>ENA-UOOH01001609-UOOH01001609.1-fermentation-metagenome-genome-assembly--contig:-NODE-1609-length-21632-cov-3.577096_pt1 | contig 21632 bp, 20 predicted proteins | sample MGYA00245778_ERZ724025 | MGnify/ENA primary metagenome ERZ724025 (study PRJEB28704, sample SAMN03018313) | fermentation metagenome | biome: anthropogenic terrestrial biome; feature: soil; material... | reverse complement strand
TGGGCTGTTGATGTAACCTGCGGACGAAAAACCCGTTCGGTTCTCATCACCGACAGCGATCATGTTCTTCTTTCTGCTCTGCAACCGGATACACTTTCCGCCAGACTAAACGGAAAAGATATTGCCGACGAGGAGGTTAGGGATGAATAAAGGGCAGATCCTGATATTGTCCGGCTGTGCCGGCAGCGGAAAAGGAACGGTTCTTTCTTTTTTCAGAGAAAAGTGTGACCGTATATTTTATTCCGTGTCTTGTACAACCAGATTCAGTCGTCCGGGAGAACAAAATGATGTCCATTACCATTTCATCACCCGGGAAGCGTTTCAAAACATGATTGCCCGAGACGAGTTTGTGGAATATACCGAATATTGCGGTAATTTTTACGGTACCCCCCGCAAACCTTTGCTACATGCGGTGGAAAACGGAAAAATCGCTATTTTGGAAATTGAAACAGAAGGCGCCATCCATATCATGGATCAGTTTCCCGATCATTTATCCGTTTTCATTGTCCCGCCCGATGGGTTGACTCTGGAAAACCGTTTAAGAAAACGAGGAACCGAATCCGAAGAAGTCATCGCCAAACGTATGGAAACCGCTAGAAACGAAATTTTGATTGCATCCAGATATCAGCATATTCTGATTAACCACGAAGGAAAAGCCATGCAGGTTGCCGATGCCATCCTTTCTTTGTGTAACGGGGTTCCCGTAAATGACCCTGATGTAGTTGTAAAGGATAAAAACAAATTTATAAAACACTATTTCAATCATACTATCAAATCGAAAGAGGTAAAAAACGATGATCTATCCCTCCGTTGACGAACTGTCCAAGAATAACAAATACAATCGCTATATGTTGTGTATAGCTACCGCCAAATGTGCCAGAGCGGTCACCAAGGAAAATCTGATCAAATATCCCGCTTTGAGCAAGGATGCCAGCGAATCGGAAAAGAACGCCCGCAGAGTCATGGGAGAAGAAAAACCCGTCAGAACAGCCATCAATCTCCTTCATACTGACGCTTTCACCATTCTTCCCGGAGAAAAAAGTGAAAACACCAAGGAAGATACGTCGATATAATGACCCCTGCAGAATCCACAGAAAGGATGTGGCCGTATGGATAATGCACGAGTGGGGTTATCTTCGGTCGCCTCGGTTCGGATTTTGCGGGCAAGCCGACTGATTGACAAAGATTTTGATTATATCCTTCCTCCGGAACTTTTGTGCCATCGCGGTTCGGTGGTTGGCGTTCCTTTCGGAAAATCCAACAAAGAGACCTTGGCGGTGGTCGTCAGTATCAAAGAAAAAACAGCAGAATCATTGAAAACCATCTCTTTTGTGTTGGATGAACCTTATGCCATCACAGAAGAATCTTTACAGCTGGCATCTTATGTCAGTGATCAGATTTTCTCCACCTTCGGAGACGTTTGCAGCGCATGTCTTCCCTCCGGGTTACATACTTCCTGCAAAAACTTTTATACAAGAGGACCGGAATTTTCCAAGCTGTTGCTTCCCATGGGCAGAATCCCCACCGTCATGAAAGAAAAATCTCTGACACCCCATCAGATCTATGACACCTTAAGCACTCTTCTTGTCAGCGGCACATCCCAAAGTGAAGAAGTCCTTTGTGCTGCATGGGGGAAAAAAATGATCTGTTGGCTGAGAGAAAAAAAAATCCTTACACGCACCGCCTGTTTATCCTGGCGCGCCAATGTGAAAACCCAGCGCTGCATTCGCCTGGGAGAAGACAGTGACATAAACCGTATTCCCAAAGGAAAAAATCGGGAAAAATATCTGCAATTGTATGATTATCTTTTACAAGCCGGCAATGATGGTGCTACGGTCACCAACATGCGCGACTTGTTCCAATTGAATCTTTCGCATTTAAAAACCCTTGAAAGAAACGGTATCATTACATTGTTTGAAACCGTTTTTGATCGGTCCATTCCTGTTACCATCAAGCAGGATCCCCCGGGCTCTCATCCCATTCTGACCCCGGAACAGTCAAAAGCATATGATCGTCTGTTGATCCTTTTGCAAGAAAATAAACCCAATGCCTCTTTGCTTTTCGGCGTGACGGGAAGCGGAAAAACCAATGTACTGCTTGAGCTCATGGATGCTTGTTTGAAACGGAATCAATCGGTAATTTACATGGTTCCCGAAATCGCCCTGACCTCCCAGGCCCAGGAAAAATTTATTCGCCGCTTCGGGGAAACGGTCTGTGTGCTCCATTCCGGTCTATCCGAAGGGGAACGGCACGATGCCTGGGTTTCCATCAAAGACGGTAGAAAAAAGGTTGTTTTGGGAACTCGTTCCGCGGTGTTTGCTCCCTGCCAAAACATCGGCTTAATCATCATGGATGAAGAACAGGATGACAGCTATAAATCCGACGGCGCTTTCAAGTACCATACACGTACCATTGCGCGTTTCAGAGCGGCCTACCACAACGCTCTCTTGGTATTTTCCTCGGCAACACCCGATGTTGAATCCTTTTATAAAGCACAAAAAGGTGACTACTCTTTGGTGATGTTAGAGAATCGGTATGGAAATTCGGTGCTTCCCGCGGTACGGATTATCGATTTGCGCGCCGATGCGGAACGAAATCCCAGTGTCTTGGTGGGAACTGAACTGCGATATGAAATCGGCGCCAATCTTGACGCCAATGAGCAAACCATTCTCTTTATGAATCGGCGGGGTTATCACCTTTTTCTTTCCTGCCGCGCATGCGGCGAAGTGATTCGATGTCCCTATTGCTCGGTTTCCATGACCCTTCACGGCTTTTCATCCAAACGGTTGCTGTGCCACTATTGCGGATATTCACTCCCCCAGCCGCAAATTTGCCCTTCCTGTAGCAGTCAGCGGCTATATCACGGAGGCGGAGGCACCGAAAAACTCCAAGAAGAGTTGGAAGAATTATTTCCCAACGCCCGCATTCTGCGGATGGATGCAGACACCACCGGGGGTAAAAATGCACATGAAAAAATTCTGTCCGCTTTCAGGAACAAAAAAGCGGATATCCTCATCGGTACACAAATGGTTGCCAAAGGGCATGACTTTCCATTGGTATCTTTGGTGGGGGTCATCAATACGGACGCTTCCTTGTATATGACCGACTATCGTGCTTTTGAAAATACTTTTTCCCTTTTGACCCAGGTCATTGGCAGAGCCGGCAGAGGGGATGTGCCGGGACGCGCTTTAATCCAAACCTTTCAACCCCTTCACCCCATTATCAACCAGGCAACCACCCAATTCTACAATGATTTTTTTGCCGGGGAAATTGCACTGCGGAAAAATCTGGCGTATCCTCCTTTTTGTCACATCGCCATGTTAACCATAGCCTCGACGGACGAAAGCGTTTTGCAAACTTCTACGGATATGCTGTCTCATATCATGCGGGATGTTTTGATGGAAGCCAAAGAAAAAAGCATGATCGTATTTGGACCTTTTGAATCGACAATCTATAAACTTCGTAATACATACAGAATGAAAATTCTCATAAAATATAAAAACACAAGAAATTCTCGGAGAATGCTTCATACCATTCTTTCACGTTATGATTCTGCCGGGAACGGACAAAGCACTCTGACAATCGATATCAACCCCGGATTGATTTAATTGCAATAGAAAGGACAGTCAATGGCATTTCTGAATATTGTTACCAGCGAAAATGAAATATTAAGAAAACGCTCCCGCGAAGTGATTATGATTGATGAACGGACCCTTCGACTGATAGATGACATGAAAGATACCTTGAGTAAGTCGGGCGGAGTGGGACTTGCCGCCGTTCAGGTGGGGGTTTTAAAACGCATTTTTTTAATTGATATGGGAAAAAATCTCATTGTATTTATCAATCCCGTCATTCTGGAAACCGATGGTGAGCGTGAAGTGTTAGAAGGCTGTTTGTCCTGTCCCGGACAATGGGGATATACCAAACGCCCCATAAAAGTCAAAGCCGAAGCGACCAATATCCAAGGAGAGCGTTTTGTCATTGAAGGAGAAGAGTTGCTGGCACAGGCGATTATACACGAATATAATCACTTGGAAGGTAAGTTGTTTACGGATGATGCCATTCACATGTTAACCGAGAAAGAACTGGAAGAACATCTATGAAGAACAAGCTGATGTTTATGGGGACTCCTGATTTTGCCGTCTATGCTTTAGATGCATTATGGAAAGCTTTTCAGGATCGTTTTGAATTTGCCGTGGTTACCATGCCAGATAAGCCCGTGGGCAGGCATTGGAAACTTTGCCCGCCCCCCGTTAAAACCTTTGCCTTGGCGCATGGGATTCCCTGCCACCAACCAGAAAGCTTGAAAAGGGATTGTTTTGAATCTATTCTCCATGCGTTTCAACCAGATTGTATCGTGGTTGCGGCATTTGGCAGGATACTGCCCGCGTATATTTTGGAGTATCCCCGCTATCTCTGCGTAAATATACACGCCTCTCTTCTGCCCGCTTATCGGGGTGCTTCCCCCATCCATACCGCCGTCATGAACGGGGAAAAGGAAAGCGGTATTACTATTATGAAAATGGCAAAAGGTCTGGATACTGGCGATATCATTCTTCAGAAAAAACTTCCCTTAGAACCCCATGAAACCGTGGGTTCCCTTCACGATAAACTGGCGATTCTGGGGGGAAAAATGATTGTGGAGTATGTGAATAAAGCTCTGCACGGAAACATCACTTTGTCACCCCAGGAAGATGCCATATCATCCTATGCTGCAAAAATCGACAACCAAACCAGAAAAATTTATTTTGACCGCCCCGCAGAGCAAGTCATGTGGCATATCCACGGTTTATCTCCCTTTCCCGGTGCCATGTGCCGCGTGGAAAGCGATGGCAGACAGTTGAAGCTGTACGAATGCCGTTTAACTTCTGTTCCCACGAAAGAAACAAAACCTGGCACCGTGTTATTACAGGATAAACAAATTTTGATTGCTTGTCAGGATGTGTTCCTTTCCGTACTGTCCTTACAGGAACAAGGCGGCAAACGCATGGACGCCTTCCCTTATATTAACGGACGAAAGATCGCAAACGGCGATGTCCTGATACCTTGAAAGGAGTTTTGCACTATGTTTAATACTCTTGCAGATACCTATGCCTATTTATTTGCCTATTTTGCAGTGGTCATTTTAACCTTCGTTGCCCAAATCAAAGTCAAATCCAATTATGCCACCTATAGCCGTATGCGCACCGCCACCGGATATTCCGGTGCGGAGGTTGCACAAAAAGTACTGGAGCAAAACGGTGTGTTCGGCGTTTCCATTGAACGGGTCAAAGGGCAGATGACCGACCATTATGATCCCCGCACCAATACCATCCGTCTGTCTGAAGGCGTTTTTGATGTGTCTACCATTGCCGCCGCCGGCATTGCTGCCCATGAAGCGGGTCATGCGGTTCAATATGCAAAAGGCTATGCCCCCGTAAAATTCAGAACCGCCATTCTCCCCCTTTGTCAGCTTGGCTCCAATTTGGTCGGGCCGTTGTTGTTGATCGGATTGATTCTATCTATTTTCGAATTGATGATCCTTGGCATTGCATTCTTTGGCATTGCCACATTCTTTCAACTGGTCACTCTTCCCGTCGAATTCAATGCTAGCAAACGTGCTATGACGGCCATTTCCAGCGGGTATATCCTCAGGGAAGACGAGCAAATCGGGGCGCGGAAAATGCTGTCTTCTGCTGCCTTGACCTATGTTGCGGCTTTGGCAGTTTCCCTTTTAAACCTCCTTCGCTTTATCTCCATTGTCAACAGCAGAAGAAGGTAAGATGAAAGTAACAAATAACCCACGGGCATCGGCGGTATCTTTGCTGTTGCGGTGTGAAAAACAAAACAGTTATGCCAACCTGGCATTGGATGCCTATTTGAACAAATCTGATATGAGCGAAGCGGACAAACGGCTATTAACCGCACTGGTTTATGGAGTCATCGAACGGAAAATCAGCTTCGAGCATATTCTTTCTCACTTGACAACGCGCCCCATGGAAAAAATTGATAACCGGGTGAAAATTATTCTCTATACCGCTTTTTATCAACTGATGTATTTTGACCGTGTTCCTCCCCACGCCGTTTTAAACGAAGCGGTTGCATACACCAAACAATTGTGCGGACAATCCACTGCAACGTATGTAAATGCCATCCTCCGTACGTTCCTTCGTAGAGGTATTGATTTGTGTTTATATACAAATACATTGCAGGGCGATGCCTATTTGTCGGTGACCTATTCAGTTCCTCGGTGGCTGGTTCAACTGTGGTGTAATGCCTATGGACTCAAAAAAGCAGAAGGCATCTTGCGATCCACCTTTTCAAAGCCTCGCTTGACTTTATGTGTGAATACTCTGAAAATTTCCGTGGAAGCATTTCTAATCATGCTGCGTGATGCCGGGATGCACGAAGTGGAAAGAACCGTATCCCCCACAGCGCTGTTGCTTCCCTCCCTTCCCCTACATCAAATTCCCGGTTTTGAAGAAGGTCTGTTTTATATACAGGATTTGTCCTGTCAAGTTGCCGTGGAAGCGTTGGATCCCAAACCCGGTGATACGGTGCTGGATCTTTGCAGTGCACCGGGAGGAAAAGCCTTCAAAGCCGCTTTGATGATGAAAAACCAAGGGGAAATTCACGCCTTTGATCTCCATGAAAATCGTTTGCAACCGGTGAGAAATACCGCGGAAACACTGGGTATTTCCATCATCCGCACACAGCAAGCTGACGGAAAAACCATCCGGGATGACTTGATAGAAACCGGTGATTGCGTGATTTGCGATGTTCCCTGTTCCGGCTTGGGCGTTATGGCAAAAAAGCCTGATATTCGTAACAAAAAACAGGATGAAATCTCTTCTTTGTTGGCAACCCAGGCTGCCATATTGGAAACCGGTGCTTTATATACAAAAAAAGGCGGAAAATTGATGTATTCCACCTGTACCTTAAATCCGGAAGAAAATGAAAATATTACCGATGCTTTCTTACAAAACCATACTGATTTTGTTCGCATCCGTGATATATATCCCCACACCATATTTCCCGATGCTTCCCACGATGGATTTTTCATCGATGTTTTTACAAAAAGGAACTGATACATGTATAAAAATGCAGATGAACAACTGAATTTGCGGAGCATGACCGCCTTAGAAATATCCGAAGTTCTCAAACAAAACGGTATTGAACGCTATCGGGGAAAACAAATTTTTTCCTGGCTATATAAGCATGTGGATTCCTTTGAAAAAATGACAGATATACCCAAGAAGCATATTGAACAATTATACCGTCTGTTTTATATTGATGCATTGCATACTTCCAATATATGGGCTTCTCAAACAGACGATACTCAAAAATATCTTTTTACCCTTGATGACGGTCATACGGTGGAATCCGTATCCATGAAATATGAGCATGGAAATTCCATCTGCGTATCTTCTCAGGTGGGATGTAAAATGGGATGTGCTTTTTGCGCCTCTACCCAAGCGGGATTTGTCCGCAATCTGCGTCCTTCTGAAATGCTGTTGCAGTTGGAATATGTTATACGGGATCGGATGAAAACACAGCCCGATTACCGCATTTCAAATGTGGTCATCATGGGAATCGGTGAACCTCTTGATAATTATGATGCTGTAGTCCGCTTTCTTCGCCTTATCAATGAACCGGGCGGTTTTGGGATCGGATATCGTCATATTTCTCTTTCAACCTGCGGACTGGTTCCTCAAATTTATCGGCTTGCCGAGGAAGGCATGCCCATTACCCTTTCCGTTTCCCTCCATACTCCGGACAACGTCGTGCGTAGCCAACTCATGCCGATCAACCACCGCTATCCCATAGAAGAATTGATCATGGCATGCAAAGAATACGGGAGAAAAAACAATCGCCGTATTTCGTTTGAATACGCACTGATTCAAGGCGTGAATGATTCGATAGCGGATGCAAGAAAGTTAGCCAAATTGCTTACCGGTATATTGTGTCATGTCAATCTTATTCTCATCAATCCGATCAAGGAAAGGAATTTTGTTGCGTCCACCAAACAAACACAAGTGTTGTTTGTAAAAACGCTGGAGGAAAACCACATCAACGTTACCATTCGCCGCCGATTGGGCTTGGATATTGATGCGGCGTGTGGCCAACTGCGAAAAAGCCATATGAACTAATGCGGAGGTCACTATGCGTTACAGCGGATTCACGGATACCGGCGTAACCAGACAACAAAATCAGGACATTTTTCTTTTCAGGCAGTGCGCGGATTGCTTCATTGCCCTTCTTTGTGATGGTGTCGGCGGTCATTTAGGAGGTGATATGGCAGCAGATATTGCCATCCATACCTTTGCCGATAAACTGGAAGAAAAACTGAATGATCTGAAAGAAAATGTAAATGATTTATTTGAGCGATACTTGCCGAATTATATCGAAAAATTTTTACACCTATCCATCGACTACGCCAATGAAGCTGTATGGAAAGCGGCAAGCATCGGAAAAGGAAAACCCGGCATGTGTACCACGCTGCTTTGCACAGTCATCTATAAACATCATGTGTGGATTCTCAGCGTTGGAGACAGCCGTATGTATGAGATTGCACCTCTGCCCCGCCAAATTACCAAAGACCAATCTCTGGTTCAGTCATTATTGGATGCAGGACAGATCAGTGAAGAAAACGCCAAATATCATCCGCAAAAAAATGTCATTTTTTCCGCCGTGGGTGCAAATAAAAAAGTGGAAGGTGACTTTTATCATATTGAACAGCCGGCAAAGCGATATTTGCTCTGCTCGGACGGATTGTCCGATTACATGGACGTATATTCTTTTGATGACTTGTTTTCCGCAGCTTACTCACCGGAAGAATTGTGTAAAGTGCTGATTCAAAAATCAAACGCATTGGGTGGTAAAGACAATATCACCGTACTGATCATTGAAATAGATTAAAAAGGAAAAGAATATGGAATCTGTTACAAAATATCTCGCGCTCATTGGGAAAGTTGTTGACGGTCGATATACCGTACGGGAAGTCATCGGTATTGGCGGAATGGCGATTGTCCTCAAAGCCTATGACAACATCATGAACCGTGATGTTGCGCTGAAAATATTGAATGATGAATTGCATTCCGATGAAGACGCCATCCGCCGCTTTGTCAATGAATCCAAAGCGGTTGCCATGCTTTCCGAACCGCATATCGTTTCCATCTATGACGTAGCCTTTACAGACACCCTGCAATACATTGCCATGGAATTTGTAGACGGAACGACCTTAAAAGATTACATGAAAAACAAGCTCCCTCTTTCGGTGCAGGAAGCGCTGCATTATACCGAACAAATCCTTATGGGCTTAGAACATGCCCATGAAAAAGGCATCGTACATCAAGATATCAAACCTCAAAACATTTTGCTTTTAGATGGCGGTCATATTAAAGTTGCTGACTTTGGCATTGCCAAACTGCCTACCGGGAATGAAACTACCAACGGGCAAATCATTGGTACCATCAATTATATCAGCCCCGAGCAAGTATCTGCAGAACCAACCGATTTTCATACCGACTTGTATTCACTGGGTGTGATGCTCTATGAAATGATCACGGGAAAATTGCCCTTTATCGCAGACAACCCCAAGGAAGTCGCCAGGATGCACAAAGAAGTACAGCCTTTGCCCCCCTCCCATTGGAATACCTCTATTCCCCATGGTTTAAATCAGCTGATCCTGAAGGCACTGCAAAAAAAACAATCCGATCGATTCCGCTCTGCCCATTCTATGCTGAGAGCCGTTCAAATGATCAAAAACAATCCCGATGCGGTTTTTGATCCCTCTGATCAAACAAAACCGGAAGAAAACACTGCATTTGCCCCCACAATGGGAACCGGATTGGAAGCCACTGTACCCACAGAAACCACTACTTCCAAACCAGAAACACGAAAAGTTATGAAAAAAATATATAAACGTCCCCGCAGACCCTTTTTCCCCGTGATTTTCGGTGTATTTGTTTCTTTTTTCATTGTTGCCGGTATCTTGGGTTTGCGTTTTGCCATGTTTTATTTTAATTTTAAATCCAACAGCGTCAGTGAAACACTGACTGTACCTGATTTGGTGGGCCAAGTGTATTCCGCTGCCCTCAAAGAGTCTTTACAGGGAGAACACGTCGCCATCAAATCCGCGAATATCCAGTATGATTATAATTCTGCTTATCCGGTGAATACCATCATCGAGCAATCTCCGGTAGCAGGTTCTGTAAAGAAAATTTCCGGAAACCAATATTATGAAATCAAACTGATCGTCAGCGGCGGGCATAAATCCATCCAAATGCCCGATTTGTCCATCACTCCCGTGACGGATGCCAAGAAAAAAATTGAATCATTGCAATTACAATATAAAGAAGTCGGCGAATATAACGACTCTGTCATCGCGGGCTATGTGATACGGACAGAACCGGCTTCCGGAAGTTATCTAAATGAAGACGAAGAAGTGATTATCTATGTAAGCAAGGGGCAAGGTCTTTCTTATACGGAAATGCCCAATCTTGTGGGCAGAACCCTGAGTGAAGCAAAAAACCAGCTGCAAAAGGAAGAACTTGTGGTCGGAAAAATCACCCGCAAGCCTTCGGATCAACCCAACAATACCGTCATTTCTCAGTCGGTGACAGTGGGTCAGGAAGTTGTGAAGAAGTATACCGTTGTGGATATTGTTGTTAGTATCTATATGCCGGATTATTCGGATAATATCAATGCAAACAACCCTTAGGGAGACCAATTCATGTCAATGAACCAATCCGCCCAAGAACGCACAGGCAGAATATTATCCTGCATCGGCGGGATTTATACCGTTTTGTCAAAAAGCCGGGAAATTCAATGCTATGCCAAAGGTACCTTTCGGCACGATGGTATCACCCCGTTGGCAGGTGACTATGTAACCTTTTGCCTGGATCAAGAACCGGATCAGAAAAGAAATGCCGATGGATATATCAAAGCCGTGCATCCACGGAAAAACGCCCTTGTGCGCCCTCCCCTTGCCAATATCGACCGGCTCTTTCTGGTGGCAACGTTGCATGATCCGGTGTATTCTCCTTTGGCCCTCGACAAAATGATCGTGCTGGCGGTACACAACAGGATGGAACCTATATTAATTTTGAACAAATGTGACTTAACCCGAGAACCTGAAGTGCAAGCCTTTTTTTCCGTCTATAAAACGGTGGGATGCCCCATTTTTACCTTATCGGCCATCCTTCCGGACCCGGAAATTCAAGAAAACATTCTTGCCTTGACCAAAGGCGTTACCAGTGCATTTGCCGGTGCTTCAGGTGTGGGAAAATCCACCATCATCAATGCTTTGTTCCCCGCTTTTGATTGCGAAACAGGAGATTTGAGCACCAAAACCGCCCGAGGTAAACATACCACACGCCAAAGCAGGCTGTTCCAACTGGATGAAACCTCCTATTTAGCGGACACGCCTGGGTTCACGCTGCTTGATTTTGAGCGATTTTTTTTCATTTCCAAGGAGGAATTGCCCTATTCTTTCCCGGAATTTGTTCCTTTTCTGGGTCAGTGTAAATATACCAAATGTACCCACAAGACCGAAGATGGCTGTGCCATCTTAGCTGCCATACGGGTGGGAGAAGTATCTGCATCCCGACATGAATCCTATGTTTCTTTATTGAGCGAAGTATCCGTTCATAAACCCTGGGAAATAAAAAAGTAGAATACGCCCCGTCGGGGCGTATTCTTATAAATACTGTCTGTAATCTTTGAATATTTTTTCTTCCTGCTCCAACAAATTGGTTGCCAATTGATTGACTTCCGGCTTGATGGACTTGGCGTGATTCATGACTCTTGTAATGTCTACGATCCCACAAGACGCCCCCTGCATCATCATTTCAGCTAATTTGGAGGGGGAATTATCATTCATCACTGTCATTCGAGCTGACATTTCAGCTGTGAATTTGGAGAATTTATTTTTCTCTTCGGGTTTTCCCCCTTCTTTGAAAATCAAAGTAGAGGCATTATTGGCAATCTGGTCAAAGGCAATTTTGTCTTCCAGCATGCGATCTCTGATTTGGCTGTCATTGGCCTTGGAAATAATGGTGTTAATACTTTCCACACCCATTTTACTGTTCTGGTAAATCGCATTGAGTACTTCTTTTTCAGAATTCATTGATTCACATCCCTTCCGAAACAGTATACCCAAACTTCCCTTTTTATATGTATTTTTTGGGTTTATCCATGTAGTTTTGTAATTTCTCCAAAGCAGATTTTTCCAGTCTTGAAACATAAGACCGGCTGATTCCCATTCTCTTTGCCACTTCCCGCTGTGTTACCGGCGATGTGGAATTTCCCAATCCATATCGAAGAACAATGATTTTTTGTTCTCTTTCGTTGAGAACATGGTTGATTCCCTTGAGTGCCAAATAACTTTTTTCTTTCAAATCCAGCGTATCCACAATGGTATCGTCTACGCTGATAATATCCAGATAAGTCAGAGGATTTCCGTCTTTGTCCAGTTCAATGACATCATGAAGGGACGTTTCGTTGTTCAATTTTTTCTGAGAACGAAAATACATGAGGATCTCATTCTGTAGGCATTTTCCCGCATATGTGGCAAAACGGGTACCGTTGTCAACATCATAGGAATCAATCGCCTTGATCAAACCGATGGTACCAATGCTCAATAAATCCTCTTGTTCTTTACAACTGGTATAATATTTTTTGATGATATGGGCAACCAAGCGTAAATTGTGTTCAATGAGTTTTCCCCGGGCTTCTTCATTTCCTTCCCGTGCTAAACGAAACAATCTTTTTTCCTCTTTGATATCCAGCGGCGGAGGAAAGGAGGATGCTTTCGAAACACTTAACCGAATGAATAAAAAATGTATAATCGTATATAGAGCTGCCCCCAGATACATACCCATACCTCCCCAACTGTCTTATTGTCAGTATATGATTCAGATAACCATTGAATGAATGGAGATTGGAAAATGATATTTTCTTTGATAGATATTGGTTCCAACACCGTAAAACTTGCTGTGTATGATACCCCGTCCCTGCGTCCTGTCTATTTTATTTCCAAACAAATCGGTTTGGCTGATTATGTTATGATACAGGATGATCATACATGCATCATGACTGAAGAAGGGATGCTTTCTTTAAAATCCACATTGAGCAGCTTTATGACCAGTTTGTCAAACCAGGGATATCCTCCTCCGAAGGCTTTTTGCACCGAAGCCTGCAGAAACTTAGAAAACGAATCTGCTTTGCTATCTATGGTGGAATCTGTCTTAGGGGATAAACCCCGGATTTTGACCCCCGCGCTGGAAGCATTCTATACAGTACACGGTATCATAGCCCATGCCCCGACCGTGGATGGATTGATGATCGATATGGGGGGTGCTTCCACCGAACTATACGCCTTTCTGAATAAAAAGCCTATAGGTACTCCCATCAGCATTCCTTGTGGTTGCCGAAAATTGTACCATATTTATCAGCAGACCTCCTCCCGAGAACAGGTGGTTGATGCGTTTTTCCATAGCTGTGATATTCCTGCTTCATTTTTCTCATTCAATGTTCCTGTTTATCTATCGGGCGGCACTGCCAAAGCGATTAAAAAATTCATGGATTCCGGTCATTGTCCCCCCGCATTACTCACAAACGTTTCAGTCTTGATTTCTTATATGATACAGGCACTTTGCGAAAAGGAAAATCCAATGCATGCAATTTTCGTCTCATTATGGAAAGACCGTTATCCTCTTATGCTCTCTTCGTTGTTCGTATTCTCCTCTTTGATCGAAACCTTTCGACCCAAGCAGGTGTTTCTCTCCGATTCCGGAACGAGAGAAGGCTATCTGTTCATTCACTTCATGGATCAATAAAGAGCTACGGCCATCAAGCTGCAGCTCTCAGATTGTCTAAAAAATCGTGTGACTGCCTGGGATACTCATCCTCTATTTCACTGCGCTGGAGGCTTTTAGTGCACCAGTAAAATATTACATGCAAAACTTGAACAGGCAAAAATGCGACGTTGTATGACACCGATGGAATTTCACCACGCCTCAGCAGCGTGAAAAATTCCACCCTGCTGTGCAGCAGGGTGGAATGAATACCACAGGTATATGATTTTGCTCTCAATCCTTACTTCTTACAACTCAAATTATTTTGCTATGTAAATAAAGTGATCACGTAAGAAACTGATGGAGTATCGGGATCGCTCTATTTTCTCCTTATTGTTCATATCGGTTAGAACCAGATCTTTGGCAGCCCCATCAAAAACGAGCTTAGGTGTATAGGTAGTGGTATCCCCAGAGATCTGCTTGTTATGATAGGGAAATAAGGTGAAAGAATCGATAGATACCTTTCCGGTGGCATCCACGGCAAATCTGATGTTCAACAAGAAGCCGTATTGTGCGGAACTGGCTTCCTGGGTTGCGGAATAAGACAAGTCACCCAGAGAGAAAGCCGTGTATCTATTGCCATAATATTCAATGGTTTGATATCCATGGGGAGTTGCACCAACCACCAGAGTAGCTCCCGCATCCATGGCGGCTCGGGATACATTGGTCTGAAAAACAGATAGATTGGAAGTATAGTATCCGTTGTGACTGTTCGCAGCGGACTTTTGTCCGGTCCAGTTGATATATACAATGACAATGGCGGCATCTTTTTTCGCCTGGGTAATGTCATTGGACAAGGTGGATTTATAGGTAGTAATGTCGGAAGCACTGTCGTCATGGGAAGTCCAGTTGTAAGAGATCATAGCGATCACCTGATTCCCAACCGTCATTTTGGCAATGGAACCGATCCCATAATCCGATGCATACTGAATATCGCCCAAGGAATTGGTTGTATAGGAATACCCATCAATACCGTAATCCATCATATGGACACCCGTCAATGCAACGCCTTCGATGGAACCTGCTTTCAGAATGGATTTGACGTAATCGGTACTGCCTTTTATGGGATTCAATACGCCTTCCGCTGCTGATATGACGGAAGAAGGATGAACCAAGGGATTCACAAGAGACACCACTGAAATATGATCCGATCCAAAAATGGAAGAAACACCGCTGAGAAGTGAGGAAGGATTGTTTCCATAGAGGGCAGAGAACCGGCTGGTAGAATCATCGCCCAAAACCAGGCTGCCACCTAACGTAACGGAAAACAGATTTTTATCTTCCGCATACTTTTGCTGGTACAAAGACACAAAGGTCAATGTCAATGAACCATTGACGGAAGTATCGAGTTTAGGACAATAATCCTGAGAGAACTCGCCCAGCAAATCGATGCTTTTTAAGAATGTTAAAATTTCAGAGGATACAAAGGTATTGAACTTTGTTTCTTCTTTTAATGATTTTTCCTGAAAGAGAGAAAACTTTTCTGCCAAAAAGGCATACAAAGAAGCGGCAGCGGTATCAGGGGTCTCCAACGAGTTCAAGGTGGTGGCAGCGGCTCTCATCTCGTTGACCAAAATAGGCAGGCTAGCTTTATATTCTTTATTGGTACCATACGCCTGTCTTTCGATGAAGGCTTCCAAGGAATCTTTTGCCTGATATACGGGACTCAATAAGGTGTTGATGGGATTCTCATCATGGTTGGTATCCTGATCATCCTCGTCCTCGTTCTTTTGAATGGGAGTATTGGGTGTATCATTTTCCTCGTCCACATCTTTTATCGGGGCCGCCTCCTTCAACAGAGACGTGATAAACAGCACCGTTACAAGCAGCGCGAGAGCACAAAAAATAAGGCTCGAAATCTTCGTATTCATACGTCCACCCTTTTCCTGAAAATTGGTAGTTTCTCAATTGATTTTACCATAATGTCTTGTAATTGTCAATCATTTCTGCTATAATACCCATTAGTTATTTTACAGATAGAAAGGACGCTTTAATATCATGGAATTTATGTCGCTCAACATTCTGCGTGAAAAATATCTGTCTTTTTTTGAGAGCAAAGGTCATTTGCGTTTACCCAGTTTTTCTTTGATCCCCTCTAATGACCCTTCTCTTTTGTTGATTAATGCCGGTATGGCGCCTTTGAAAAATTATTTCAAAGGAATAGAAGCTCCCCCCTGCAAACGTATAACCACCTGTCAAAAATGCATCCGTACCCCCGATATTGAACGGGTGGGTAAAACCGCCAGACACGGTACATATTTTGAAATGCTTGGAAACTTCTCTTTCGGGGATTATTTCAAAAAAGAAGCCATTGCCTGGAGCTGGGAATTTTGTACCGAAGTGCTGAAAATTCCCCACGATTTGCTCTGGGTTACTGTGTACGAATTGGATGACGACGCTTTCGATATTTGGACCAAAGAGATTGGTCTTTCTCCCGAACGGGTTCTTCGTCTGGGTAAAAAAGATAACTTTTGGGAACACGGTTCTGGTCCCTGCGGTCCCTGCAGTGAAATTCACATTGACCGCGGTATCGCATACGGCTGCGGTTCCTCCGATTGCAAACCGGGCTGTGACTGCGACCGCTTCATGGAAATCTGGAACAACGTATTTACCCAGTTTGACAACGATGGCAACGGCAATTATACGGAGCTTGCCACCAAAAACATCGATACCGGCATGGGACTGGAACGTCTTGCTTGTATCTTGCAGGGTGTTGATAATTTGTTTGAAGTGGATACTGTCCGTAAAATCCTCGATCATGTCTGTTCAATTGGAGGCAAAACCTACGGTACAAACAAGGAAAATGATATTTCCATTCGTGTGATAACCGACCATATCCGCAGCACTACTTTTATGATTTGCGACGGCATCATGCCCTCCAATGAAGGCAGAGGGTATGTACTCCGCCGTTTGCTCCGCAGAGCCGCCAGACACGGCAAGCTGTTGGGCATCAACCACCCCTTTCTGGCGGAACTATGTAAAACGGTTATGCAGGAAAACAAAGAGGCTTATCCGGAATTGGTGGAACGCGCCGACTGGATTTTCAAGATCATCACGATGGAAGAAGAACGGTTTGATGCCACCATCGATGCCGGTTTAAAAATCCTGGAAGAGGTGATTGCCAAATGCCGGGTAGAAAACAAAATCGAAATTTCCGGAGAAGACTGCTTCCGCTTATATGACACCTTTGGCTTTCCCATAGATTTGATCAAAGAAATTGCGCAGGAAAACAATCTGACCACCGGCGACGATGCGTTCACCCAACGGATGAACGAACAAAAGCAGAGAGCCAGAGCTGCCCGCGGTAACACGGAAAGCTGGAAAACCGATGAGTTTTCGGCTTTCCATATTGAAAACACCGAATTCACCGGATATACCCAATTGGCCTCACAAGGCAAGATTCTTGCCATCATGATAGATGGTGAAAGCGTGGAAATGCTCAGCGAAGGAGAATGCATCCTCATTCTGGATCGGACGCCTTTTTATGCCAAAAGCGGCGGACAAGTAGGCGATAGCGGTTTCATGCAAACCAAAGATAGCAAACTTCGCATCACCGATACCAAAAAGACCGGTAGCGGTGCATATCTCCACTTTGCCACCTTGGAACATGGATTGTTCAAAGTAGGCGAAACAGTGGATGCCATTGTGGATGCCGACCGCAGACAGGCCATTTGCCGCAACCATTCTTCCCTTCATATGTTGCAGTCTGCCCTCAGACAGGTGTTGGGAAATCATGTGGAACAGGCAGGCTCCTATGTTGATGACAAACGAGGCCGTTTCGACTTCAAACATTATACAGCCATGACCGAAGAGGAAATAACCAGGACAGAAGAACTGGTCAACAAAATGATATTGTCGGATCACCATGTAAAAATCATGGAAACCACCATGGAAGAAGCCAAAAAAGAAGGTGCCGTGGCTCTGTTCGGCGAAAAATACGGTGATACCGTCCGTATGGTAAAAATGGGGGATTGTTCCACTGAATTGTGCGGTGGTACCCATTTAACCAACACCGCCAAAGCCGGTTTGTTCAAAATTCTTTCTGAAGCTTCCGTGTCCGCGGGTGTCCGCAGAATCGAGTGCACCACAGGCTACAACGTTTTGCATCTCTACAAGGATGAACTGTCCAAAACCAAAGAGTTGGCCCACATTTTAAAAGCCGGTGGGACCTCCGATTTGATCAAGAAAGCCTCCTCCTTGCAAAGTGAATTGAAAGAAGCCAAACGGGAAATTGAATCACAGGCTTCGACCATTGCGGCGATAAAATTGGCTTCTTTGGAATCTTCCCTACAAAACATCGGGCCTTTTGTTGTTCTCTTCGCCGGATTGGACGGCATGAATACCGATCAATTGAGAAGCGCAGGCGACCGCTTGAAGGATACATATGCCAATATCATTTCCATACTGTACAGCAAAGAAGCAGGGAAGGTCACCCTGGTTGCCATGTGCGGCAAAGAAGCGGTAACAAAAGGCGCCCACGCTGGTAACATCGTGAAATCCATTGCTCCCATTCTGGGCGGCGGCGGCGGCGGCAGGCCGGACAGTGCGGTATCCGGCGGAAAATATCCCGAAAAAATCAACGAAGCAAAATTGGCGTTTTTTGATCTTGTATCCACATTATAAATAAAGAGGTGTAAGATGATGAGCGGCAAACGAGTCAAGAAAATTGATATTCACATTCATACCATGCCCACTTCAATGATGGTCAGACCGAACGGGGAGAATTTTGCTCTCCCCCACGAGCTTACAACCATGTATGAAGAAATCGGTATAGAAAAAGGTCTGCTGTTACCCAGCGGTGTTTACGGCGACGGTGCCGGGGACGTTATGTCCATGCGGGAAGCTGTTCAGATGGTAAAAGAGCATCCTGCAATATTTGGCTGGTGGTTCTGCGGATTAGCACCCGAGTCGGGACGTAATTCACCGCATGAAGATTTGTCTTTCTATCTGAATCAGCTGAAAGCCCACGGGGCAAAAGGTCTGGGTGAATTGGTGTATAACCGAACTTTCGATGAAGATCCTTTCCTGCTCAATTTATTGAAACACTGTGAATTATGCGACTTACCCGTTACCATCCACATCGGCAATCGGTACAACGATTACGGTGTGGTAGATGAATTGGGGCTTCCCAGGCTCGAACATGTGTTGCAAATGTTCCCCAAATTAAAAATTCTGGGTCATTCCCAAAAATTCTGGGCGGAAATCTCCTCCGATGTCACCGAAAAATCCCGAAATGGATATCCCAAAGGAAAGGTAATTCCCGGTCGTGTTCCCGCCTTACTGAAAAGGTATCCCAATTTATTCGGTGATATGTCCGCGGGCAGCGGTTGGAATGCCATCGAACGGGATCGGGAATACAGCTGGAAGTTCATGGAAGAATTCCAGGATCAACTGTTATATGGCACCGACATATGTTCTCCCAAACAAACCGCCTTTTTTCGTGACGGATTGGCAAATTTTCTGGACGAATCCATGGAAAAAGGTAAAATTTCTTATAAAGCCTATTATAAGATTTGCCGCGGAAACGCATTGTATCTGCTGGACGGCGCGAAAACAAACATAGAAGGTATTGAAAACGGATAAGGAGAATCCAATGGACTGTATTTTTTGTAACATTGCAAAGGGGGTAATTCCCTCCAAAAGAGCGTATGAAGATGAACGCATTTTGGCTTTTCACGATATCCATCCCCAGACTCCCGTGCACATTCTGGTCATCCCCAAAGTGCATATCCCTTCCGTGAACGGGGTGAATTTTGATAACGCGGATGTGGTGGGTCATATTTTTGCCGCCATTCCCCTCATTGCCAAAGAAGCGGGCTTGGCAGAAGGCTATCGCGTGATAACTAACATCGAAAAACACGGTTGTCAGTCTGTACCGCATTTGCATTTTCACATCCTCGGCGGCAAACAGCTGACCGAAAAAATGGATTGATCGTGGCCGCCGAATTGCCTCTCGGACACATTACTCCGTCCGTTTATAAAACCAATTTCAAGCATTTCCACGATGGTGCCCTCATGTTTTGGGGCGATGAGGATTATCTAAAGGAGCTGGAGCTTTATAAACTCCGCAGACTTGTAGATACAGATACCATGGAGTTCAATTATGCCAAACTGGATTTTTCCAGAGAAGCCACTATGGATGATTTAAAATACGAAGTGTCCGCCATATCTTTGATGGGCGGTGTTCGTTTGATTGAAGTGCGGGGTCTGGACATTTTGTCCCTGAAAGCCGAGGCTGAAAAAAAACTTCTTGCCGCTTTGGATTCGTTGGGCAATGATATCATCCTTGTGTTGTATTTTTCCGCCTGGGAATGCGCATTGGATAAAAAAACAAAAAATCGAAAAATCATCAGCCAACTGGAAGAGCGTGTTTCTATCGTTGAATTCCCCTTTCAGCCTTTGCGAACCATACTCAACCTATTCCTTAAAAAATCGAAGAATGACGGTGTCTACTTTTCAGAAAAAGCCATTCGTCAAATGGTGCAGCAAGTAGGCTCTTCTTTGTTGCAGCTGCGGTTGGAGTATGACAAACTGTTGATGTTTGCACGGTATCAAGGCAAACCAGACATCACCTTAGATGACGTTGACCGGATTTGCACGGTGCACACCTCCTATGCTTTGTCAAACCTTTCGGATGCTTTGCTCAATGGGGAAAGAGATCAGGTAATGACTATTTTCACCCAACTGGTGAAAGACAAGACTGAAGCCACCATGATCATATCATCCTTGTCCAGAACTTACAGCATGATGATTGCCGTGGTTTCCGCCGAGTACAGAGGGGTAAATCAAAACAAAATAGCTGCTACCTTGGGTTCTTTTGATTGGCTGGTTTCCAAGTACTCCCGGTGGGCAAAACGCTTCTCCCCCGCCATGCTCCGCAAATCATTGGACGCCTGCATAGAGGCGGATGCCAAGGTAAAATCTTCGTCCCATGATCCCTATTTGATTTGTGAACAGCTGCTGTATGTCCTGTTAGAAAGGAGAGAAACGGTTGATACACGTTGATCAGGCGGTGGTCGTGGAAGGAAAATACGATAAAATCAAACTTTCTTCCATACTCGATGCCGTAATTTTAACCACCGATGGCTTTGGCATTTTTAATAATAAAGAAAAAACCGCTCTCATTCGCATGATTGCGAAAAAAAGCGGACTGATCGTCATTACCGACAGCGACGGCGGCGGTCGTATGATACGCAATTTTATTCGGAATATTTGTGCCGGACTGCCGGTGAAACATTTGTATATTCCCCAAATTAAAGGAAAAGAAAAAAGAAAAATCTCCCCTTCCAAAGAAGGTTATTTAGGGGTGGAAGGCATGCCCAAAGAACAGCTGATAACCCTGTTTGGTCAGACGGGCATCACCTACACCCATCAAGACAAAGATTTCTCTGTAAAAAAGCCTTTTTTGACCAAAACATTGCTTTACGCCGACGGACTATCCGGGGCAGCGGGGGCTGTCCGGCGGAGAGAAGCCTTGGCGCAAAAAATGGGACTGCCTAAGGATTTATCCACGGCAGCGCTGACCGAAGCGGTCAATTTATTATTCACCGAAGAAGAGTATGAAAACGCTCTGAATGAAATCTATGTTGAAAAGGAAGGTATACTACCATGATCAAACTGGGTGTTTGTTCTGTCACATTTCGTCATTTGTCTTACAGCGAGGTTATTAATCTGGTGAAGCAATCCGGTCTTGACGGAATTGAATGGGGCAGCGATGTCCATGTGCCTCCCACGGAAGAAGGGAAAGCAGAAGAAGTCACGTTGGCAATGCAAAATGCCGGTATAGAGACCCTT
>ENA-UOOH01001607-UOOH01001607.1-fermentation-metagenome-genome-assembly--contig:-NODE-1607-length-21645-cov-6.018064_pt1 | contig 21645 bp, 14 predicted proteins | sample MGYA00245778_ERZ724025 | MGnify/ENA primary metagenome ERZ724025 (study PRJEB28704, sample SAMN03018313) | fermentation metagenome | biome: anthropogenic terrestrial biome; feature: soil; material... | reverse complement strand
TGCTAAAAAGAAAGCAAGTAATAGGTTTTCTATAACAGCTCGTGAAATACAAGGGTATTTTCCATAATTAAGGGTTCAAGACGCACTGCATTCTGATTTTGCAGTATTCCGCGATCGCAGAGCTTTTTTAACACTGTATAAGTGGTGGATTTCTTCCATCCGAGTTTGTCAGAACACAATCGTACAAGCTCAGTTGAATTGATTGGCTCGTTGTCCCAGATAATACTTGTAAATTTATACTCAGCGTCATACAGTTTAAACCTTTCTATATATCTCAACCTCCTAAGGTCTATTTGGATAAACCACACCTTAAGTCTATCGCGATAGACCCTATTCGTCAATAGTTTATTTCACCACAACATCCAACCTGCTTTCTCAACCTCGGATTTTTCTAAAAACATCTAATCTGCTCTGTCACAAAGGTCTGACATCTAACCCGCTCTATCAGCAAGCACCGACATCTAATCCGTTCTGTCGCACTAAAAATCACTTACTTTGACGTATTTCCATGGAGCGATAAAAAAGGGATTTTGAAGTTACAGTTTACAACCTGCAAATCTCCAAAACCCCTTATTTACAGGCATTTTGACACATTTAACTTTAAACCCTTGACATCAATACGACACACTCCACATGCCTTGTTGCTGCAATTCTGATGACCATTGAGCCTGGCACCCCCTTGGTGGCAAGGTCTCCCTCAAAAGAGCCGACCTGGGTAGGTTGTCTTTTTACATTTCGGCGCCCGCTATTGCTTTACAAATCAAAAATCCTTCAAAAGCGTGCTGTCCTCTTGAAGGATTTATTCAATACAATTATCTGTTCTTGTCGTCATTATTAGATCCTTCAATAACATCAGAAATAAGTCGAGAGAAATCTACAGCGTTCTTTTTAGTTATGACGGGCTTGCCGGTATCAGCTTCAATTTCTTTGCGTGCATTTCCTGCAATTCGACCTCCGCGCCGTGCTACCTGCCTACTATCTTCGAAGGTTTGTGGTTCTGAAGTCCTGGAAATCTCGGTTGTGGTTGCCTCAGCAAGCATATTCAGAACCAGTTCCAATGTTGACATATTGTCGCGGAGATTTTCCTTTTTCAATCCTTTAAATTGCTTATACTGACGAGTCGTCATGCCTGACCATGCTCTTGAAATTTCATCGGTCAGGATAGCGTATTCTTGCCCTTGCAGTACGCCACGATCATCCCACTCATCGGTAAGCTCCTTGCGCACTTGAATTGCCTGTAAACGTTGATTAATCCACTCGCGAGAATATCCTTTTTTAAGATAAGTAGTAAGGGCACGGTCTATGGTGATTTCCGGATCAATTGTTTCCTCTATCCTTTCACTCCCAACCTGAGCAAGCCACATTTTGAATGGTTCTGCTTTTGGTGACGGAATGGACTGTATAATGCGCAAAATCTCTTCGGTATTTGCAACGTCGGTCAATCGTTTTTTCCCATCAGCCGCTTTCATTTTTAACTGCTTACAATTTGTAAGCAGTTGGGCACCTTCTTCAATGAGCCGTTTTTTCAAAACAGCCCAGTAAGTGCTCGCGCTTCGCGGCGTTGCTTGGTCGGTCAGAATTGACACTACATCCACCACAGAAAAATACCACTCTTGTTCCTCTTCATCCCAAGCTGTACGGATGCGTTTATCCTCAAATAATTGAATATTATTATTTTGATCCATTATCATGTTCTCCGCTGTTTTATTTTCTAATACGCTCATATTTATTGGAAATTTTCATGTTTCAAAAACAACACCGTTCTCTTATACAATAAGCTTTTTCTTTGGCGAAAACAGAAGGCCAGCATGTTAACAGATAGTATGTATTTTCAGCTTATCCATCAAGAAGCCTCCTCTATTCCATCTTGTTCAAAATTTTTCCCCATCATCATATTATAATGAGCAATTTGATTACAATTCTCGAATATTCGCTTAAATACTACTAGATACTTATCAATACCCTCATTATCTAGGGGAGTGTAATAATAATCGTCAAAAGCGCTGTGCGAACCATCGTTTATCCAAGAACAAAGTGATTTACAGATTATCTTATCCTCCCCCTCAAATTCCTTATATAAATTATCTAAAGAAATACCGCCTAATAATTTAAAATAATTTTCCAATATGCGTCGCAAGGTGTTTTGAAGTGTAACATTGGAACGACTTTCATTACGTACTTCCGCCCATAATAATTCATACGAAGTTTTAATCGGGTTAGTTTGTTGCTTTTCGACTATGGATTCGTTCCCACTTTTCTTTACCAACCAAAAGGTCTCTTCACTTAATAATGAGTTACTATTCCTCTTCGAATTGTAAGTAACTTCTTTATGAAAATAAATATTATGAGTCAGTACAAAGACCTGTTTTATATTTCCTTTATCATTCCGAACATCTTCTATCAAATCCCTTATCAAACTGCTAATTATGAAAAGAACTTCATTATCCAAACTTGAAACCGGATCATCAATAACAATCACTCTATCGGTGGTTATTCCAATCTCGGATTGGCTCCCTTTAATAAGATGATAAAAGTATAGAAATGTTACAAAATTCTTTTCACCTTCGCTTAATGTCCTCTGTGCATCCGCTCCATTAGGCCTAACCAGCTTATATGTCTTTCCATCATCGCCCTTAGCCAAACTGAAACTTTTAAAACCGAAGGACGAGAGCAGAGTGTTTATACCGTCAAGTGTAGGTTGAATACTTGTTGTTTGCTTCTCTAACTCCAATAATTCCCTGAATTTGTCATCCTTTTCTTTTTCCTTTTTTGTTATTTGAGTTGATAGGCCACTGATCGCTTTTTCGAGACTTACTTTTTGCGTGCTATAATCTGTAAGGTCTTGCTTTAACTCCTCCACAATAAATTTCCATATTTGATTCGTTAAAGTCCTCTTTTCATGTGAAAGATTTTGAATGATCTTATTATGCTCATCTATTTGTTTATTTGCATTCGCTATGAGTTCGCTGATTTCAGCCAAAACATTTTTGAGGGAGTCAAGCTCAATAACCTGGCTTGCCTCTTTCTTTTTCTGATTGAGACGTTGGTTATTGACAATAAGAAGAGAATCAAGGATTTGTTTCTCACTTTTCAATTTTTCCACATCTAGGAACTCAGAGGTCATATCAAGTAATCCTTGAATTTGCTGTTGAATACGACTGGCATCCGTGGAATAATCTGTCAACAAAGTATTTATCGCATTATTATCTTTAGTGAAAGATTCATCAAAATACTCACCCAAGCTCGTAGAAAAGCTTTCTTCTGTTTTTTGTTGACAAAACGGGCATACCCCTTCGTTTACATTATAATACGACAGGCCTTGGCGCACCCAATCACTGTTGCCAAGTTTTTTAATCATTGCTGCTATATCCACATCATCTTTTCCAATAACACGCTTTTTTAAAATAGGATTCTGTTCATGTGCTAAAATTCTATCAGTCTGGGGAGCTATGATGTTTTGTGCAGGCGTAAGTTTGTTGGAAAAAACTTTTTTCGCCTTTTGTTCGAGTTCTGAAACTGATATTAGCACCTCTCGGTTAGTTGAATGCTCAGTAATAACTTTTGCTTTGAAGCTGTCCTTACTGTTTCTTACTCCCTCAAAGCCACCCGCAAATTGAGCATCATACTTTTGCTTTTGTTTCCAAAACCTTTCCTTATATTTATCCTCTAATTGCAAAAGTTCACCTTGTTTCCCGCTTTTGCCATCCTCGCCTTTAAGAGTTTTTCTCAATTGCTTAATGCCATCAATCAGACCATTAATATCATTTTTCATGGTTTCGATTTTATTAAGGGTATCTGATTCCAGTTCGCCCAATGTAAAAACGCCCTTAAGTCTGCTTTGCGGATTAAAGTTCCTTTCAACAAAATCTCGGTTATAAACTCTTGTTTCTAATGCGAGACTGCTTTTCCAGCTAACATTACTACTAGAAAACTGTGATTGGTCAGCAAGTATAGTGCTAATTGTTGTTTTTCCTGACCCATTAGTACCGAAAAGATAATTAAATTTTTTAAGGCCATCCATGACTTGAATATCATTCCCAAATGTAGCGGCGTTACAAATATTAATCTTCGAGATCATTAATTTTGCTCCTCTCTTAGACGGTTTACTTCCCGCGCCGTATTCAAGTTTCCTCTGTTGCTGCAAATTATTTTGCTTTTTAGGTATCTCTATCAACTGAATACTTTTCTATATTGTACCATATTAAAAGCACTTTTGTAGAAAATTCTGTATATTAGTCAGTAATTCTGGAATAACCTTTTCTCCTGAGATCCATTATTGAAAAAAATCAGAATAGATGTATCAAAAATTTGTACTTTATCAACTTCATTCCTCACTATGCTTTCATCATAAATGCCGTTTTCACAAACCTTTTCACAAAGAACTCTCTTAATCCGCTCCTCATCTAGAGTAGGTGAATTGGCACATGAATCTTTCCCTTTTTCAATCCGTGTCGCACATCTCCAAACCACCTTTCCTCTTTCTGTTCTTCGCCTATAAGATGCGCCGCAATCGCCGCATACAAGCAAATTCCCGAGAAGATATTTGCCGTTATATTTGCTACCGCTGATTTCCACGGCACCACCCCCATTGCTGACCATCCTTGAACGCTTAACCATTTCCTCTAGAACCTTATCAAATACTTTAGCAGAGACAATGGCCGGATGACTGTCCTTCACATAATACTTATTTCTCTGTCCGGTATTTTTACTTTTCTTACCGGTCATAAAATCCTCGGTAAAGGTCTTTTGAAGCATTGTATCGCCCTTATATTTCTCGTTGGTCAACATCCTCTGAATTGTTTTTGTATCCCAAATGTCCTTACCCGTTACAGTCTTAATCCTTTGGGATTCCAGATAGGCTTTAATTTGTCCTAACGACTGTCCTTGCAAATATAAGTCAAACATCTTTCTGACTACTTCTGCCTGTTCTGGCACAATAACAATCTCACCGTCAACGCAAGTGTACCCCATGAAATTCTTGTACTTCGTAAAGATATCACCATTTTCAAACTTGCGCTGAAATCCCCACTGAATATTCTCGCTGGTATTCCGGCTTTCATCTTGTGCCAGCATTCCCCGTAGTGTAATTTCAAATTCCTTATCCGCATTAATCGAATCCAGGTTCTCATTTTCAAAATGCATATTGATCCCTCGCTCTCTTAAAAATCTTATAATTTTCAAAACCTCCAGCGTATCTCTTGATACCCTGCTGATTGACTTTGTGATAATGTAATCGATTTTGCCTTTAGCTGCTTTCTTAAACATTTTTTCCAATTCACCTCTGCCACTTCGTCGAAGCCCGCTTTCAACATCATAGAAAACACCGGCAAAAATCCAGTTAGGATGGCTTTTTATCATCTCCGAATAAGTCTTTATCTGAATCTCAAGGCTGCGCATCTGCTCTGGGCTGGAGGTGCTGACCCGGCAATAAGCGGCAACTCTGAGCTTTTTATTCTCTTTGGGTTTAGCTGGTATAATCCTTACATTTTTCATTGTCCTTCACATCTATATAAAATGAGATACCCTTTAATATTCTACCAAAAAGAAAAGACGTGAGAGAATTCACTCACGTCAAAGCATATTTCTTTCCTAAATCCCGTTAAGCCTTGCAAAGTCAGCGTTCCACGCGTTGCAACAGGACTGCGGCTTCCACATGCGCCGTCCAGGGAAACATATCCACGGGCTGGACTTCCTTCAGGCTGTATCCCTTTTCTGTCAGATAGCCAATATCCCTGGCGAGGGTGCCGGGGTTGCAGGAAACATAGACCACACGCGGCGTCCGCATTTCCACCACCGCGTCCAGGGTCTCACGGGCGCAACCTCTGCGGGGCGGGTCCAGGACCACTAGATCCGGATTAAACCCACCTGCAGCCAGGTTGGGAAGGAGCTTTTCCACTTCCCCTGTTAGAAATTCAACATTATCGATCTTGTTTAATAAAGCGTTGCTCCGCGCGTCTTTTACCGCACCGGAAACCGCCTCCACCCCGTGCACTTTTTTAGCGTAGCCGGCAAGGAACAGCGCAATGGTGCCTATGCCGCAGTAGGCGTCCACAACCGTCTCAACCCCGGTCAGAGAAGCATATTCCAGCGCCTTTCGGTACAAGACGAGGGTCTGCTCCGGGTTGACCTGGTAAAAGGAAGACGGCGAGATCCTGAAGGTTAGGTCCCCGAGTTTGTCGGTGATGCATTTCTGCCCCGCCAGAACCCTGTTCTCCCTCCCCAGGACTACTCCCGCCAGGCCGTCGTTAATACTACGAACCAACGATGTAAGATCGGGTTGTAAAGACATTAGGTCCCTTACAAAGGCTTTTTCCTGCGACCATTTCCTGGAGCCGGTCACCAGCACGGCCATCATTTCACCGGTATCAAAAGCCCTGCGTAGGACGATGTGGCGGAAAAAAGGACTTTGCTTTCCCGTTATTTCAGGCGGCCCCCCGTGTTTGTTGAGTAGATTTTCAATAACCGACGCCAGCCCGTTAAGTTCCCTGGCCACCAGCAGGCAACCCGAGTGCAAGCTATCATTAAAAAAGGCCGTCAATTTGTGGGAGCCTTCCTCATAAAAGCCCAACTTGAATTTTCCGTCGCGCTCTTCCACCTGAAAATGTGCTTTATTCCGGTAGTGCCAGGGTTGATTCATACCTAATGTAGCATGGACAGCCGCTTCATGCAGCCCGGCTATGCGGGCAAGGCTATCCCTGACCAGGCCTGTTTTTAGCTTCAGCTGCTCCGTGTAATCCACATGTTGCAGGCGGCAGCCCCCGCACGTGGAAAAATTGGCGCATTCAGGTTCACATCGGCCGGGTGAGCACCCGGTAATTTCGAGGAGCCTTCCCCGTGCGTAATTTCTCTTCAAATCCACAACCTCAGCAAGGATCGTGTCCCCGGGAACAGTTCCGGGGACAAATACAGCCAAACCCCGGAATCGCCCCACTCCATCACCGCCATGGGTCATCCCGCTGATCTGAAGATCAATCGTTTCACCTTTTTTTAGGGGCAAGCTTTTATCTTTCATTCTTTTCATTCTTTTCATTCTTCTCATACTCCGACATAAATAAGCACATCCTCTCAAGCATATTATCAGATTCTACATAAAAACGAAAATTGTTTTACTTAAAGCTTCAGCAGATGATTTCCTCCGGGACCAACTTTTGGACAATTGCCTGATGTAAAAAACTTTTCCTCAATTATAAACTTTCGCTATCCTTTGCCTCTAACGGTTTACCTAAAACAAAACTGCTATAATAGGGATAATGCTTTAAAGGATAACTGGCATAATAGAGCTTGCAAAATACCCCAGGACCACGTCAAAGTTCCTTTTTGCGTCAAGATGACGCATTTGTTTTAAAATGCAACAATATGCCGTATAATTACCTAGCCTGTCATTCTGAGCGATAGCGAAGAATCTTTCCCAGATCCTTCGCTATCGCTCAGAATGACAGAATTGACGGCTCAGGATAGGACCCCGGCAAAGTCAAATTCATCAGCAGCATGTGTTTATTGCTCATCTAGACAGATACTACATCTTGATTGCAAATAGGACTTTGACGGAGTCTTGCAAAATACCTGAAGTTTTTTGGTTATAATTAATTATGACTATACAAACTTATAATTTTTTTGATATAATCTTCTCTTGGTAAACCTTAATCTAGTATAGAAAAGAAACAACCTTTTCTATATTGTAAAGCAGGAGGATTAATATGCCAAAAAGAACCGACATCAACAAAATTCTAATCATTGGTTCTGGCCCGATTGTGATTGGACAGGCTTGTGAATTTGATTATTCCGGTACTCAGGCCTGCAAAGCTCTGCGAAATCTGGGATACCAAATTGTTCTGGTCAATTCCAATCCAGCTACAATTATGACGGACCCGGGAATCGCGGATGCAACCTACATTGAACCACTTAATATAAAAAGTCTGTCTGACATCATAGCTAAAGAACGGCCTGACGCGCTGCTGCCGAATTTAGGCGGTCAGTCGGCCCTAAACTTGTGTTCGGAACTAAACAAGGCTGGTATTTTAGAAAAATATGCGGTAAAAGTAATCGGTGTGCAAATTGATGCCATTGAACGCGGTGAAGACCGAATCGCCTTCAAAGAAACGATGAACCGGCTGGGCATTGAAATGCCCAGCAGCAAACCGGCCTACAGTGTTGAGGAAGCAGAAATAATCGCCCAAGAACTTGGCTATCCGGTGGTTATCCGCCCCGCCTACACCATGGGAGGCACCGGCGGTGGTCTGGTTTATAATGTTGAGGAGTTAAGGACTATCGCTAACCGGGGCATAGCCGCCAGTATGGTTGGACAGGTCCTGGTTGAGGAATCTGTGCTTGGTTGGGAAGAACTAGAAGTGGAAGTCGTTCGGGATGCTAAAAACCAGTTGATTACAGTTTGTCTTATTGAAAACATTGATGCCATGGGTGTGCATACCGGCGATTCTTTTTGTGCGGCCCCGATGCTGACAATCAGCCCAGAGCTGCAACAGCGGTTGCAAAAATATGCCTATGCCGTTGTGGAAGCCATAGAAGTAGTTGGCGGAACCAATGTTCAGTTCGCCCACGATCCCAAAACCGGCCGGGTTGTGATCATTGAAATAAATCCTCGCACTTCCCGTTCGTCTGCTTTAGCTTCAAAAGCCACCGGCTTTCCCATCGCTTTGATTTCGGCCATGCTGGCAGTAGGCTTGACCCTGGACGAAATTCCCTACTGGCGGGAAGGCACCCTGGACAAATACACCCCTACAGGTGATTATGTGGTCATCAAGTTTGCCCGTTGGGCTTTTGAAAAGTTTCCAGGTTCCCAGGACAATCTGGGGACACAGATGCGGGCCGTCGGTGAAGTTATGAGTATTGGCAAGAATTATAAAGAAGCCTTTCAAAAAGCAATCAGATCCCTGGAAATCAATCGTTACGGGTTAGGTTTCGCTAAGGATTTTAACCGGCGCTCCCTGGAAGAACTATTGTCGCTATTAGCGGAGCCATCGAGTGAACGCCAGTTTATCATGTATGAAGCCTTACGCAAAGGTGCCGACATAGAACAGCTTAACCGGCTGACCTATATCAAACCATGGTTTATTCAACAGATGAAAGAACTTGTTTTACTGGAGGAAGAGATCCTGGCGCACAAGCAGGGGCAACTGCCGGACGAACTACTAATCCAAGCTAAAAAGAACGGTTTTGCCGACCGTTATTTAGCGATGCTGTTAAGTCTGCCGGAAACAGAAATTCGTCAGCGTAGAACCGCTTTAGGGTTAGTGGAAGAATGGCAAGCTGTCCCGGTAAGCGGTGTCGAAAATGCAGCCTACTATTTCTCCACCTACAACGCTCCTGATCAGACTAAATCCAGCAACCGCCAAAAAGTGATGATCCTTGGTGGAGGTCCGAACCGGATCGGTCAGGGAATTGAATTTGACTACTGCTGCGTCCATGCGGCCTTTGCCCTGCGCGATTTGGGCTATGAGACAGTTATTGTCAACTGCAATCCTGAAACAGTTTCCACCGACTATGACACATCGGATAAGCTGTACTTTGAACCATTGACAGTGGAAGATGTGCTGAGTATCTACGAAAAGGAAAAGCCGCTGGGGGTAATCGTTCAGTTCGGAGGGCAGACCCCCTTGAATATCGCCGCTGAACTGGCTCAAGCCGGGGTGAGAATTCTCGGCACTTCCCCGGATACGATCGACCTGGCCGAAGACCGCGACCGGTTCCGTCAGATCATGGAGAAACTTGACATCCCGATGCCGGAATCCGGTATGGCGGTGAATCTTCAAGAAGCCCTGGCCATCGCCAACCGAGTTGGTTATCCTTTGATGGTCCGGCCTTCATATGTTTTGGGCGGTCGCGGGATGGAAGTTGTTTACGATGAGGAAATGCTCCGCCGGTACCTGGCTGCCGCAGTCGGGGTTACGCCGGAAAGACCGATCCTGATCGATAGATTCCTGAAAAACGCTATTGAAGCAGAAGCGGACGCCATTGCCGATGGAACTGACGCTTTTGTGCCGGCAGTCATGGAACACATTGAATTGGCAGGCATCCACAGTGGAGACTCGGCCTGTGTGATTCCGCCAATCAGTATTCCGGCCCGGCATATTGAAAACATTGTTGAATATACCAAGAAAATTGCCAGAGAACTAAACGTAGTCGGCCTGATGAACATGCAGTACGCCATTGCCGATGACAGGGTTTATGTTCTGGAAGCCAATCCACGAGCTTCACGGACTGTTCCCCTGGTGTCCAAAGTCTGTAACGTCTCGATGGCCCGGATAGCTACGGAAATCATGTTAGCGGCTGAAACCGGTAATAAGTCCTCCGTTAACAGCCTGGTCGCCAAAAAAATCCCTCATTTCGGGGTAAAAGAAGCGGTCTTCCCGTTTAATATGTTCCATGAAGTGGACCCGGTGCTGGGACCGGAAATGCGTTCCACCGGTGAAGTATTAGGAATCGCCGACTCATTTGGTCTGGCCTATTATAAAGCCCAGGAGGCCACCCAGACCCCCCTTCCCATATCAGGAACCGTTCTGATCAGCGTGACCGATCAGGACAAACCGGCTGTATTGGAAACGGCCAGAGAATTTACCAAACTGGGCTTTAAGCTTAAAGCGACGGAAGGTACCCACAATTTTCTGAAAGAAAACGGGATCATCTCCCAAGAGATTAGAAAACTATTTGAAGGTCGTCCCAATATCGTCGATAGCATAACGAATAAGGAAATCAACCTGGTCATCAACACCCCGTCCGGAAAACGCAGCCAACAAGATGACTCTTATATCCGCAAGACAGCAATCAAATATAACGTCCCGTATATCACCACCCTGGCGGCAGCCTTAGCCAGTGCCAAAGGTATCGCAGCCTATAAAGAAAACAACTTTCAGGAAATCAACATAAAATCTTTGCAGGAATATCATGCTGATATTGGCGTGAAGAACTGAGGAGTTTCGGAGAGGATCTTAATGCCAAGGGTAGTATAACTTCTGACCCTTAGTCAAATAATTTACGAAGGTAATCCCGACGACCATGCAATATGCGGCAAATGATCACGGTATTGTCTGTTATCCTATAAAAAACGAGATAAGGATGTACAACAATAAAGCGGTATCCACGCTGAATAATCGTATATTCTTCCTCTGATAACACTGAACCCATATTGGGAAACTCTACCAGTTTGACTATTTCTTTATTTATCTTTTCCAGCATCATTTCTGCGGTGGCAACATTATCCTGTGATATGTATGAGAAAATTTCATCCATATCGTCAACTGCTGCAGGAGTATACTTGATCTTATGCTTTCGCGGCATTGAGCTTCTCCCGAATCCTAGCCATGACTTCACCATGTTCAAGCAGTTGTGCACCTTCGGCAATCTGCTTTTCTGCAACCAGCAATTTGGATTGCAACTTAATCCGGGCCTCCATACGTCGAAACGCCTCATAACTCATGACAACCAGGTCAGCTTCACCATTACGGGTAAGCACTATCGGTTCGTCAAGCTCGTGACATAATTTTGAAAAGCCATTATAATCCTGCCGGATTGTTGTGGAAGGCTTGATATTCATTTTGCGCAACCCCTTTACCATATCATTATTATGACTATAAACTATCATATTTATGCTATCCAGGCAAGTCTTCTTCGCGCTCCCTACCTCCATAATATGAGAGATAATCAAACGCCTGAGGCTTTTAACAAAAAATGCATAAAAGGAAAGAGGGGAGGCTTTCCAGTTACCCTCTTTCCTTTTATGTAATATGGAATTATTTGATACCGGCGTTATAAGCTCAAAACCCTATACAAGTTTATCGGCGGGGCAGTTCACGCCGATTGGTATTTGTAAATAAACCCGCTGTAAGGAGGCAGCACAAAGTGCTGCGCCGGCATGTTTTCGCTAACGATGATGCTGTCTGCGTCCAATGGATCCTTGTTGCCAACAGGCGGTAGGTCGTTGATGTGTTCGATATCGCCCAGCTTGATCCACCGCCCCGGGTCAAAATGAACATCCACGGGAACATCGTTTCCTTCAAAGTTAAGCATAACCAGCAGTTGTTCGGATGAAGCAGAACCGCTGTTTGCTTTCCACCCGAGAACCCTTTTTTCCCCGCCTTTGCTATTCTCCAGCCAGGGTCCTACAAGCCAGTTGAATTTGCCATCTTCAATGGGATTATAGCCGCTGAGCTTTAGCGCCTCATACCTTTTTCTAAGGTTAATCAGCGACCCGGTCCACTGGTAAAATTTGTTGGTGTCCTCGGAATAATTACTCCAGCTTACCTTAATCCTATTCCTTTCCCTCTCGACGCCATATTCCTGCCCCATATAGATCATTGGCTGCCCCAGGGCTACCATGGTGGTCATTAACCCAAGGCGGGCTTTTCTTTCCTTGACTTTCGAATCCTGCAAATGTTCCCCGCCGGTGGCCACCTCAAACTGAACGCTATTTTCGTCATGACTTTCGCAATAATTGATAACATTGTTGGTATGGACTGCAAATTTATCTTTACTAAAATAAATCATGCTGCCCAGGTTATCCGTTCCGTTTCCTACCCCCTCGAATGCCCCCTCACGCAGTAAAGCCTTCACTTTATCGTGAAAAAAGTTGGACCACTGAGCATAGCCGTTATATCCTTCGATGTTCAGGTCTTTTTCGTTAGGCAGATTTTCGGCAATCAGGACGGCATTGGACTTGAAACCCTTATCCTTAATTTCGTAGGCCAACCGATGCAAGAACTTATGGTTTAAAAAATAGCTATGGGTGGCGTCAAACCGAAAACCGTCAATATGATATTCCTTAATAAATAGTTTGCAGGAATCAATAAGCATGTTATCCACTTCGTCTTTTCCCGTAGCCACTTTATTTCCCCACATTGTTTTGCCGGCAAAATAAAAGCCGCCATCACCGGATCCATCGTCAATGAGGTTCCACAAGGGGTTGAAATCGTTCGAGGTATGATTGAAAACCTGGTCTATAAGTACGGCAAGACCGTGTCGATGTGCTTCATTAATCATTTCCCTAAAATCATCCGGGGTACCGAAGTCTTTTTCCACGGCCATGAAGGTGCACGGCTCATAACCAAGTCCTTTCTTCATCGGAACTTCTGCCGTTGGCATCAGTGCTAACGCGGTTATGCCCAGTTTATCAAAATAACCGTCTTTGATCCGACGGGTAACTCCCTTAAATGTTCCCTGCATATCTTCAGGTATCCCGGGATCGTTATCGGTAAAACCGTAAACATTTAATTCATAAAGGATCAAGTCCTTAATATCTGGAGTTTTCCAGTCCTGATCGGTCCACTTAAATCCTGTCGGGTCTACCACCACGGCATTACGATATTTATAATCATCGCTATACAGCCTGGTATAGGGGTCGCTTACATATCGTTCATTTTCAACAGTGCCGCCCTGTAGATAGAACTTATACTCGATGGGGGAATTTGTATTAGTTTTGGCGGTAATTTGCGCCAACCAAATATTGGGTTGGTTGTAAAACCCATGGCAAAGATCCATTGGGATAAATTTATCTTGCTGCGGTATGGGGTGTCCCGGACACTGCCAGTCGTTAAAATTTCCAACCAGGTAGACCCTTGCCGCGTAAGGGTGAAAAAAGCCGAAAACGACAGTCCCGTCAGCCAAAGTATTCGCTCCCAACATTGAGGTTATACCAAGACCGGAAACGTCAGTGTTGGGAAGATAAAAATTTTCTTTGGGAACAAGGTGGCTGATCTGACGGTAGTAATCTTTAATATTACCCCGGGGTGATGCCGGGCAAACATTATAGATATTGTGCCTGTTCGCCATGGACCAGATTTCTTTCCCCAGATGCACGTGAAATGATCTGTTAAATTTCTCCTCTTCCCATGGGACTTCTTCCCCTTTTCCATCCTTAAAGATAAAATTGAAACTGCTGCGGTTATAGGACAGGTCATAGTAAACCCCAAAGTCATCCATGCCGCTTGGAGCTACTTCCCTTTCCAGAGTAGCCCCGTCACTTACCCACACCCACATAACCGGCTCCAAGAAACCGTTTTTGTTGTCGTAATGAATTCTAACCCTGTGGTGCATGACAACCTCCCTGAGACTTTTATGCTATATATTTTCTGCCATTTTCCAGCCTCTATACATGCACCTGGTGTAATTTATCAACTTGTAACTGCTCTCCAACAAGAAGCTGGCGCAGTTTTATTCTCGCTTATCCAGCACAGTGACAAATCTATAGGTTTCAGACATGACCTGATCTTTATCATAGTCAATAACAGCCATGTGGCCTGAGTTTTCCAGCCAGATTAAGTTTTTATATCTGACATTAGTAATGTTTTCAAGAATAAAAGGACCATTGCCGGGCGGGACTATACAGTCTCCCCTGGAGTGGAATAACAGGGCCGGGGTACTTATGGTTTTTAATTCAGATCGAACGGAGCGCATCAGCTTAAACAGTTGAAGCACCGCGCCCGGTGGCACGCTTTTGTAGGCATAGTGATTTTTGCGCGCACCGGGATCTTTAATATTGTGGTCAACTTCTCTTTTAAAACTCAGCAGGTATCTAAAAGGGTGCGTCAGGTACAGCCTTAAGTCCAGGTAAACGGGGGCGCAAACGGTAACCACGCCGTCCAGCCGGTAATTGGCCGCCAGATGCAGGCAGATGGTTCCTCCCATAGAGAGCCCGATTAGATATACTTTAGAGCATTTGTTCCTGAGTTCTTCCAGCCCGGCAGCCGCTGAATTTACCCAATCATGACAGGTAAGCCCCTTTAAGTCCGAAGGCCTGGTTCCGTGACCCGCCAACCGCACACCCGCTACAGTAATTTCCCGGGCCGCCAGATACTCTCCCAGAGGACGCATCTCCAACGGTGTGCCGCCAAACCCATGAAGCAAAAGGCAGCCGGTATCCCCTCCGGGGATATAAAAAGGTTTAATTTCTTCTGTGAATTTTCCGTTGCCAGCCTCAGGCATAAAATACCCCCCGCTTTTATTTGTTGCCAAAACCCTTTTGCTCTTTTTAGAAAAACAATCGGTCCACTTAAACGCTGTCGGGTCTACCACCACAGCATTACGATATTTATAATCATCGCTATACAGCCTGGTATAGGGGTCGCTTACATATCGTTCATTTTCAACAGTGTCGCCCTGTAATAGAACTTATACTCTATAAGGAAATTTGTACTAGTTTTAGCGGTAATTTTCTCCAACCATAATGAACGATATCCTGCAAATCCTGCTTAGCGGAGGGAAAGATCAGCGACTTATACTTTTCCACGAACACTTGCCCTCAGCTTCTTGGCGACCTCAAAGAAGTCCTCGCCGGCCGCGCCGTTGGCAATCCCAGCCTCTGCTTCAGCCAGCTTTCCATAGAGTTCAATGAGTGCCTGCTGCCTCTCGTATGCTTCTATGCTCATTACCACCATATCGCCTACACCGTTTTTTGTAATAAAAACCGGCTCATGTTCCCTGTGGCAAAACTCTGAGATTTCATTGGCGTTATTCCTCAAATCCGAAATTGGCCGGATATTCGGCATAACAAGCCCTCCTTGCTCTCAATATTTACGCACTAAATATAGCATGATTTTGAGAGGCAATCAAACGCTAAGGAATACGATACAACTAGATTCTAGTGCGGTGCTATAACTTCAATTTTTTTATTTTCATCTGGAAACCATAAAACTTGCTGTTTTCTTAAAAACTCATTATCGGCGAACATTTATTCTGCGAAGGGTCTGTCATATCCTACACGGGTCAAGTATAATAAAAGAAATATTCTCTCCTTTAAAGGTACTGTTATGGAAAAACTGCTGGAAAAAATCAAGGCCCACCCTTCTTATCTTACAAGGGACAAATCGTCCACATTGAAGAAATCCCTTCCCAGGGCTATCTGATCCCTGAAACGTACCACCGCTTCACGCAAAAACAGGACGTCGGCTTGATCCAACCGGTCCTGGAGCACAACAGGCTGGATTTGCTGGCCATGGTCAAGCTTTTTAACTTATTATTGGATGATACCGGTTCAGAGCCACTTTGCAGCTTTCGGCCTTAACGTTACCGGTACACAGCTTAAACCTACCGCATTGCCTTAGGCAAAGTGGAGGTACTGGTATGTTGGCAATAGCTATTTGCCTGATTATCCCTATAAATATTTCGTTATCCAATGCTCGGGTTATCTGGATACTAGATAATTGGTCTTTTGTTTTAAGCCGAAGGGAGTTGCATAAAAATGGAGGATGGGAACCAGGCTACCTACTTTGCTCCCGTTAAACGTGAACCGATTGAAGATGTAATAAAAAAATCAAAGGTGGTAGAAAACCTCATTGGTGTTAGAAGCTTCTTTGACTCATTGCCAAACATTGTTATGGTTCTCAACCACCTGCGACAACTGGTTTTTTGCAATAGCGTTCTTTTAGACTTACTTGGTATTGATCAATTTGAATCGGTACTCGGTTCCCGCCCGGGAGAGGTATTGGGCTGCATTCATGCCCCTGAAATGTGTGGTGGCTGCGGAACTTCCGAGTCCTGCCGTTCATGCGGCGCTGTTCTTGCCATTCTGGAGAGCCTGGACGGGCTAAAGGCCTACCATGAATGCCGCATTACAATATCCGCTGATGGAGTAAAGAAATCCCTAGATTTAGGCATAACAGCCACCCCGTTATGGATTGAAAATGAACAATTCACTATTGTTTTTATAAACGATATTGGTGATCACAAGCGGCGACTCGCATTGGAACGAATCTTTTTCCACGATATCTTAAATACAGCCTCCTCTATCAAGGCTCTTGCCGAGTTATTAGAAGAAACAACCGATTCTATTAAGAACGATTTATTATTAACCATGCAATCGGCAACGAAGCAACTGATTGAAGAAATTCAGGAACAACGTGACCTGCTCCAGGCTGAAAACAATGACCTCAAGGTAAAACTTGTAGAAGTGTATTCTTTTGAAATTTTGGCTGAAGCAGCCACCTGCTTTACAAACAACGAAACTTTTAAAGGTATTAACATTCAGATAGATCCATCGTCAGAAAACGTTAAATTTACCAGCAGCCCTCATTTATTGGGCCGGATTTTGGCTAATATGCTAAAAAACGCCCTGGAAGCATCCAGTGCCGGAGAAACGGTAAGGATGGGTTGTCTAGCCCAAGGCGACCAGGTCATTTTTTGGGTAAATAATCCAACAGTTATGTCGCGTGAAGTTCAGTTGCAGCTTTTTCAACGGTCTTTTTCTACGAAAGGCAAAAACCGCGGTCTTGGAACTTATAGCATGAAACTGCTGACAGAGCGCTATTTACAAGGATCAATATCTTTTAAGGTCTCGGAAAAAGAAGGAACAACATTTTTTGCCCTCTACCCCCTAACTCCTAATTTGGAATAAAAGCCTTAAAGGACCGGATTTCCGATTACAATGCATCAGGTTACCAGCCCTCTATTGATCGCCTCCCAAAGATACAAGACCACCACTTTTTGTTAGACCTACGGTTATGGTAATCAGACCAAATAACAGGGTGCTGAGTGATTATTTAAAGATATTTTTTGAGAGCCCTGTCGGAGTGGCGCTCATAAAAAGCTTCCAGCGCGAAACAAACATTGTCAATATTAATCACACCGACATTATGGGAAATGGAAATACCCCTCAGAGAAAGCATGGGAACGTTCTTTTTGCTTCGGTATATTATCTGGCATAATAGAAGGAAAACCCGGAAGCGTGATGAGATGCTCAGGCAGATCAAGAATACTGGAGGTCACGCAGCAACAGATTGCACGGGTGACTGGGTTGAATCAAAATATAGTTTTCAAAGCCTAGATATGGAAGCAAAAAGAAGTCTGCTTGCTTCCTGCCCTTGCTTCCATTGCTTCCAGAAGACCCGTTCTCTGAGATAGAGTGATTTCATTATACCTCAGATGCCCAATTTGCCCTTGACAAATTGGTAGGCACCCGGTAGGTTCCGGGTAAGGAAATACTCATTTATCAAGATTACATCAATTTCATCATAGCCGTTGAGGTAGTCGTACAGAGGATGGGAGAATTCTGCCGCATTCTTATCAAGTATCCCGTGATATATCCCGATCGCTAACTGGCGTCCTTCTGTCTTGACGAGCAGTGGAACAGAAACGCCATTGTTCAGAAAGCTACTACTGCATTTATACCCGTCCAGTGTGAGCAACCGTCCAAGAGCACGCAAGACCTCTCCCTGAGCAGCGAGGTTATCCGTACAGGGTATATCGTCAAACAGTAAATACCGTAGAAGCGCTACTCCTAGGAAGCGATCAAGATCATTATGCCAATGCTGATTTTGATAATACCTCAGGCACTGTGTGCAGGAACGACTGCAATGACCTGGGCACTCCTCCAGAATCTCTAGGGCAACATTTATAATTTCTTCCAGGTATTGTCCCGCTCGTTCTGAATATCCAGCACCTCCCGATAGGGTATCAAACAGGTAAATATCTGCCCTTATCTCCTCATGCATGTCGCCCGGCACTAAGCGGAACCCTGTGCTAAACTCAGCCGGGTCTAAATCCAAATATCGACTGGCAGCAAGTAAAAGTGCCTCCGAAATTGTGCGCAACCCATCGTTTAGAACAGCCCTTGGAATAGAAGACTGTATATCAAGCGCAATCGGAGACGCTAAAGTCATTCGAATTACCAAGAGATCCGACAAGAAAGTATGCCCAAGGAATACGGTACGATATTGACCGTCACAGTCCTCCCTTTTCTTGTCATTTTTCCACTGCACCAAATATGGGCGGCGGTGCTTAGTATACTGCGTCGCGCCGCCACCTTCCGTCGCCGCAGCACCACACTTCTCGCAAATCTGAAAACCAGAATCAGTACCTTTCTTGCCCTTATTCACAATGACAAGATGGCGGTTAGCAGCGTAGGTATACTGCCCGCGCAACCCTATTTCAAACCAGTTAGTTAAATCATCCTCCCCTGCAGGTACTGGGAACTGCGCAGACGTGGCATAGGGAAGTTCCTGATCACGGTCGAACTCGTCTACGGCCCTACCTTCCTCTGGAGTAAAGACTTCGGGAACAATCATATCTGCCTTAGCAAGTTTCCCGTTGCAAATTGGGCAATACGCAAGCTCATTAACTGCTCCAAAAGGATCTTGCACAAACGTACATTGGGTGCAATAGACATAAGTTTTCAACTGTCTCTGAAATAGTGGAACAGCTCGGTCGGGATCTGTAAGAGATACATTGGCCGAGATTACGCCACCAGAACGATACGTCTTCTTATTTATAACAATTTGACGACCTGGGGCATATTCTGTCAATGCTTTACCAATCACCTGCTGAGGCTTTTCCTTTACAACAATTTGCCAACGTCCGTATAGCTTAAGAATTTTACATCAATCAAGCAATGTTCCCTCGAGATTTGCCCCACTAAGATTTACCCCCACGAGACTTGCCCGACTGAGATTTGCTCCACTGAGATTTGCCTCGCTGAGATTTGCCCCAATAAGACGTGCATAAATAAGTTTTGCTCCACTGAGATTTGCCTTACTGAGATCCGCCCTACTGAGATTTGCCTCACTGAGTTTTGCCCCGCTGAGATTTGCTCCGCTGAGATTTGCATCACTGAGATCTGCCTCACTGAGATCTGCCCCGCTGAGATCCGCCCCCCTAAGATTTGCCTCACTAAGATTGGCCCAATAAAAAAATGCCCCCCTGAGATCTGCCTTGCTGAGATCTGCCGAATAGAGATATACCTTATTTAGATCTGCCTCACTGAGATCTGCTCCGCTGAGATCTGCCTCAGTAAGAACTGCATCACTGAGATCAATACCAGTATTTGCGGTGCGTCTCCATTTATTCCAAGCTTCTACCCCTTCACGCAAAATAGTCAGCTGCTCATTATTCGCCATAAATATCCCTCCAGTTTATTATCTCCATAATTAAATATGATAGGTCGTTTTCATTAATTTTACTACAAATAAGGTTCAATTTTAAATCTTAATAATTATAGTTTCCATTTCAGCGCAAGTGCAATTCCCCGCTGAGGTTGTCGATAAACTGCCGCGCGGTGCGGCCGGACAAACCGTTTTGCCAGGATGCCCACAGCAGCGCCCCGTGCTCAAGTTCACCCTCTGCAAGCTCAAGGCCCATGTGCCTGGCCATTTCCCGCACCATTCTGAGGTAAAGCGCCCTGTCCGGGGTGGCAAAGAAAATTGTAACCCCAAAGCGGTCGGCCAGGGACAATTTTTCCTGGATGGTGTCGTTGCTGTGCAGTTCATCCCCCATGTCGCGGTCGGAAAAACGCTCTCTTACCAGGTGCCGCCTGTTGGAGGTGGCGTAAATTAAGACGTTGGCGGGACGGCTGGCCAGCCCGCCCTCCAAAACAGCTTTAAGCTCCTTATATTCGACTTCAGATTCTTCAAAGGAAAGGTCGTCCACAAAGATAATGAACCTCTGTGGCTTTTGCCGCAGCAAAGTGATGATTTGGGGGAAATCGCCAAGGCTGCTCTTGGGTACTTCAACCAGGCGCAGTCCCTGTTCACCATATTGGTTCAATAGGGCTTTAACAGTAGAAGACTTGCCTGTGCCCCTGTCGCCATAAAGTAATAGATTATTAGCCGGGAAGCCGGCCAGGAATTTTTCGGTATTGTCCACTACTTGCTGCCGCTGGTCTTGGTAGCCAATTAAATCTTCAAAACGTACGGGATCCGGCTCATCAATCCCTTCCATCCGGCTAACCGCGCCTGACCAGCGGAAAGCTCGGTATCTCCCGGTTAGCCCCGCTCCCGCCGCCCGGTAATAGCGGGCCAGGTCTTCCAGGCACGAACCCCAGTCACCGGAGCGGGAGATCAAATCAATTATCTCCCCGCCCAGGCTGTTTTTAGCCTTTAAACCATCCGCAGCCGGAGCAGAAAGATTTTTCCAAAGGGGCAAACCGCCGCAGGGGATGCCGTTCGCTCCCAGCTTTTGCATTATAGCCTCGCGGGCAGCGGCGCCGTCTATCCGGTACATGGCATGGAGCCTCGCCAGGTCACCCCCGGCGGCATCCAGCAGTGAAGGCCCGAGCTTCCCGAGGGGGTACAGCGACGCCCCCCGGCTGAAAGCATTATCATCATACAAAAGCAGTTTCAGCAGGTGGTCCTGCCACGCGTCACCGGTAAAACCGCCTTCTGCCGGTCCGGTCTGCTGCGTCAGGCAAAAGAATAATTCACAATACATATTGAGTATTTCATCAGCCGGCTTGCCCCCGGCTACTGACTCGATAAAATTAAGCCAGTCCCGGCAGGCCGGGTCTGAAATAATATTCCTATAAAGCACCAGGCTTCTGGCCGAGCGCAGCGCTTCAAAAAACTCTGTTTTTTCCATCATCATTTCCTCAGTAATAATATGATCATCTTCTCAGGATAAATATTCTTTGCTTACACTCCTTTTCCCTGCGTTGAGCGGAAACTAAAGCCGCTCAGGCGCGGCGGCTAATCTGAAAAGGGCCGCAAAGTCCTGCCCGTCCGATCTGGTAACCGGGGTCGACCGTAGCTCTGAAAAAGTCAAGGAAAAAGACGTATAAAAAGAAGTAATATTTATCAGGTGTTTTACATTTACTGGACTTACCTTGAAGCTGTTGAATTATGGTGCTACAATGTGGTTATTTACATACCACAAAAATTAATTGCGGAAGTGAGATAAATGCATAGAATTTTACTCATTGAGGACGATCTT
>ENA-UOOH01001605-UOOH01001605.1-fermentation-metagenome-genome-assembly--contig:-NODE-1605-length-21662-cov-3.672514_pt1 | contig 21662 bp, 18 predicted proteins | sample MGYA00245778_ERZ724025 | MGnify/ENA primary metagenome ERZ724025 (study PRJEB28704, sample SAMN03018313) | fermentation metagenome | biome: anthropogenic terrestrial biome; feature: soil; material... | reverse complement strand
GGAATGACCCTCTAGAGGTTGTGGAGTTTGAGAGCGAATTGGAGCAAGGCTTGCATCTTCCTGTGAGTGAACTCAACCAGGTGAGGCGTGACCTAGTCCGCCGGTGGGAACAAACTCGCCTAGAACCCTATAGGGGCCGTACGATAGAGATAGTGAAGAAAGTCCCAAGGCTTACTGGGGAAGGGGCGAACGCCGCCGAATCAGAGCTGGCCGTGGCAGTAACCGTCTCGGATTTAGCCTCTGCCCAGGCTGCCATGGATGGGGGAGCAAAGCTCATTTACTTTTCTGGAGAGGTGTACAAAAGAGCGCCCCGAGACCTCTTGGGCGAGCTGCCCAAGGCCTGGGCCCTTGGGCAAGACCGAGGAGTGCCTGTGTTTGCTCACCTAGAAAGAATTACCGAAACCCATGTTCTACCGGATATCATAGGTTCGCTAAACAAACAAAAATTTGATGGACTCTTAGTCGGCAATTTCGGTAGCTGGGAGTTATTAAGGGAGTTCGAGGTTCCGATTCATGCCGATTTATCCTTCAATGTTTTTAACTCCTGGGCGGTGGAACTTCTAGCTCGCGAGGGAGCAAGCTTGATTACTGCATCTTTGGAGCTCCAGCTTAGTCAGGTTCGAGAGCTTTGCCAGCTATCTCCTGTCCCCATTAGTATCGTGGTCCATGGACCTGTAGAGTCTATGGTAACCAAATACTGTATGTATCGGGACCAAGGCTGCAAGTATCAATGTCAGAGTCAGGGACCTTTGGTGTTAGTGGACAAAAAGGGCTATCGCTTTCCGGTGTATTTTGACAGATGGTGTCATATGCACATCTTTAACTCTCGAGAACTCTCTTTGCTTGGTCATCTCGAGCAAGTGAAAGCCAGTGGTGTTCGTTATGTAAGGATCGAAGGTCGCACAAAGGATCCGGATTGGGTTCGCAGTACCTCGGATCTTTACAGGCGCGGTCTATCTGGTGAAAATGTGGAGATTCCAGGAGAATTTACCAAGGGACACTACTTCCGTGGCGTCTTGTAATGGGGGTTGTTACATATGAATGAAAAGAGCCTGAGAGTTTTGGAATGGCCGAAAGTGCGAGAGCTTGTCGCTGAAAGGACGAGTTTCTCACTCAGTCGCGAGCTTATCCATGAGCTTACCCCCAAGACCAAACTCAGCGAGGTTATCAAGGACTTAAGCTTGACGAGCGATGGTGTGCGGCTACTTTGGAAGCACGGGGAGGCGCCCTTTGGAGGCGCTAGCGACATTCGTCAAGTCGTGGGCAAGGCCCGCCTGGGAGGCATCCTCGATCCCGATCAACTCTTGCCCATTGGGGATTTTCTCTACTGCACTTCCCAATTGAAAAAGTACCTTGGCGATGAAGATGGTTCCCTGGCGGACTTTGCCAGGACATTGATCCCTCTACCGAGCTTAAAGGCGGAGATTGAAAGGTGTATTGACAGGGAAGGGTATGTCAAAGACTCGGCATCGCCCGAACTTGGCAAAATTCGCACTAAAATGCGCACACTGGCTAATCGCATTCGGGAACGCCTCGATTCTATGGTGCACTCCGCGGCTATGCAGAAGATTCTCCAGGACCCCATCATAACGCTTCGCAATGGACGTTATGTGGTTCCGGTAAAGGCAGAGTACCGCAGCAAGTTCCAGGGAATCGTTCATGATCAATCTGGGAGCGGTGCCACCTTATTTATGGAACCGGCCTTTGCTGTAGAACTCAATAATGATCTAAACGTGGCGGAGCAGGAAGAACAAACAGAAGTACAAAGAATACTCAAGCGCTTAAGTGCTGTGGTGTCCGAACACAGCTTGCTTCTTCTGGACAATCTACAGATCGTGACCGAGCTTGATTGCATTTTCGCCAAGGCTCGTTTTAGCCGTGCTATTGATGGCGTGGAGCCCAAGATGAACGATGAGGGACGCATTCAGATTAAGCGAGGGCGGCATCCCTTGCTAAAGGGCCATGTGGTACCGATTGATGTGTGGCTAGGTACGGACTTCCATGTCTTAGTGATTACTGGGCCTAACACAGGCGGGAAGACGGTAACCCTCAAGACTGTGGGCCTGTTTTCCCTCATGGCCCAATCTGGTTTACATATTCCTGCCGATCCAGGGAGTGAGTTGGCGGTTTTTGACGGCATCTACGCTGACATTGGAGATGAACAAAGCATTGAGCAGAGTCTAAGCACCTTTTCTTCCCATATGACTACCATCGTGGGGATTTTGGAGAATCTGCAGGAGAATTCCCTGGTTTTGTTGGACGAGCTCGGCGCAGGTACTGATCCCACGGAGGGAGCAGCTTTGGCTACCGCTATTTTAGAATACTTGCGGAGCTTAGACGTTCATACCATCGCCACCACACACTATTCTGACTTGAAGAGTTATGCCTATACCCATGATGGAGTGGAAAATGCCAGTGTCGAATTTGATCTCAAGACTTTAAGGCCGACCTATCGTCTGTCCATTGGTATTCCTGGCAAGAGTAATGCCTTTGCCATCTCTAGAAGGCTCGGTCTTGGGGGCAACATCGTAGAGAAAGCGCAGGAGTTGCTGTCATCAGAGCACATGCAGGTAGAGGACATGATTGGAGAGATGGAAACCAATCGCAGGCAAGCTGAACGTGATCGGGTTTCAGCAGAAGGCTTGCGCCTGGAATACGAGGAACTGAAGGCCAGGTATGAAAAGGCCCTAGGGGAGCTCGACGAGGCTCGCGACGACCTTATGGATGAGGCAAGAGCAGAAGCCAAGCGTCTCCTAGAACAGACCCAGGCAGAAGTGAATACGATTTTGGGGCGAGTTCGCCGCATGGGCCGGGAAGAGCTTGAAGAAAGCGTGAAGGAGTATCGGGAGGAAATCGCGGCAAGGACAGAAGTCTTAGGCAAACTGCACAAGCAAAAGCCAAAGGCGCAGGGTCCTACGAATCTCAAGCCGGGTGAAGAAGTCCGCATTAAAAGTCTACGGCAGAAGGGATACGTCCTCGAGCCGCCTACGACAAGCGATGATGTACTCATTCAGGCTGGTATCATGAAGATTACCGTTAAGATAGAGGATGTGGAGCGTGTTCAAAGTGAGGCTGCCAAATCTTTGGGACCTCGCAAAAGCGGGGGATCCCAAAGGAGCCACCTAGCTAAGAGTAGTAGCATTCGAAACGAGATTGACTTAAGGGGAAAGACGGTGGAAGAGGGGCTGACCCTAGTTGACAAGTATCTAGATGATGCCTTCTTGTCTTCCCTAGGTAGGGTACAGTTGATCCACGGTAAAGGAACAGGGGCCCTAGGCGATGCGATCCAGCAGTATCTGGCCACACATCCCCACGTGCAGGCATTCCGTTATGGAGCGCCTAATGAGGGTGGTCATGGGGTCACAGTTGTGGACATTCACCTTCCTAATTAGCAACGGAGGGCCTGAGGTGCCAAGATTTTTAGCAAGAGGTTCGAATGGTGTCCCATAATGCATCAATGGAATCGAGGTGGAGAGCGATGAACTGGTCATGGTTGTGGCGGGAGTGGATTCGACCCCTGGGTAGCGCTGTGATTCTGGCGGCATTTATCATTGTGTTTGTTGCGCAGTCGTATAGGGTGGATGGAGCTTCCATGGAGAATACACTGTTTCACGGAGAGCGGCTCATGGTGGATAAGCTTACATATCGCTTTAGAGAACCGCGCCGGGGAGAGATCATTGTGCTTAACATGCCGCACAGCAGATTTATCAAACGAATCATCGCGGTGGGGGGAGATACAGTCCAGGAGCGCGGTGGTGCAATTTTTGTTAATGGTGTTCCCTTAAGTGAACCCTATGTCGATAACAAGACGGCAATGAACTGGGGGCCACTTCTGGTGCCTGAGGGTCATGTTTGGGTAATGGGAGATAATCGGCCGAGAAGTGACGATAGTAGGGGAACAGTGGGCTTCTTACCAGTCAAGGACATCGTTGGGAGAGCCATATTTCGCTACTGGCCCCTGAATCGCATCGGTGGGGTCTAATGCAAAAAAGGAAGCTTTCGCTTCCTTTTTTTATCGCTGCAGGAAAGGGATACTCCGCCACCAGGGCTGCGAGCACCTAGGTGATGTCTCTGTGGGTTCGGTGCCTGCAATAAAGATCTCGCGCCGCGTTTCTTCTGGGGGTAGGGTGCAGTCATCTGGTACTAAGAGTCCGGTTTTGGTGTCAATCAATACCCCTTCCACCAAACCGCTCGGTTTCGGGAAATCTGAAATGGGGGTATTTCTTAACGCCTCCCGCATAAAGTTACCCCAGATTGTTGCAGCATTCCAAGATCCGTAGCGTACTCCTTGGTACACCATGCCTTTAGGAGTGTCTTCGCCAAACCAGACCACACTTACCAACTCAGGGGTGTAGCCCACAAACCACGCATCTTGATAGTCTGAATTGGTACCTGTCTTGCCTGCGGCAGGGCGACCGATATTGGCGTTTTTCCCAGTACCTCTTTCAATAACTCCCCGCAGCAGATCTGTCATAATGTAGCTTGTTTGCTCACTTAATACAACTTCCAGCTGCGGACTGTTTTCCTCTAGGATGTTTTCATTGGCGTCAGTAACTCGCAAGATGGCAAAGGGTTTCGTCTTTATCCCCTGGTTGGCTAGGACTCCGTAGGCCGTGGCCAATTCGAGTAAGGTTACTCCTCGAGTCATGCCTCCTAGGGCCAGGGGGGCTAGCCCCACATCGTTGACACGCCCCTGTTCTACGAAGGTGGTAATTCCCATTTTTTTCGCATAATCAATGACTGTTTGGGGACCAAGTTCGTCTACGACCTGGGCTGCAATGATGTTTAATGAATCCTCCACAGCTTCCCTCACAGTCACTTCTCCCGCGAAGGTCTCATAGTAGTTTCGGGGGCTCCAGATTTCGCCTGTGATTGTTGTAAAATCAGTGGGTTCGTCCATATAGACATCCGCTACTGTGACGCCATTGTCAATGGCAGCTGTATAAGGGAAGATTTTAATGGCCGAACCTGGTGAGCGCAGTGCTTGAACACTGCGGTTAAAGCTGTCCTGACCACGACCTCCCACCATAACTCGGATTTCCCCCGTTTGGGGAACTAGAGCTAATGCTGCTCCTTGGGGTTGAGTCAGGGACCCTTCGCCGGAGGAACCCACGGGTATGCCCTCAGCTAACGCCTTTTCGGCCGCTCTTTGCATATCAAGGTCCAATGTGGTATATACCCTCAGACCGCCACTGAATACCGCAGCTTCACCATATCTCTCAACCAACTGTGCGATTACGTAATCCACAAAGTAACTAGCCTCTACAACCCGTTCTTGTCTTTCGGCGAGTACCAGGGGCTCTGCTTTGGCAATGCTGGCTTCGGTTTCTGTTAAGTATCCGACCTCCTGCATCCGATTCAGCACAAAATTACGGCGATCGATGGCGATATCAGGGTTCACAAAGGGCGAATAACGAGTTGGCCAGCGGATTACCCCTGCAATGAGGGCGGCTTCGCTCACGGACAGGTCTTTGGCCGATTTTCCAAAGAATGTGCGTGCTCCCGATTCAATGCCATATGCTCCATGATTTAAGTAGAATTCATTAAGATATGCTTCTAGGATTTCATCCTTGGAGTACTTGCGTTCAATTTGTACCGCCCACAAGAATTCCTCGAGTTTTCGCATAATAGTTTTTTTCTGCGTCAAGAACACATTGCGGGCGAGCTGCATCGTGATGGTTCCTCCGCCCTGGCTGAAATTCCAGTCCCTAATGTTAACCAAAATCGCCCTGCCGAAGGCGATAAAGTTAATTCCATGGTGGTTATAGAATTGGTCGTCTTCAATGGCCACAACTGCATTTTTCACATAGTCTGGAAGCTCAGTTATGTCCACGGGGATTCGGTTTTCTTTATACAGATCCGTGATTAATCGACCATTTATGTCATAGATGTAAGTAGTAAAGTTCTGATGAATATTGACCTGGTCAAGACTAGGAGCACTTCTCAAATAGGCTGAAAGCACTCCAACACCTGCTCCTAGTAGGGTCGAGCCTAGAATCACTATAACATAGATAAGAATGGTCTTTCGTTTCACACTGACACCCCCGAGGGATATTTCATGATTTTATTATAACATAGAACTTCGCCAAATAGTCCGAATCACCTAGGGTCCTTGACCTCAAAGTTGTGAACACTTGTGAGAGGTGATAGTCCATGATAAAATTTACTTGGCGTACCTACCTTGGCCTTGTATTTTTTATTCTAGTGTTGTTTTCTGTGTTAACCCTGATGATTGCGGAAGGGCGTTTAGCCCCTGTCCTGCATACTTGGGCTGAAACAAGGGCCATGAGTTTGGCAACGAGGGCCATTAATGTCGCGGTAGAGGAAATGATGGCTGCAAGTCTAAGTAGTACGACCATGGCCCACTTGATCCGCGATGGGGAAGGCAACTTACAGGCGATCCAATATGACATGGGTGAAGTAAACCGAGTCAGTAGTCAGGCTACACATAAAATCCTGCAGACACTCAATAACATGGGCGAAGAAGTCTTCCCAATTCCTTTAGGTCAGCTCACCGGTTTAGACTTCCTGGCCTCATGGGGACCGGGGATTCCAGTTCGCATGATTCCTGTAGGCGGATTGACCACCACACCAGTAGCCAGCTTTGCAAGCGCCGGCATTAACCAGACCTGGCATCGCGTGCTCTTGGATATTCAAGTGCTGATGCGTATTGCAGTTCCTTTAGTGTCTGAAGACATTCTCGTATCTACGCAGGTTCCCATTTTGGAAGAAGTATTCATCGGGTCTGTACCCACCTGGTACTTTGCAGGTCAGGAGAATCTCTTGGACGCCGATGGACGTTTGGAATTCCCTTTAAAGTGAGTGGAGAGTCTATGTTACGTTACAATCATGGAATGATAGAACGCAAGTGGCGGGAAACTTGGCAACAGGACCAAAGGGTTGACCAAGAAAGCGCGCAGGTTTGTACGGTGCCCGTTCCGGGTGATAGTGGAGAGCTGGGCATGGAGAACGCTCGGCTTTTGGTCTTAACAGACTTTTTCTCCTCAGTCCAATTGGGAAAAAAGGCTCCTATCTCGATTTTAGGTGCCAAAGAGAGTTGGCTCAAAGACACAAATAAACTTGGTCTTGTGGCCCTAAATGGCGCCATAAATGGCGAATATGACTTAGCCGTTATTCCCCGGGATTATGCCGCGGCCTTTGGCAAGCTAGAGGCGAGGGACACTTTTATCTGTGGACGCCTCTTGCAGAGCGGATCTATGCGCGACCTCCTACCAGACTTTGGAGCCGACGCTCTGCGCATCTACTTTTTGTACATGGGGCCCCCTGCTAGGGATTATGTATTTCAGTGGCATGGTCTTGCCAGCGCCTATCGGTTTTTGAGTAGATTCTGGGAACTGGGCTATGAGTCCGTAGGCGATCCAGGCTGTGAGTTGTCCGAGACGACATGTCTTTTGGATTTACGGGTTCAGGTGCGAAGGCGTATACTGCAAAGAAAACCCCACACAGCACTGGCGGCCATCATGGGGTACATCAAAGGCAGGTCAATTCTCACAAGAACAGAAGTAAGGGTCATCGCTACATTGCTGCAACCATTCACCCCATTTTTGAGCACTGAGTTACTGCAACTTATGGCGACGATCAAGAATTAAAATGGCCGGCAACGTTACCACACAGATTCCCAGGGCAATGATTTGGCTAAGCACGAAAGGACCATACAGCTCACTATGCTGTCGGATGAAGTCCAAGAAAAACCTCACGACCGAGTGGACAAAAAGGGTACGCAAGAAGGCATAACCCGGATAACGGGGCTTCTTCGCCCACCGCCAGGCAAATGGTAGGATAATCACAGAAGCCAAGATCTCGTAAAGCTGGGACGGATGCACCGGCACTAAGCTGTCGGGAAACTCTATAGCCCAAGGAAGATCTGTGGGGGGACCATATAACTCGCCGCTAAGAAAATTTCCTAAGCGGATGAAAATGTGTCCCACCGGTAGAATAGGTGCAGCGAAGTCCGCTATTTGCCAGTAGTCTAATCTGTGTTTATGGACGTAGAAGTATCCTACAACCATGATCGCGATAATGGCTCCGTGGGATGCCATGCCCGCACGGGAAAAGATTTCTAGCGGATTTTGCAGGAAATAGCTCCAATAAGGTATAACTGCTCCAAGGCGACTGCCGATGAGACCAGATACCGCGGAGATGAAAAAAAGGTTCTCAATTAGTTCGGCATTAACTCCGTGCAGGCGTGCAAAATAACGAGCAATAAAGTAGGCTGACACAAAGGTGCAAGCCATCAGAATTCCGTACCAGTAGATATCTAAGGAACCAATGCTGAATGCTATTGGATGCATACAATCACCTCGCAAGTTTTCATAGAAGCTATTTCCACCTTTCTCATGAAATACCTGCCCAGAACAGGAGGCTTTTGATGAAGAAAATAGTCCTAACCGGTGGGGGATCGGCCGGGCACGTTACACCTCATTTTGCCCTGATACCTCATCTGAAAAATGGAGGCTGGGAGATTCACTATATCGGCACCATGGATGGGATCGAAAGGGAGCTCATAGAGGGTCATCTGCCATATTATTCTATTAGCGCAGGCAAACTCAGACGGTATTTTGACCTAAAAAATCTCAGTGACCCTTTCCGAGTACTGAAGGGGGTTCTTGAGGCCTATCGGGTTTTGAGGAACCTACAGCCTAGGGTGGTTTTCAGCAAGGGAGGTTTTGTTTCGGTGCCTGTTACTGTTGCCGCCTGGTTGTTGCGAATTCCCGTTATCTTGCACGAATCGGATTTGACGCCAGGGTTAGCTAATAAGATTAGTCTGCCCTTTGCTAGGGAACTTTGTTTAACATTTCCAGATTCGCTAGAGTATACCAAGGGTAAAGGTATTGTGACAGGGACACCGATTCGCGCCGAACTGACCGAGGGCTCAAGAAATAAGGGACTTCGCCTCTGCAAGTTTACTGAGGGTTACCTAACCCTTCTCGTGATGGGTGGAAGCTTGGGGGCGGCCGTACTGAACCAGACTATTCGGGACAATCTTCCGGTACTCACTAGAGATTACCAGATCATCCACCTCTGTGGAAAAGGGAACGTTGATACGACCATAAGACATCCCCGCTATTGCCAAATGGAATATGCCAGGGAAGAGTTGCCCGATCTATTCGCTACCGCAGACTTTGTCCTGTCTAGGGCAGGTGCGAACTCCATTTTTGAGCTCTTAGCTCTAGCGAAACCGCACATCTTAGTCCCCCTCTCCAAGCAGGCCAGTCGAGGTGATCAAATCTTGAACGCGGAATCCTTTGCGAAGCAGGGCTTTAGCTTAGTGATCCCTGAAGAAGAACTGAATCTACAGTCTTTGCAGGATACTTTGACGCGACTTGAGGAACACAAAGAAGAGTTCATCAAAACGATGAAGGAATCACAAGTGAAGGATGGCACCAAAAATATTCTGAGGATTCTTGAGGAGGCAGCAAGAAGAAAGTAGTTGCCAACGGAGACAAAATATGGTTATATGGTAAGTAAGTAAGTAAATACATGTGCGATAGGAGTGACGACAATGTCGATCAAACTAGCAGTGATTTACTATAGTTCAACAGGAACCAATTACCAGTTAGCCAAATGGGCCCAGGAAGGTGCAGTAGAGATAGGTGCAGAGGTACGGGTTCTTAAAGTCCCGGAGTTAGCACCCCAGAGTGCTATAGACACGAATCCCACCTGGAAGGCTCATGCTGAAGCTACCAAGGATGTTCCAGAAGTGACTCCAGCCGATTTAGAGTGGGCTGATGCATACATGTTCAGCGTACCTACCCGTTTTGGCAACATGGCTGCTCAAATGCGTCAGTTTCTAGATACCACAGGTGGACTATGGTTCCATGGGAAGCTGGCCAATAAGGTGGTTAGCGCCATGACTTCAGCTCAAAACGCCCACGGAGGCCAAGAAGCTACCATTTTGTCACTCTACACCAATATGTATCATTGGGGTGCAATTGTGGTAGCCCCTGGATATACCGATCCTTCGATTTTTGCATCTGGAGGAAACCCCTATGGCACTAGTGTCAGTGTGGATCAAGAGGGTAAGATGGTGGAAGATGTGAAAGAAGCAGTGAAATACCAAGCTAAACGGACCGTAACCGTCGCTGGGTGGGTTAAGGAAGGCAAAAAATAACATTCAAAGTTCGCCAAAAAAGATGCCAAGGTCCAGGAAGTCCCTGAACCTTGGCTTTCTCGTTAGTCCTCTGTAACGGTGATCGCCTTGCTGTTTTCCCATAGGCCGTGAATATTGCAGTAACTGAGGGCGTAAAGTGTTCCGCTCTGCCTCAACCTTACCGAAACCTTGGCAAAGGGGTCAGTATAGACTGGTCCTTCATGACCACCCTTGAGGCCTTCGCCATGGCCTGCGAATTGGATATCGGCCAACTCAAAAGTAAATCCTTCGGTGGGTTGGAAGAGCAACTTGATCCAGCGAATATGGTGCTCCGCCGTATTGGGATGAGGGTTGTCTGCTCCTATGCTTACTCCAATTTCTACTGGCTGGTCTGCTTTAACATGATCAGGAGCATCGATGACCGGGACATGTTTTTCACTCTTCCAATCACCGCTCCGCAGTACTTCACCTAGTTTCACAAAAAAGCCTCCTTTTGCATTTCATTATCTAACTGATTGGTTCTAGACTTGGTGTATTTATCCTGCTCAATAAATTTCATTAAAAGGCGAAGAATAGCACACTCTAGTAGCAAGGTGGTGACTTTATGGTACGATGTCCGTTTTGCAATCAGCCTATGGTGGGTGTAGAGTCTGAGGAAAATCATTCCTTTACAGACCTATACCGTTGCGGTGCATGCCAAGTTGAGCAAGCAGTGCATTGGGGGCCCGGTGAGAGACTGCTTGTGCGGGAAGATGATCAAGATCAGTAATCCCGAAGGGGTGATGCGGTGCTCACAGTACTTTTAGCTTCACTAGTCCCGGGTCTCTTTTGGTTATGGTACTTTAATCGCTACGACGTTAGGGATAAAGAGCCCGTTAGTAGGCTTATGCTCTGCATGTTCTTTGGGGCCTTGGGAGTTATCCCCGCATTGAGCTGGGAAGCACCTTTTAGTCAACTTCTAAAGGCTTCAAATTCGCTCCCGGTTCAATTGGGCCTATCTTTCTTTGTTGTCGGTTTAGGCGAAGAATTCTTCAAATTGGTCGCTGTCTACCTGGCGGTGGCAAGATCAGAGCACTTTAACGAGCCCATAGATGGAATTATCTATGCTATTGCCACCGCCATAGGCTTTTCAGTGGTGGAAAACACATTATACATTTCTGCCTTTGGTTTGATGGTGGCACCATTGCGGGGAACGATTGCCACCTTGGCCCACATTGCCTTTTCAGGACTGGCAGGATATTTTCTGGGGAAAGCAAGGTTCTCTAGCAGACCCCTGCCTCAAATAGCCTCAGGACTAGCCACAGCGGCCTTCACCCATGGTTTGTATGACTTCCTTCTCATTACCCGTCTGGTTTCGCCTCTTGTTTTGATACTGGTGATTTTGGGTCTGCAATACATTCTTCTTATGGCCATCCAAACGTCGGTTAAATCCTGGCAAGGTAGGTAATCCTTGTCTATGGATGACTCCTGTGCTAAAATGGGAGCGAAAGGGCGTGACACTATGGCAGGACATTCCAAGTGGGCTAATATTAAGCACAAAAAGTCTAAGGAAGATGCAAAGCGGGGTCAGATGTTCACTAAGATTGGGCGCAAAATCACAGTTGCGGCAAAAGAGGGCGGACCTGATCCAGAGGCTAATGTTAAGTTGCGCTTAGCCATCGATGAAGCCCGGGCGGTAAACATGCCAAATGATACTATCGATAGGGCTATTGCACGTGCTGTGGGCGGTCTTGATGGAGCTTCGTATTCGGAGGTACTCTACGAAGGCTATGGACCCGGTGGCGTAGCCATTATGCTTGATACACTTACGGACAATCGCAATCGTACAGCCGGAGAAGTTCGCCATAGGTTTTCCAAGTATGGTGGGAATTTAGGCGAAAGTGGCTGCGTTGCCTGGATGTTTGAACGTCGCGGTGTCCTGGTAGTGGAACGAGGCGAGGTTGACGAAGACGAAGTTATGCTTTTAGCCCTTGAAGCGGGGGCGGTGGACGTTATTACAGACGGTGATGTAATTGAAATCCACACAGACCCCAGCGATTTTATGACGGTGAAGGCGGATTTGGAGGCCCAGGGTCTTCAGTTTCTTGGAGCAGAAATCAGCTTCATACCGCAAAATACGATGACCATCAGCGAGGATAAAGTAGAATCCATGGAAAAACTTATCGAGATCCTCGAAGAATTAGATGAAGTCCAAGACGTCTATTCCAACTATGAGGTGGAGTCTTAGATTAGGAATACTCACCTAGCCCAAGGGCATACTCTCCTTAAGGGGGGAATTATGCGTCGGGTATTGGTCCTTCTCATGGTGGGTTTGGTCTTTTTTGTGCTAGCCTATATTGTAAGTCAAAAACTGTTTACCATGCTGGCTTAGCCAGCAGATTACAGTAGCAATGGACTTGCCTAAGCCTCAATCGAAGAATTAGGATTGAGGCTTTTTCTTTGCACCGAATCTGAGGCAAGGACTTGCTTTAATGGGTGTCGAATACAAGGGGCGAGGTGGGGTGTAAGAACATGATCATCATGGGAATTGACCCTGGTACGGCCATTACAGGGTACGGGGTAGTCAAACTAGAGAACAACAGGCACATCGTCTTAGGATATGGCGCTATTCGCACAACAGCCAAGCAGAGCACACCCTTACGACTAGAAACGATTTATGCTGAGCTAAGGAAACTTGTTAGTGAATTCCATCCCGATTGCTTAGCCGTTGAAGAACTTTTTTTCAACAAGAATGTGTCTACCGCACTAGCGGTGGGACAAGCTAGGGGAGTCGCGATTTTAGCTGGGGCCCATGCTGGGCTGTCCATTGCAGAGTATACGCCGCTCCAAGTGAAAATGGCGGTTACAGGCTATGGCAGGGCCAGTAAAGAACAAGTAGCCTATATGATACGCATGCTTTTGGGACTTGCGGAAACTCCCAAGCCCGATGACGTTACGGATGCCTTGGCGGTTTGTGTCTGTCATGGCCTTAATGCTAACAACTGGGGGAGATTGGAATGATTGTCTCGTTAAAAGGACAGCTACTGGAAGTCACAGAAAGAACCATTGTCCTTGATGTACAGGGAGTTGGTTATGAAGTCATTGTCACCAATTCGGTGCTAAAAAAAATGCCTAACCAGGGTCAGGAACTACAAATCCAAACATATCTGCAGGTTAGGGACGATGCTTTCGTCCTGTACGGATTTTCATCCTCAGAAGAGAGAGACCTCTTTCACAAGATCATTGGAGTGGCTGGCATCGGCCCCAAGCTTGGAGTGGGCATTCTGTCCAACATAGCACCTAGGGAGTTCATTCAGGCAGTCCAAAGGCAGGATCTCAGGACCTTGACCAGTTTGCCAGGGATTGGCAAGAAGACAGGCGAACGGATTTTGCTGGAATTGAAAGACAAGTTCAAGGATATTGTCCTAGAAAGTGATGGTGAAGATGACGATTTGCCCGTTGTTTCAGGCAGCGTTTTTGAAGATGCTGTAGAAGCTCTGCAGGCTTTGGGCTACTATGGCAGTGAGGCCGAGCGTATGGTCAATCTCGCCAAACCACATCTGACGGAGAATTACAATTTGCAGGAATTACTCAAGGTAGCGCTGGCACAAAACAGCCAGCAGAGGGGTGAGCATACTTGGAGACGGAACGGATAGTAAGTGCCTGGAAACGACCGGACGATTGGGATGCGGAGACATCTTTGAGGCCACGTACTCTTGCAGAGTATATTGGGCAAGATAAGGTCAAGGAGCATATGAAATTATTTATTACTGCAGCGAAACAGCGTAGCGAGCCTCTAGATCATGTGTTACTCTATGGCCCTCCCGGTTTGGGGAAGACGAGCTTAGCGCATATAATTGCCACAGAAATGGGCGTGGGAATTCATACAACATCAGGACCTGCCATTGAACGTCAAGGTGATTTGGTGGCCATTTTAACCAGTATGCAGGCTAATGACGTGCTATTTATAGACGAAATCCATCGCTTGAGCCGTTCTGTGGAAGAGGTGCTCTATCCAGCCATGGAGGATGCTGCTGTGGACATTGTCATTGGTAAGGGACCGGGTGCGAGGTCCGTGCGGATCGATCTGCCGCCGTTTACCTTGATTGGTGCTACCACTAGAGCAGGCATGCTCACTTCGCCCTTGAGAGATCGTTTTGGCGTCATCAGCCGTCTAGAACTCTACGAGGCCGAAGATTTACAGGCCATCGTGTCCCGAGCAGCCAAGATCCTTGGTGTGGCCATTGATGATGGGGGCGCTCGAGAGATCGCTAAACGCTCCCGGGGAACGCCGAGGGTGGCCAATCGTTTGTTAAAGCGAGTAAGGGACTACGCCCAAGTTCGGGCGGATAATCACATTTCCCATGGCGTGGCGACGGAAGCTTTAGGTCTTTTCGAAATCGATGATAATGGCCTGGATCATTTGGACAGGCGTATTCTAGTCACGATTCAGAGGGTCTTTGGAGGGGGACCTGTGGGTGTGGAAAGTCTCGCTGCAGCCATCGGTGAAGAGGCGAACACAATTGAAGATGTCTATGAACCCTTCTTGTTGCAATTAGGCTTGGTACAGCGCACGGCCCGAGGGCGCTGCATCACCTCTTTGGGTTATGAGTATTTGGGCATCTCTCCCCCTGAGGAAATGGGAGGTGACGCTAAGTGATGTGGAAAACGGAGGGCATTGTGATCCGCGTGCGCAATTTAGGGGAAGCGGATCGAATCGTTACTCTTTACACAAAGGAACGGGGTAAGCTCAATACTGTGGCCAGGGGTGCTCGAAGAATCCGCAATCGTCTGCTCAGTCCGACCCAGGTGTTCACCCATGGTCGTTATCTTATTTTCCCAGGTAAGGGGCTCCATAATCTGAGTCAAGCTGATATTGTTCATAGCGGGCAAGCTATACGTGATGATCTGGAGAAGTTTGCCTACGCTTCCTATGTCACCGAACTACTGGATGCCCTAACAGCTGAAGAGGACCCAACAGACCGAATTTTCCCTTTATTGGCGGCCACCCTTTCTATGGGAGAAGGTGGGCGTTTTAAGCTAGCGGTTCGAGCCTTCGAAATTAGGCTCATGCGTGAACTTGGTTATGAACCAGAGTTATATCAATGCTTGCATTGTCGCCAAACACTCAAAAGCAACGTCTCCTTCACAGAACAAGGTGGAGCCCTTTGTGAGAAGTGTGTGGGACATGTACCAGGCAGTATGTCTTTAACGAATGGAACCTGGGAGTTAATGAAAAGACTATTAGAGTGGGAGTTTTCTAGACTGACAGTGCTGCATCCAGATACTAGCAACGAAACAGAACTTCGCCGTGTGATGCGCAGCTATCTGGATTATCGGCTCGAATATCCACTCAAGTCTTTAGACTTTCTAGAGACATTACAAGGTCTGACCCCCTAAAGGTAACGCTGATTGACAATTGGTGGTCAATTTGATATAAATTAACAGATGAAATCTACGGCTCTCATATGGGCGTGAAGCGAGGGTGGATCGATGAATCTTCAGGAAATGATTCTAAAATTACAGGGATACTGGGCTGCGCAAGATTGCATTATTTATCAGCCCTATGACTTGGAAGTCGGGGCTGGGACTATGTCACCAGCTACTTTTTTAAAGGCTTTGGGGCCGGAGCCCTGGAATGTGGCCTATGTGCAACCTTGCAGGAGACCTACAGATGGTCGCTACGGGCAAAATCCCAATCGAGTTCAACACTACTACCAATACCAGGTTGTTCTAAAGCCTTCCCCTGACAATGTTCAGGAGATCTATCTAGGAAGTTTGGAGGCTTTAGGTATTGATTTATTGAAACACGATGTCCGCTTTGTGGAAGACGATTGGGAATCCCCTACATTAGGGGCTTGGGGCTTGGGCTGGGAGGTCTGGCTCGATGGAATGGAGATCACTCAGTTCACCTATTTTCAGCAAGTCGGTGGTATTGATGTGAAGCCTGTATCCGCGGAGATTACCTATGGAATTGAAAGGCTAGCTACGTTTATTCAGGGTGTGGATAGCATTTTTGATTTGAAGTGGGTCGGCGATGTTACCTATGGCGATGTATTTATGCAAAACGAAGTCGAGTTTTCTAAGTTCAACTTTGAAGCTTCCGATGCGAATACGCTCTTTACCCTATTTGACTTATACGAGACTGAAGCGAAAAGGCTCATGGAATCTGGGTTAATCTTGCCCGGTTACGATTTTGTCCTGAAGTGTTCTCATGCCTTTAATCTCCTTGATGCCCGTGGTGCCATTTCTGTCAGTGAGAGAACACGCTTTATTGGGCGGGTGAGGGCATTAGCCCGCATGGCAGCACAAGGCTACCTTGCTGAAAGGGAAAAACTAGGCTTTCCAATGCTCAAAGGGGGGCGTGTATAAATGCAAGACTTTTTGCTAGAACTTGGTTTTGAGGAGCTACCAGCCCGCTTTGTGGAAAAGGCCCTAGGGCAATTGTCTGAGAGTGTGGCCAAAAAGCTTGACCAGGAGAGGCTTAAATTCGGCGAGGTGCTGAGCTTGAGCACTCCCCGCCGCCTAGCTCTTTTGATTCGCGATCTGCAAACCGAGCAAGAAGACGTGGTAGAGGAAGTTAAAGGACCACCTCTCAATGTTGCCCGGGATCAGGAAGGAAATCTGACGAAGGCCGGGCAAGGATTTTTGCGCTCCCAGGGCGTAGATTCAAGCGCCATCACTGTTAAGCAATTTCAAGGTGCTGACTACATTTATATTCGCAAAGAGGTGCAGGGGCAAAGAACCAAAGACTTATTAAAGCCCCTATTAGAAGATGTCATCGGACATCTGAATTTCCCCAAGAATATGCGCTGGGGAAACTACGATCTCCGTTATGCCAGGCCCTTGAGGTGGATTGTTGCGCTGTTAGGTAGAGACGTTATTCCTGTTCAAATTGGCCCTGTCCAGGCAGGCCAGGTAACCTATGGTCATAGGCAACTAAGTTCCGGACCGATACCTCTTTCCAAGCCGGATGAGTATGTAGGACAGTTAAACGATCACTATGTCTCGGTGGACGCCGCCCAAAGGCGTATGTCGACCTGGCAGCAAATCCAGGATATAGCGCACAAAGAGGGAGTCCGGGTATTGGAAGATCAGCGCTTGCTGGACGAAGTGGTTAATCTGATCGAGTATCCTACCGCATTTTGCGGCAGCTTTTCCAAGGAGTATTTGGAGTTGCCCGCGGAAGTGCTCATAACCTCCATGAAAGAGCACCAACGTTATTTTCCACTCCATGATGAACAAGGTAGCTTGGTGTCTAAGTTCATCGGTGTTCGTAATGGAGCAGATAACCATCTTGAAAATGTTATCGGCGGTAACGAAAAGGTTTTGGAAGCCCGGCTTTCTGATGCGAAATTCTTCTACGATGAGGATGTCCGGACTAATCTGGCTGATAATCTCCAAAAGCTTGAGGGGGTTGTCTTCCAAGAAAAACTTGGGTCCATGGGCGACAAAGTTAGGCGCATTCAAGCGTTAGCGGGGAAACTAGTTGAGCAGTTGGGGCATGTTGATCGCAAAGAGACCACGCTCCGCACAGCGCTCCTTGGAAAATGTGATCTTGTTTCTCAGATGGTTTATGAGTTTCCTGAACTCCAAGGAATCATGGGTGAAACGTATGCCCTGGCTCAAGGTGAAGACCCTGCTGTAGCCAGAGGTATTCGGGAGCACTATAAGCCTCGCTTTTCTGGTGATTCACTACCAAGTGCGGCAGAAGGAACTGTGGTTAGTTTAGCGGACAAACTCGATACCTTGGTAGGATATTTTGCAGTGGGGAGCATTCCCACCGGGTCCCAGGATCCCTTTGCCTTAAGACGGCAAGCACAAGGGGTAGTTCAGATCTTGATGCAGGGCAGCTATGATGTTTCGTTGACATCTCTTATAGAGGCGGCAGAAGCAGGTTATGGCGCTGTACGTCTTGGTGAAGAGAACGGGAAGGCTTTGTTGGATTTCTTCTTGGCAAGGTTACGAGTTTTGCTTACCGATCAGGGCTATGCATACGATGTAATTGATGCAGTCATGGCTTCCCACGATGATCGTATAACTAACCTATTGGAGAAAGTGCACGCCTTAACGGAGTTTGTTTCTGGAGATGATTATGAAGACTTGATCACAGGCTTTGAGCGGGTAGCTAACCTTGCTGCCAAAGCAGAGACTGATGCGTTGGATCCCAGTCGGTTCATCCCCGCGGATCGGGCTTTCCACCAAGCTCTCCAGGAACTTGAACAGGCTTGCCAAAAGCGACTGGATGGGCACGACTATGCTGGAATTCTGCAGACCTTAGCGGGTTTCCGCCGCCATGTTGATGGTTTCTTCGCCGATGTCATGATCATGGATTCAGATCCGACTGTTCGAGCAAATCGTCTTGCGTTGCTAAACAAGTCCCTTGGCTTGTATAGTTTGTGTGGAGATTTGCGCCTGATTGTTGTAAATAAGTAAAGAAGCAAGCCACGAGAAGGAAAAAAGAGGGCTATACAGAATTATGGTTGTTGGTGTTTTTGATGATTGATGGATGCTGCAATCTATCGATTGCTACCATTCATCTCGGAGTATCTCTTTGGGAAACTCCATGAGGTTTGCAATTCTGGATGTGCTCCCCGACGGGGAAACATAGACAAGAAGGAGGATACATAATGAACACTAAGTGGGTTTATTTCTTTGGTGATGGGCAGACAGATGGTCAGCAGCACGAGAAGAATTTGGTTGGTGGCAAAGGTGCTAACCTAGCCGAGATGGTACACCTAGGTATTCCAGTACCTGCGGGTTTCACCATTACAACCGAAGCTTGTGTGGCGTTTTACAGAAATGGAGAGACATGGGTAGATGGTCTAGAAGAGCAAATCAAGGAGAACGTAACTCGACTAGAAAAATCCATGGGCGCCAAATTTGGTGATAAGGAAAATCCGTTGTTGTTATCCGTTCGTTCTGGTGCTAGGGTGTCTATGCCTGGTATGATGGATACGGTTTTAAATCTAGGTTTGAATGATGAGACGGTAGAGGCATTGGCGAAAAAGTCGGGTAATCCCCGCTTTGCCTGGGACTCCTATCGCCGTTTCCTGCAAATGTATGGCGATGTTGTTATGGGCGTTGATCATGATGCCTTTGAAGAGGCCTTGGCTGCAGAGCGCGTTAAGTATGGCGTAGAGCTCGATAATGAACTCTCTGTGGAAGCACTCAAGGACCTTGTAGCAGACTACAAGGCAATCATCCAAAAATCTGCTGGCAAGTTGTTCCCTAATGAGCCATTTGAACAGCTACGCGGGGCCATTGATGCCGTATTCCGTTCTTGGAACACAGCTCGTGCCATTCGTTATCGTCAGATTAACCACATTCCCCATGAATGGGGTACGGCAGTAAACGTACAGGCAATGGTTTATGGTAACATGGGTGCTAACTCTGGTACAGGTGTAGCCTTTACCCGTGACCCTTCCACCGGTGAAAATGTTTTTTACGGTGAATACCTTATGGATGCGCAAGGTGAAGACGTGGTGGCTGGAATCCGTACACCACATCCCATCGCTCATCTACAAGAAGATATGCCAGCGGTCTATGATGAGTTGGTTCGAATCTATAAGCTCTTAGAAAACCACTATAAAGATATGCAAGACGTGGAGTTCACTATCCAAGAGGGCAAACTGTACATGCTGCAGACCCGCTCCGGAAAGCGTACGGCCACTGCAGCGGTACGCATGGCTATAGAAATGGTAGCAGAGGGTCTCATCGACAAGAAAACGGCTGTCTTAAGGGTTGAACCGGAGCAATTGGATCAACTCCTGCATCCAATGATCGATCCAAAGGCCAAGTACGACGTTATCGCCACAGGCTTACCAGCCTCTCCTGGCGCTGCGGCAGGCCGCATTGTGTTTACAGCTGAAGAGGCTGAAGCGTGGAAGAACCAGGGTGAGAAAGTGATCCTGATTCGTAACGAAACCTCACCAGAAGACATTGGCGGTATGGATGTTGCTGAAGGTATTCTTACTGCCCGGGGCGGCATGACCTCCCACGCCGCTGTAGTGGCACGGGGCATGGGCAAGTGTTGTGTAGCTGGTTGCTCTGCTGCCCAGATTAACGAAGCCAAGAAAACACTAGTATTCGGAGATACCGTTCTTCAAGAAGGCGACTGGATCACTCTCAATGGTTCAACCGGTGATGTTATTGTGGGGCAAGTGCCCATGGTGGAAGTGGAAGTTGCCGGTGATTTTGCCACTCTTATGGAATGGGCAGATGAATTTAGAGCGCTCGGCATTCGCACAAACGCCGATACGCCCCATGACAGCCAGACTGCCTTGGACTTCGGCGCTGAGGGTATCGGTCTTTGCCGTACAGAGCACATGTTCTTTGATGGCGAACGCACATCTCTGGTGCGCCAGATGATTTTTGCTAATGACAAGGCCGGGCGGGAAGCTGCTTTAGCGAAACTTCTTCCTTTCCAAAAAGGCGACTTTAAAGGCATTTTCAAGACGATGCAAGGCTTGCCCGTAACGGTTCGTCTCTTGGATCCTCCATTGCACGAATTCGTGCCCCACGATGAGGAGACCATTAAGAAACTCGCATCCGATATGGATCTGACAGTAGATACGCTAAAAGCTCGCATAGAAGCTCTTGAAGAGATCAACCCCATGCTCGGACACCGCGGTTGCCGTCTTGGGATTACCTATCCTGAGATCTACACTATGCAGGCCAGGGCCATTTCTGAGGCTGCCGCTGAGTTGACGAAAGAAGGGATCAAGGTTCTTCCAGAGATTATGATTCCCTTAATTGGCACCGTTGAAGAACTGCGGATGATGAAGGAAATCTGTGTGGAAGTAGCGGATCAGGTCATGAAGGAGATGGGCGTCAAATTCCAGTACTTGGTGGGAACCATGATGGAAATCCCCAGGGCTTGCGTTGTGGCCGACGCTGTGGCAAGTGAAGCAGAGTTTTTCTCCTTCGGAACGAACGACTTGACCCAGATGACCTTTGGCTATAGTCGTGATGACGCGGGTACGTTTTTACCTGAGTACGTCGACAAGGGTATTTTAACTCGAGATCCATTCCAATCTCTCGATCAAGTTGGTGTTGGTGCACTGGTAGAAATGGGTGTTGACAAGGGTCGCGCCACTAAGCCCAATCTGAAAATTGGGGTCTGTGGTGAACACGGCGGAGATCCTGCCTCCATTGATTTCTTCCACCGCGCTGGACTGGATTATGTAAGCTGCTCTCCTTATCGAGTGCCCATCGCTCGTTTGGCTGCAGCCCAGGCTAATATCCGTAATCCTCGGTAGTTAGGAATGCCCGGGAGGGAGGAAAACCCTTCCCATATGGGGAACCCATACGATAAAGTGTGGGTTCTCTTTTTGGTGCGCCATGCATGGCGCGTAACTTGGCGGTGAAAGTCCGCTACGGGGGCTGGCAGTTGCCAACCGTTAGCCAAGCGCAAGGGTGTCCACCGTGAGGTGGAATCTGAAGGAAGCGTGATGAGCAAAGTCCCGGCCTGAGGAACACGAATCGTATAAGGCATTCTAAGTGGGATGAGTCTGCTAGTCAAGACGAAATCCGATTAACTGCACGGACACGAGGATGTAGATACGGCGGG
>ENA-UOOH01001603-UOOH01001603.1-fermentation-metagenome-genome-assembly--contig:-NODE-1603-length-21672-cov-5.418791_pt1 | contig 21672 bp, 11 predicted proteins | sample MGYA00245778_ERZ724025 | MGnify/ENA primary metagenome ERZ724025 (study PRJEB28704, sample SAMN03018313) | fermentation metagenome | biome: anthropogenic terrestrial biome; feature: soil; material... | reverse complement strand
GGAGAGCCTCCCGCTGAGGACGCGGTGGCGTTTTCGACCCGGCCATGGGGGTGGGTAGGTCCAATGCTGTGGCCCAAACAATTTTTTTGGGAGAATATTCCTACTAACTGACCAAAGCAGTTGCAGAAAACAGCTCCGATGTATCTGCAATCCCCCATCTCTGTAATCCTCTGCGCCCTCTGCGGGAGTCCTCCCCATCCGGACCCGGAGACCTTTCGTTTTCGGCCAATGGCCTTTTCGGACGGACTCTTGCTGGGAGGCGCGTCCCGTCGAATCGCCAATCACTCTGCGTATGTGGTCTGAGGCGGCGGTTGAAATGAGATGAGGGGCCGTAAGAAATCGGGTCCCACTCCCCACTCTCCAGTGCCCACACGCCGCTTCTTCTACGGGACGGGGCGCGTCATCTGTCTTTTTAATACCTCTCCAACACTTTAATGACGGAGCGTTTCGATGTAGAGATGATCTATGGACGAACGTGGGCAGGGCTGCTGGATGGAGCTGCATTGAATCGGAAATGACGAGGCCACAGATTTTTTGGGGAGACGTTTGTCCGATCCGATTCGAGTGCCGCCTCAGCGGAGGCGGGGGGGCGAATGGCATGCTCCGATGGCAGATGGGTCAAGTGCAGGACAGGGGGATTTCGCGATGGGGATCATGACAGGTATTCCGCTTGCTCCGGTCGATTTGCGGGTCGAGCGGGCGCTCGAGCCGTTGGATGTGGACACGCCCATGCCGATCTTCTCCTGGAAGCTCAATACCTCCCAACCCGGAGTGCGCCAGCGGGCATACCAGATCTGGATTGCGTCGGGTCTCGACCTGTTGGAATCCGGTAAGCCGGATGTTTGGGACTCGGGCAAGGTGGATGAGTCCGACTCCGCACAGATTGTCTATTCGGGGTTTCCTCTTGCCCCCAAAGACGATTTCTTCTGGAAGGTCCGCATCTGGGATCAGGACAACAGGGTCAGCCGCTTCAGCGATCCCTCCTCTTTCTCGACGGCCTACTGTGGGCGGGTCGATTGGCGGGCTCCCTGGATCACCTGGGAGGCGCCACGGCAGGAAGGCATGGGGTGTCCGCGTTCGATCATGCTCTTCAAAGCCTTCCGGATTGTCCGCCCGGTGCGGCGGGCGCGAATGTATGTGTCCGGTCTGGGTGCCTATCGGCTCGAGATCAACGGAAGGCGGGTCGGTCGGGAATGGTTCTCTCCGGACTGGACCGACTATCGCAAGGAGGTACAATACCAGGTCTACGAGGTTGATGGGTACCTTCAGGACGGACCGAACATCTTGGCGATCACGCTGGGCAATATGTGGTGGTCGGGCCGGCTCGGCGGTGACGGAGCGTTGGCAGGGTATGGTCCTGGTCTGATGATGGCGCGTATGGAGTTTGAGTTGACCTTGACCGACGGCTCGACGCGTTGGATTGAGACGGACGAGACTTGGCGTGGATCACTTTCCGGTGTGGTGGAAAACAGCCTGTATGACGGCGAGACCTGGGATGCGCGGATGCATCCGGACGATTGGAGTACGGTCAAGCTGGACGATCAGGGGTGGACCTTCGCCAGGATTGTGGATCCACAACCCAAGGTCAGGATGCTCGCACAGCAGTGTCCGCCGGTGCGCAACACACAGGAGCTTCAGCCGGTCTCCATTTGGGAGACGGCTCCGGGTTCGTTTGTGGTGGATTTCGGTCAGAACCTTGCCGGCGTGGTGCGGATCCGGGCACGTGGGGAGGCGGGCTCTCGGATTCAACTTAGGTTTGCCGAGCGTTTGCATCCGGATGGCCGACTGGACACGGCCAATCTTCGGTCGGCCCGGGCGACGGACACCTTGGTCCTTTCCGGGACTGATTCCGAGGTGGAGTGGGCGCCGATGTTCACCTATCACGGCTTTCGTTACATCGAGGTGACGGACTATCCGGGTACGTTGGGACTGGAGGATGTGACTGCATTGGCCCTGCACTCCGATGTCGCGAGGATCGGCGGTTTCTCCTGTTCGAGCGACGTGATGACACGGGTTCAGGAATGTGTCGAGTGGGGGTTACGCTCGAACTTGATCAGCGTCCCGACGGATTGTCCGCAGCGGGATGATCGGCTGGGTCGGACCGGGGAGGCGCAGGTCATAGCATCGACGGCGTGTTGGAACTTCGACATGTTGCGTCTGTACTCGAAGTGGCTTCGGGATTTGAGGTTGACTCAAGGACCGGAGGGCTATGTGGCGGACTTGGCGCCTGCGGTAACCGCCATGGGACCTGCCGCACCGGGGTGGGGCGATGCGATTGCGGTGGTGCCATGGGAGGTCTTTCGCTTTACGGGTGATCGCAGGATTCTGATCGACAATTTAGACGCGATCCGCAGCTGGGTGGAATCGATGCGGTGGCATGCCGAAGACCTGTTGTACAAGCGAGCGGGGTACGGCGATTGGATGGCGCCGGAGGCATCGTTGATGGAGTCGATAGGGACGGCCTATTTCTACCGTTCGACCTGGATCCTATCGAAGATCGCGGAGATTTTGGGTGAGCGGGATGACGTCTGGGAGTATGGCGAGCTGGCCGAGCAGATTGCGGAGGCGTACAACGCCGCCTATTTCGACGAGGCGACGGGGTGGTATGCGGGTCGGACGCAGACGGGCCAGGTTTTACCGCTTGCGTTTGGGATCTGTCCGGAATCGGCGCGTGCCCGTGTAGCGTCCCGTCTGGTGGAGGACATCCACGCGCACGGCGACCATGTGACAACAGGTTTTTTGGGGACAGCGGAGTTGTTGCCTGTTTTGACACAGACCGGGCATGTGGATGTCGCCTATCGGCTTGCGGAGCAGCGGACGCCGCCGTCCTGGGGCGGGATGGTGGAGCGCGGGGCGACGACGATCTGGGAATCGTGGGTGGAATCGGAAGGAATATCGAGGAACCATGTGGCTCTTGGATCAGTGGGGCGCTGGTACTTTGAATCGGTGGCGGGAATCAACCCGGTCATTCCGGGGTTTCGGAAGTTCAGGGTCCGCCCGCGTCCGGGTGGGCATGTCCATTGGGCGGAAGCCTGGCACGACACTCCCTACGGGCGTGTGGTTTCGAACTGGCGCCTGACCGGGCCCAAGGTGGTGGAAATGGGGGTCCGGGTGCCGCCGAACACGGAGGCGGAGATTTGGGTGCCGTATGCCGGGGAGGCGCGGCGGGTGTATGAATCCGGGGTGTTGGTTTTGACCGAGGGCTTGGAGACTCCTGGGCTTGCAGAGCGCGGGTTGACGTGGCTCGGCACGCGTGATGGCGCCGAGGTCTTCCGCGCGGGCGGCGGGTCGTATCAATTCTCTGCGGTGGTGTAGCTTCACAGACATCGTGCACGCACGCGTGCACGCACAGGACGGAACTGGAGGCTGGGGGGCATGCAGAGGACGGAACTGGAGGTTGGTTTTTTTTGGTGCTTGTCATCGATGTAAATACAATGTATTTGTTGCGTAGATGAGGACGCAATACCATGGAAATTGATTGGCCAGCCAGTCCCTTTGGGGCGAGGGAGAACGAATCGGCGGCCCGACCTGGGCGAACCGACTTGGAAGAGGCTTTTGAGGATGCCTTCGGGCTATCCATGCTGCCGGACAGTCCACGATTCAGTGTGAAGCCGCGATATTTTTGGATTGGGAGGAACCTTGCCGGCAAGGGGGTTTTTGCCACCTATCTGACCGACGGCAAACAGGTCCGCGTCTTTGCTGCGCGTTGGGCGACTGCGGAAGAGGATTACTTCTACGATCGCCAGATGCGGGAGAATTTATAGGGGACGACGTATGAACGCACCCGATATTCACGTTATAGGGGACTGGGAAGAGATTCCGCCTTTCGAGGCGGATGCGGACGAGCAGCGGTTTTGGGAGACGAACCGTTTGTCTCCTGCCTTGATGCGGGAAGCGCTGGTGGCGGGAAAAGCGGATTCGGTGACCATCACGCTGCGGATGGATCCGCGGATGCTGGCGCGGGTAAAGCGTTTAGCGCGGACCCGATATTTGAACTACCAGAGCATGATCAAGCAATGGATTGCTGAACGTCTTGAGAAGGAAGCGCGCGATGGGATTTGAACAACACAGGAAACCGGCCTTTGGCTCTCCTGGTGCCGCCTCAGGGTTCTCCCTGATCGAGCTGTTGGCGGTCATGGGGATCATTGTGATCTTGGCGGGAATGGTCACTGGCGGCGCGATGTATGCCTCGCGAAAGGCGTACACCGGTCGTACGCAGGCGATGATTCAGAAACTGAATCTCGCTATTGAGGCGTACCATGAGGACATGGGCGCATATCCGCACGATGCCGACTCCTCGGGAGGCAAGCGCGTGGATCCGGCGGAGGCGCTCTACATCTACCTTTACGACTACCCGGTTCAGTCGCGGCGGGAGCCGTATCTGACCTTTGAGGACCGGGAGTTAGAGGACTACGATGAGGACGGTCTGTATGAGGTGGTCGATGCCTGGGGGCGTCCCTTGCTATACAAGCGGATCTACGGATTCAAGAACTCAGGGTTCGCCAAGAATTTCGCGAAAGACTTTCACCACCCGGTTGGCGTGGCCAAGACGAGCGATCGTACGGATATCCCCTGGCACAATCAGGAGAGTTTCGACCTCTTCTCGCTGGGTCAGAATGCGAACACGCTCAGATCTGCGAAAGCGACGAGTGGTGGCACAGGCAACTATGTCTTCCCGGTGGACGACGCCTGGGGGCAGGCGCTCAAGGACCTAAAGGGTGGAGGTACGCCTTCCCCTTATTACAAGAAGGCTTTGGCGACGCCTTACGGTGGCGAGGACATCGATGACGTGAACAACTGGCGTTAATGGGCGGATCGGGTGGAACACGGACACGGGGTGCGCATGCGGCGTCCCGGGCAAGGAGAAACAGACATCATGATGGTTAGCCAAAGGAACGAAGCAAAGCGGGACTCGGGCGGTTTCACGCTGATCGAGCTCCTGGTGGTGATCGCGATCATCGGGGTACTCGCCGCGATGTTGATGCCGGCGATCGGGAAGGCCAAGGAGAAGGCGAAGCAGACACGCACCCGCGCGCTGATCCAGAACATAGAATCGGCCTGTCGCAATTACGAGATGGAGTATCAGAAGATGCCCCGGATTGGGGACAACTCGCCTCTCAAATACCGCGCGCAGGTACGGGACGGCGGATCAGTCACGCTTCCCGACACGAAACTAAACCTCTACTATCTCCTCTTGACCGGGAGCGACCAGCTGCCGGATGTGAACAAGTACAATCCGAAACGGGTGCCTTTCCTCGGTTTGAAGGCCGAGAATGTCGCGGTGATCGGAGGGGAAGAGGTGATTGTGGACGACTGGGGGCATCCGATCATGATCGCGATCAACTCTGACGGCGATGAGGATTCGGGTCCTCCCTTCCACAATCGTCGCACCTACGACATCTGGTCCTACGGCCGGGATGGCATGACCAATGGAACCGGCGAGGGCGCAGGGCACGTGGACTCCAAGTACCGTGAGACCCGTGACGACGTGAACAATTGGCAATAACCCGAACGGCCAGCGCCTGGCTGAGGCTTCGAGCAGACATGAAATCCACGATTTCGCGCAGAGATTCCGCCTTCTCGAGCAAGGGCTTCTCCTTGGTCGAGATGCTGGTGGTGCTGGTGGTGGCGGGCATTTTGATGTCGGTGGCCATTCCGACCATTTCCCGATTCGCCAGATCGAGCAGCGTATCGATCGCGTCGAGGGAGTTGGCCAGTGCGTTTACGCTTGCCCGGTCCTATGCGATCAAGCACCGGACGAGCACCTACATCGTATTCGCCACTCCGGTGACCTTTTTCTTTAACAGCGGCAAGGCGCTGTCACCGGACCAGGAGCAGGCGATTCCGCGCATGCTTTCCGCCTATGCGGTGATCGCGCGCCAGTCGCAGATGGACCATCCGGGTGAGGTTGAGCAGTTCTCTTACATTCGTGAATGGACCCAACTTCCGGCTGGATCTCTTTTGGTGCCGTTCAATCAGAGCCTTTTCGGCTGGGTCCGGGACAACGACGCGACGAACGTCATTCAAATGGATAATAACCCTCCGGAGCGTGTGCGCGAGTTCCCCTTTCCCGTGCAATACGGGGAGGGTGGAGGTGAGACCTTGCCTTTGTCGTATGTACGATTCAACGCGCAGGGCCTGATCGAGTACGAGGGAAAGATCCTGATCGCCGAGGGGTCTTACAGCTATCCGATGAATGAGGCGGGCATACCGTATGCCGATTCTTTCAGCGACGTAGAGTTCGAGGTCGATCGGGAGGGGTCCATGTTGGTCCTCCGGTTTTTCCGTCAGGGCAAGGTACGCATCAGCGAGCCGCTGCGAACCGACGAAGGAGCGAAGGGTTGATGAAAAAGCGAGGCAGATACCTTCAAGTGCAGGGGCGACAACGCGGCAGCCATGTCTCGGCAGGGTTCACTCTGGTCGAGGTGGTCTTGGCGCTTGCGGTGGTCGCGGTCGGGATGATGGGTGTCTTGGGGCTCTTCCCTGTCGGAATCAAGGCGGGGCGGGATGTCGTACAGGAGACGCATGCGGCGGCGGTGGAGCGGATGGTGACCTCCTTTATCCGTGCGGACTTTCGCGGAACGGGGGTCATGAACTACAACACTCACCCCTGGCGTAATCTGAACGTCCCCCAGGTGGCCCCGGATGGTAACTTCATGCCGCTCAAGGACGGTGGACTCGATTGGGACAAGGACGGTTCGCCCGATTTCCACCTGCAATACCGTGTGGTAGCGGATGATGACCGAGCAGAGGAGATCCCGGGGTTGGTCCAGGTCTACGTCCGCATCGGGTACCCGGTGCAGACGGACGAGGTGGATTCGAAGTTCGACTACAACCAGATTCGGTATCTGACCATCGAGCTGGCCAATGATATTCTTAATCCATGATTTCATTAAGGAGGCGTGACCGATGCCTAGAACAGACAGACGCGTCCTTTGCGGACGCAGGCCCATGGCGGCGGCCTTCTCCTTGTTGGAGTTGATTGTGGCGATGTCGGTGCTGAGCCTCATCACCCTGACGCTCTACGGGGTGTACAACCAGGTCGCTCAGACCTGGGGTGAGATGGACAACGAGATCGCCGTCTACCAGAACGCGAACCTGCTGTTGGAGTTCCTGGAGCGTGATTTATCCGCGGCGGTCGTCGATCCCGAGGTCGGGTTCTACGTGGTGGACCGATGGAACAACGACCCCATGCTTCGCAACATCACTTTTGGCGGCAAGGCGGATCTGCGTCTGGGTGCGGACCAGCTCTACTTCGCGAGTGGGAACGTCCCGATCGAGCCGGTCCAGCAGTTGGGCGGCAGTCCGATGATGGAGGTCGGGTATGAGCTCTGGGGGACCACCACGGTGACCAACCAGCCCTACCGCATGAGCCTGGTGCGGCTCACGACGGTGAAGAATGGAGCCGTCCACTACAACATTTTCGATGACGAGCCGGGGAAGGAATGGTGGATTGGGGAGAAGACCAGTATCTACCCCGATGTCTTTCCCAACGATGCGAGCAATTTTGGTTTCGACCAATGGGAGCCTTGGGCCGACTTGGTCTGTGGCTTCAACGTGGTCTGCTACGACGAAGAGGGACGCGCGTACGAGGAGTGGCCCCCGAACAACGAGTCTCGGGAGAGGTGGCCCGCACCGACGATGGTGGAGATCACGGTCACGATGACCACCCCTCGCACATGGAACGAGCTCCAGGAGTTGGAAAATGAGAACGTGCGACGGGAGTTACTCCTGAACAGTCTCCGTTCCTTCACCACCCGTCTCTATCTGCCTGTGGAGGGCGAATAAATGAAACCTACCATGCCGATTCGGCGACCTGTCGCCTACCCGGAAATCGCTCGTGAGCGACCGGGCGAGCGCGGTATCGCCTTGATCATGAGCCTTTCCATCCTGGTGATGCTGACGATGTTGGTCTTCGGATTCGCGGGCATCATGCGGGTGGAGCAGAAGGCGACCTCGAACATGGCCGATCTGGCGGCGGCGCGCGTCATCGCCGAGAACGGGATCGAGCGGGCGCGTGCCCGCATTTGGGAGGGCTTACGGGAGGATCCCTTCTTCTGTCCGGATTCCGTGATCTCGATGCCGGCCGATGTGGAATTCGCCACTTTAGCGGAGTGGGCGGATGCGCCAGCCGGGCTTCGGGAGTTCGTGCCGATTCTGCAGCGTGAGGGCAGGTCGTTGGAACCACAGCCGATGCTGGATGGGACTGGGACTGCCTTGGAAAACCCGTATCGTCTCCCTTCGCTCCCGCTCCAGCCTGGTGGGTCTGAAATCCCGTTGGAGCCACTTTGGGTAAGTCTGTACAACGGAGAGTTGAACCCGAAGCCGGGACTGGCGCAGTTGAAGATGCGCCAGCGGATGATCGGGCGCACCGCCTATTTCGCGACGGCGGGAAGCCTGGACATCAACGCGAGCGGTGCGACACCGTTCCAGGACGCATTTCTCCCTCTTGACCAGAAGGTCTTTCGGGGCGCGGGTGTTTCCGGGCGTGAGGTCTATTCTCCGGGCCTGCTGGAGGGGCTTGGTTGGGCACCCAATACCGCGTATAGCGCGGGAGTGGCTAGTTTTATCAATTATCGACGCCTCCCGAACGATCTGCGGCCTGAGATGTATGACCTGCGCCGGTTGCCCGGCGATATGCGGGCCTATATCTCACCCGAGCAGCTGAGACTCGACCCGATGAACCAGGGCGTTGCGGCCGGGATGGGCGCATTCTTCAACATGGACGAGTGGTTTGCGATCTGGCCGCATGTAAGCCTGCATTCCACCAGCGGGGAGCGGCCTGCGCGTGCACCGGTCGATTTCGAGCGCCTCGACTTACGTTCGATCTACGAGAGCGCCGAGTTCATGAACCTTTCACCGACGGAGCTTGCACAGAATCAGGCCTTTTGGGATCGTTGGCTCGAGCCGCTGAGCATGGCGGTAGTGGATGCCAAGGAATTCGCGCGATTGCAGCCGGATGACGACATCATGCCGTACCAGTTGATTGCGAACATGCGTGACTTCGCCGATCCGGATTTCCTTCCGACGCAATTGCCTCCGAACCTCTCCCTCGACGGGGCGCCGATCCTCGGCGTCGAGCCGACTCCGTTGCTGCACGAGCTGATCGTCGGTGTGCGCTACGACGTCGAGCAATTGGAATCCGAGGAAGAGGGCGGTGGCGGCGGTGGTGGCGGCATGATGGGGCCCGGTCTCCAAATGCCGAAGTGGAAGGTGACTGTGCGGGTCCGCGGCTGGGTTCGGACCTTCAATCCCTTCCGGCCGGACGTCCTCTTTTTCGATAACGACCCGGCTTTGCCATACATGGACGACGAAGAGGCGATCCCCCCCGTGGAAAACTACGGGGTTACGTTTACCTCCTATGTCAGTGGCTCCTATCCTCGCGGCCAGGGATCGTCCGGGTCTGGGAGCGAAGGTTTTGAGAACATGATCGAGCTCTCGACTCCCGGCGACGGTGTCAACCTGGTCGCGACCCCTGCCGACGCGCCGCGCGGCGGATTCCGCTCCTTCCAGATCGCTGCGGACGGCGGCGGTTTCGACCCGGCGGACGAGAGCAACGGCATCTTGTTGCTGGAGGAGGAATCGGGCGAGATCGAGAGCCGATCCGAGCCGCGTTTGACGCAGGCGATCCGGATCCGGCTGGGCCGGTTGCAGCTTTGGAACAAGGCGGCGGCGGCCTTGGTCGACCACGCCCTGCCTGGGAACCAGCCGATCACGATCTCCGCGATCAACCTGCAGTCCGGCCAGGAGCGCTTTTGGTCGTTCGGGGTGCGCTCCGACCCGCGTGTGAATCGGAGTCAGATGGCATGGGTGCCACGGTATCAGGGTGTGACCTTGGAGTATGCAGCATCTTCGACGGACGACCTGGATCGGGACCGTGTTCCGGGCGGTTTGCCCCCGACCTCAGATCAGGTGCCGGCGGACGTGCCTCTGCGTGAGCTTCCGGATTTCTACATTCGCAACGGCCCCTTCGCGACCGTTGGGGAGGTTGGGCTCATCCATACCGGCTATGAATTCTCGACGTTGCGCCTCCTCCCCGAGGGGGATGGCCGGCTCCTCGACTACCTGTCGGCGACACCGATCTCCATTATCGAGAACGAGACCTATATCGATTCCGCGGAAGAGGATTTTGTTCGGGCACGGGTCTTGGAAGCCGCGCGCGGAAAGGTCTCGGTCAATACCCGTAAGGCCCCGGTCCTACGCGCGTTGCTTTCGCGGATCCCGACAGAGGTCGACGGGGAGGACTACTTCGACGTCCTTCAGACCGAGGGGCGCGTGTCGGGAACCACGGCGATCGACGAATGGCTGGAATTGAACAGCACGGCTCCTGAGTTTTGGGTCGAGTATGGGCTCGGCGGAATCTGTGAACTCTACGGGATCACGGTCAATCGCAAGGACGCGCCGGAGATGGATTATTTCCAGGAGGAGATCATCCGCCGGATCTCCAACCAGATTACGCTGGACCCGACCTATACGGTCATGGTCTGGGGGCAATCGGTGCGCGATCCGATCGATCCCGATGCGCCGCTGGTGATCCTGGCTGAGAGCAAGATGCTGGCTGTACTCCAGCCGGAGTATGAAATGATCAATGATGTCCGCGTCGCGGTTGGGCTGAAGCTCTTGTCCAAGCGGATCGTGGACGATCGCGGACAGTGATCCGGTCCATGCCCATGTGCCGTCGCCGCAGGACCGGCGGCGGCACGTGCGGCATCGATCGGGCGCGTCGGCCGAGGGAATTTTCCCGAAACTGATCGATTCTCTAGGACTCCTGCCTTATAGAGAGCTACTGAAGCACTCGATCCCCAAATGAACACCCTTTGGTACTCACAGTTGTCATGAAGCAGTCCCGCACCGCACACAAGGCCTTTCGGGGGCACCTGACCTCAAGTATGCCGGACCACACCACGCTCCGGCCGCTGCTGCTCATTGCAGTCCTCCTTGCCCTACCGGTTTCTTGGGCAAGGGCGGTTCAATACGAGCTCATCGAGATCGTGAAGTCGGGCGATGTCTTTGCGATCCAGGACGGCACCAATGTCGTGGAACGTACAGTGGTCCGGCTTCTGGGTGCCCCGCGGATCAACAACAACGCACGGGTGGCTTGGCTTGCTGAGTTCGATTCCGACAACGGGCTGACCCAGCAGGCGGTGCAAGTCGCGGATGTGCTCGCTGAGGAAGGGGTGGAGATCCTGCCCCCGATCGCGGTGACAATGGGGCGGACCCCGGAGAACCTGCCGATTGCCGGCTTCAATCAGAACCTGTCGATCAACTCCGACGGCGATGTCGCCTACCATGTCTTCCTCTACGGCGACTTCATATCCGAGGGTATCTACCTGGCCGAGCCGCTTGATGCGCTCTCCTACACGAACCGGACGGTGGCGCTGCAGTACCATCCATGGCCGAACGAGCAGGGGGTGTTGGGCGTTTTTGACGCGCCCTGGGTGAACGATCCCTCTGAGGAGGAGGGGAGCGAGCCCGAGGTGGCATTCATGGCTGAGAACGTGGAATCCGAGTTCGGCTCGCTCGACCAAGGGCTGTTCATCAACCTCGTGCGACCTGACCCTGACCCGTCCCTGTTCGAGCCGAGTGTGAATCGGCTGGTCTTCACGGATCAGGATCAGCTCCCTGGGACCTCGAACCTGGTCGAGGCGGTGGGGCTGCCCCGCTTGGACAACGCCGGCCGGATGGGGGTGACGATACGGGGCACGGTCAGTGACTTCCTCTTCCGATTCCCGGATGTTGACAACCCGGCTCCGGAGATCGTGCTACAAACCGGTGACCCGATGCCGATGACCGACGGCAACACGAATGTGGTTGACCGGATCAGCGTTTATTCGGGCATGTCGTTGAGCGGAGAGCACCAATCGACCTGGGTGACCGGGACGGACACCAATCTCTTCTTCAACGCGATTGCGACTCCGACGCAAGCGACTGCCTGGGTGCCTGGTCCGGCGGGCGGCGGGAATATTTATGCGGGCCTGCAAGCGATTTCCGAGACGAATGAAAGTGGGGATCTCAACTACATCGGAGTGACCTACAATCCGCTTGTACCGGAGGCGGAGCAGCGCCTTTCGGTGGGTGTTTTTTACAACGGTGAATTAGTCGCCAAAGATTTTGAGCCGACGCCCGAGGACGAGACCGAGCTCTTTTACGACTTCGACTGGGCGACGGTGAACGACCTCGGTTGGGTGACATTCCATGCCTACACGACCAACACCGTGCATCAGGCATTGGGTGAGGCGGTTTACGTGGCGATTCCGCTTCCGGAACCGGGCATTGAATTGGTGAAGACGGTACAGGGCGTAGAGGACGGGGAGATCGCCTTCATTCCTGGCGGCGGGTATGAGGTCACCTACGAGTATACCCTCAGCAACACGGGCGAGGTGCATCTGGCCTCGATTCAGCTGATCGACGACGCGGGGACTCCGGCGGATTCGAGTGACGACCCGGTCTTCTCTGAGCTGTTCCCGACCGGTGAGCCACCGATGGCGCCTGGTGCGAGCACGACATTGACCTGGCAGGTGAGCGTCACCAACTCCATCACCAATCGAGCGGCGGTGGTGGCCAATCCGGTCTTTGCGAACGGGTCGGACTGGCGTGGACTGGATGACGTGACCGACAGTGACACGGCGATCGTGGAGACGACGGGGTTGGATTTGGCGGTGACGGCCGGCAACGCCCCGAACGGCCGGATCGAATTCGTCGTAGATCAAGGCGATGTCGACTATCGGTATGAGGTCACCAACGTCACCACCCAGGCCATGACGAACATCCAGGTCTTCGACGTGCCGTATGGGGATGCCGGGGCGGGGGATCTACTTTACACGATAGCTGCGCTTGATCCGGGCGCATCCGACGTTCGCTATTTCACGCGTCTTGTGAGTGCGACTGTCACGAACGTCGCCACCGCGGTCTTCGATCCGGGTGGCGGTGAGGACCTGATCCGCGATCAAGACCAGACGATCGTGTTCGTCGGCCCGGCCGGGTTGAAGTTGACGAAATGGATCGACGGACTCGATCCCGGCGACGAAGGATACATCGATACGCCCGGACTGGTGACCTATCGTTTTCGGATCGAGAACGAGGGGCATCTCAACCTGGACGGTTTGCGACTGTACGACGTGATCGAGGCGCGGGGTGTGTTTCAGGAGCTCACGCCACTGCCTTGGAGAGGGGTATTGGCCCCCGGCGAGGCGTTCGAAGCGACCTTTGACCTGCCGGTGACGGAGACAACGCGCAACCTGGCGATTATCACGGGCAATCCGGTGGACGAGAACCTCGTGGACATCCCGAGCCTGATCGACGTCGAGGATACCGACACGGCCTTGGTGCACCTGGTGAATCCCGGGATGGGAGTGACGAAGCGGGTCCTGCCTGGCGAGATCGACGAGATCACTTTCATCAACGCGCCTGGGCCGGCCGAGTTTGAGGTCGTGCTGGAAAATACCGGCGACGTCGGATTGGGTGCGATCCAGGTGGTGGACGACCACGGGACCCCTGAGGACGCGCAGGACGATCTGCTATTCACGCGTGATTATCTGCCGGCGGGCGAGCGATGGGAGTTGAGGTACGACTACCCGGTGGATGCCGATCAGACGAATCGAGTTGAGGTGACGGCCCAGCCGTACGTATCGGAGCAGGAGGCGATTGACCAGCTCGACCCGATTGTGGACGAGGCGTCTGCGGAGCTGCGGGTTGTGCATGCGACTCCGAATTTCACGAAGGCCGGCGCAGGTTTTGAGGTGGGTGAAGAGGCGCAGTTCTTCCAATCCAACTCCGAGATGTCGTTTATCCTGCGGGTGGAAAACCCGGGTGATGTCGCCCTGGACGGCCTGGAGATTTTGGATGACGCGGCGACCCCGACCGACCCGGACGACGACTTTTTAGTGTACACCGCGACCGAGCCGCTCATGCCGGGTGGCTCCTTGGTGATCACATCGACCATTCCGATGATGCCGTTGGGTGTGTACACCAACACGGCGACGATGACGGCGACGGTGATCTTCCCGACGACAGGTGAGCCGGTTCCGCATATCGATCCGATGGAGGTTTCGGCTTCGGCCTCTTTCCACGTGCGTCCGGAAGCGGGGCTGAAACTGGTGAAGACCGCCGGCGACGCGCCGGACGGGCGTGTCGAGTTTTTGGTGTCGGCGGGAGCGCCGTTCGTACAGGTCCGCTACGACTACGACCTCTGGAACATCGGCGAGCGTGACTTAGCGGACGTGGTCTTGACGGATGACGTCTATGGTCTGGTCGGTGAAGTCGCCCGGTTGGATTCCGGAGAACGCGTTCACTATACGGTTGTTGCTGACATCAGTGGCACGATTACGAACGTGGCCGAAGCGGTCGGCACGGTCCTCGATTTCGAGGGTGAGCCGGATCCGATCTTCGGGGTGACCCGTGCCGTGGACGATGCCGTGGTCTACCTCGGCCCGGCCGGTTTTGAGTTGACGAAGATCGCCGGGCAGGCGCAACCGGGTGAGACCTGGTTTATCGATGGGCCCGGACCGGTGGAGTACACCTATCGTGTGACGAACCTTGGATCGATCACGATCGACACGATCCGGGTTGTGGACAACAAGCTCGGCGACATCGGCATGCTGCGTTTCTTGGGCGAGGGCGCGACTGCGGAGTTGAAAGCGACCGCGGTCATCAGCAACAGCGTCACCAACCTCGCGATTGCGGAGGGCGTTCCGATCATTGAGCAAGGGGTGCCGTATCCGGGACTGATCCCTGTGGAAGATACAGATCGTGCGCATGTCGACCTTGATCCGTTCGCGGCCCTGGAGTTGATCAAGACGGCGGAAGACGCGCCGGATGGTGAAGAGGCGACGGTGACCCTGGGTCGACCATTCACTTACCACTATCAGGTGACGAACCAGGGTGAGACCTGGTTGAAGGATGTGGTCCTGAGCGACGACAAACTGGGCGAGCTCGGTGTCATTGAATTGCTCGGACCTGGCGCGACCGTGCTCTTGGAGACCTCGATTGTCAGCGATGTGATTGGCCGGATCCGCAATACGGCGACAGCGGTCGGGTCGCCTGCTTACCGGAGTGGAGTGCTGATCGGTTTCCTCGATCCGGTGGAGGCCTCGGACGACGCATTGGTGTTCGTGTCGCCTGCCGGCATGCAGCTGGTGAAGACGGCGGGCGGCGCCCCCGACGGCGCGGTGGAGTATCTTCCCGGGCCGATGCAGGTCGTGTATTCCTATCGGATGACCAACATCGGACAGACCAGTCTACGCCTGGAATCGTTGGTGGACGACCAATTCGGCGAACTGGATGTGGAGGGCATCCTGGCACCTGGGGAGACGCGCGTTGTTGTGACTTCCCAGCGAATTACCGAGACGATCACAAACCACGCGGTCGCGCGTGCGCTTGCCGTGGATGACCAGGATGAGCCGGTCGCCGACATCCCTCTGGTCCTGGCCCGGGATTCCGCGACGGTCGTGGTGGATGCGCGTCCAAGGGTACGCCTGACGAAGACCGTTCACGGTTTCGCGGAGAACTCGGTCGCGGTTGTCGATGCCGGCGAGGAGATCCACTATCTCTTCAAGGTGGACAACGTGGGGGACACCCCTCTGGTCCAGCTTGAGGTCACGGACGATGTGCTGGGCGAGGTCGGCCGCATTGAGCATCTCGCATCGGGGGCATCGTTGGTAATGACCAGTGCGGTCTACAAGGTGACCGAACCGGTGGTGAACCTGGGTACCGTGACTGGATACGTCGGGTATCCCGACGGTGTGCGTGCGGATGAGCTCTGGCCCGATCCAATCATCGATACGAATGACGCGGTGGTGGAAGTGAACCGCGGTCGGTTGGAGGTGGTCAAGACCGCGGGTGGGACTCCGGATGGCAACCCGTTGCTGTTGGAGGCGCCTGCGGAGGTGACGTATCGCTTCGTGCTGCGCAATGTCGGGGAGACGCATCTGGTCAATCTCGTAATCGAGGACGACCTGCTCGGACCGATCGCGACCGAACCGGGCCCCTTGGGTCCGGGCGGTGAGTTGACCTTTGAGATGGACCACTGGGTTTCGCAGTCGGAGACCAACATCGTGACAGTGGCCGCCCAACCCGCCAACGCGTTAGGGCAGCCGATTCCCGGCCTGCCGACGATCTCAGAGACGGATGACGCGGTGGTCCTGATTGGGGCCGATGCCCAACCCGGGTTCGAACTGATCAAGACGGTAGCCGGGTTCGAGGACGGCGCGGTGGCCGAGGTCCCGATCTTCCAGGACGTCCGTTATATCTTCACGTTGGTCAACACGGGTCCGACCTATCTCGGTGGGATTACGGTTGATGACGACCATCTCGGACTGGTTGGGGAATGGGAGTTGCTTGCTCCGGGAGAGATCGCGGAACTGGAGTTCATGACCAACCTGAGCCATTCCGTGACCAACACCGCCACGGCGGTTGCGGAGGTGATCTACAACGACGGCACGCCGATCGAGGGATTTGAACCGCTTGTTTCGGTGGATGACGCGATTGCGGTGGTCAGTCCCGCATCGGTCCGGTTGATCAAGACCGTGGCCGGCGTTCCGGACGGAGACATTGCCTTCTTCCCGGCGCCACGCCTCCTCAACTATGAATTCAGGATTCAGAACATCGGTTTGACCGGCCTGGATGAGATCTACTTTACGGACGTCGACCTCGGTTACGAGCAGGAGTTTTCGGGTGGGCTGCAGCCGGGCGAGGAGATCGTATTCACGCTTCCCGCTTTCGTTGCCGCCGACTTCACGAACCTGGCCGGCGTATCCGCGGTCCCGGACGATCCCGAGCTGGACACCGTGTACAGCTTTGATGACGCGTCGGTCGACATCACACCGGGCCCTGAATTGTCGGTGGTCAAGCTGGCCGGAGAGGTTCCCGACGGCGAAGTGCTCTATGCCCAAGCGGGGAGCTTGGTGGACTTCTCCATTGAGGTTGCCAACCTCGGCGAGACGCACCTGAGTGGGATCGAGGTTGCGGACGAGGATTTCGGCTCGCTTTGGACGGAACTGGACCTCGCCCCTGGCGAGAGTGTATCGGTTGTGACGTCCGTCGTGATCACCGCATCGATGACCGGTGTGGCCTCGGCATCGGGGCTGCCGAGTTACAGCGATGGGACCCCGATTACCGGACTCGATCCCGTGGTGGCTGCCGACGATGCCGTCGTACAGCTCCATCCAGGCAATATAGCCCTGACCAAGAGGGCGGGGAACGCCGCCGACGGCGAGGTCGAGTATCGCATCGGTGCGGGGGTTGTGCTCTATCGCTACACCATACGCAACACCGGCACGACACACTTGGTCGACATCGAGGTTACGGACGATGTATTGGGCGAGGTCGGCACGCTGCCGGGACCGCTCGCGCCGGGAGAGGAATGGGGGGTGACCCTGGGAGCGGTTGTCGCGGGTGATGTCCGCAACATCGCGACCGTGACGGCGTATGCGAGCGATTCGCTGGGCAACCGGCTGGACCAGCTGCCACAGTTGCAGGCCTCGGACGACGCCTTGGTCGACACCTCTCCGCAGCCGGAGCTATCGGTCACGAAAACGGCCGATGGCCAGACGCCCGGCCAGGCGCTTCAGGTGATGCCGGACCAGGAGGTCAGCTTCCAACTGGTGGTGCGAAACAGTGGTGAGACCTATTTGGCGCAGATTCAGATTGAAGACCCGCTGCTGGGGTGGTCTGAGCAGGTTGATTTGCTGCCTCCCGGCGGGCAACTGCCTGTGCTGCAGACCTCGGTGGTCGTCAACGCGACCATGACCAACGTGGTCGAGGTGACTGCTCTGCCGTCGTATGCCGATGGGCGTCCGATTGTGGGGTGGGAACCTGTGGTGACGAATGCCACGGCCGTGGTGCGGGTGGTGGATGCCGGGCTCTCGATCGTCAAGACGGCAGGGAGCGCGCCGGATGGCCAGATTGAATGGAGCCCACCCGGCCGCATTGTGGAGTATCGCTATGTGCTGACCAACACAGGGCTGCGGCCTCTGGGCGACCTCCTCCTGGTGGATGACGTCCTTGGGGTGATCTACGAGGTGCCTGGGCCGATGGAGCCTGGAGCCGTGCTGGAATGGGTTCGCCCTGCGCTGATTACGCGTTCGGTGACGAACAATGTGACCGTGGTCGGCTTCGCTCTGGAGGATGACGGTCAACCGATCGCGGGGCTCGATCCGATCACCGGTTTGGATGATGCGGTCGTGCGGACCGATGCCGCACCTATGATGACGCTACAGAAGAAGGCGGGCAGTGCGCCCTACGGTCAGCCGCTGGTTGTGGAGCGGGGAACCGAAGTTCCCTTCTCCATCATCATCAAGAACACCGGTTCCACGCATCTCGGCCAGATCCGGGTGGAAGACGCGCAGCTCGGCTTCCTGGACGAGGGCCTGGTCTTGGCGCCGGGGCGTTTCAAGACCTATTTGCTGCGCGAGCCGGTGACGGAGACCATGACCAACGTTGTTCATGTTACGGCCTATCCGAGTTACGGCGACGGCACTCCGATCCCAGGCTTCGATCCGATTGCCCTGGAGGCAGAGGCGTATGTCCACATCACCCCGGCCGCGGTCCGGCTGACCAAGACCGCGGGGGATGCGCCGGACGGCCAACCGGAGTATGGGCTGGGACGGCTTTTAATACCGTTCCACTTCCGTGTGGAGAATACCGGTTCGATGCCACTGGTCCAGGTGCGGGTGCACGATCGGTTCTTCGGGGAAGTGGGGTCCAGTCAGGGGCCGCTCGCACCTGGCGAGGTTCTGGACTATGCATTCTCCGCATTTGTCTTTGGTTCTGAAAGTTTTACGAATACAGCAACGGTTGTTGCCTTGCCGGCGGATCCCGATGGCACACCGGTAGCCGATTTAGAGCCGGTGGTCTCGGAAGACTCTGCGATCGTGCTGAACTCGGCCGTGCCGGCGCTCGGCTTGATCAAGCTGGCCGAGGGGGCAGAGGACGGGATGCCGCTGGAGCTTACCTCGCCGGAGACCGTTCGGTACCTGTACAGGGTCCGCAACCTGGGTGACACCTGGTTGGCGGCCGTGACGGTGACGGACGATCAGCTCGGGCAGGTCGGTGAGATTGGGCTTTTGGGGCCGGGGCAGGAACGGGACCTGAGCGCCTCGGACTTCATTGAAGAGACGACGGTGAACACCGGCCTTGTCGAGGCGGTGGTTGCGTACGGCGATGGCAGCCCGGTACCTGGGCAGGAGCTGTTGACGGCATCGGACGATGCCTTGGTGGTGGTCGTATCGGCGGAGCTGCGGATCCAGTTGCTGGAGGTGACGCAACTCGAGCCGGACGAGTTTGGAACACCACGGGTACGGGTGCGACTCGGCTGGGATGAAGTGGGGGGAGTCACCGCCTACCGAGTGGAACGGCTCGATGCCGCGGGTGAGAGTTGGGAGACGGTCGTCTCCGGACTCCAGACCAATGCTGCGGAGTTCGAGGATGGGCACGATGAGGAGGCGACGGCTGTCTTCTACAGGATTGTTGCTGAACGTTGAGGGGTCTGCCTGGAGTGTGGAGCGCCCCTGCATGAGTGTCCGGTTGACCAGAGCGGCTGCGGGGTCCGCGATCCGAAAAGTTCGCGGACCCCGGTGGCGCGGATGGCTCCTGAGCTGTGCATGCTGCCTGCTTGTTTTCGCGGGTAGCTGGAGGGCTTGCGGGGAGGCGGGGGGGACGGAGCTGCGGAAGGAGCTAGAGCCCGTCCGAAAAGCCGATCGGCCGACAACGAAAGGTCTCCGGGTTCGGATGGGGAGGACTCCCGCAGAGGATTTCAGAGATGCGGAATTGCAGATACATCGGAGCTGTTTTCTCCCACTGATTTGGTCAGTTTGTGGGAATACTCTTCAGAGAATTGGTTGGATGGACCACAGCATGGGACCTATCCGCCCTCACGGCCTGGTCGAAAACGCCACCGCGCCCTCTGCGGGAGGCTCTCCGGATGGGCTTGAGCTATGGGATTGGGTGTGCAGTTTGCATGGTTGGCCGGAGGGGCATTCGCTCGAGGCGGCCTCCTCGGAGATCCGCACACTGGGGCTCAACAGCCCGACTTTCGTCCTCTGGAATCTCTCCTGGCATGGTTATCGTGCGATGGTACCGGTTCGAATCGCCGCCGGAGAGGGCAGGGATGTCTTCCACGGGTTCGCCGATTTTCAGAATCGGGCATTTCCGGTGCAGCGAATCGACCGTGGGTTCTGGAATGGGCATTGGCTCCTGGCGTGTCCTGTATCTCCCTTTTCGTATCAGACCGTGCAACCCTCTGCCCGGCCATCGCCTGAGATGCGGATCGAAGTGGACGCCTCTCCGGATGGCTGGAGGAGTCTGGAATGGGGGTATGTGTGGGAGAACATCACGGGTGGTCTTCGCGAGCTCGACCTCGGTGGCGGCAGAATACTGGAGCATCCGCTGGGGCTTGGCTTGGTTCCGACCCTTCCGGGCGCGAGGCGGCCTGGACTCCCGATCCGTGGTCTGGAATGGGTGGAGTCCGGACCTTTGCGCTGGGCATGCGAGATGGAGCTGGACCCGTCTTGGGCGGCTATTGGGCGCATGGAGTATTGTGTGAACCCGCGCATGATTCGGTTTTCGCTTCGCGGCAAAGACCTTCCGGGTCGGGAGTACCGCATCTTCCTGCCGAAGCCTGGTGAGGGTGTCGAGCTGGTTCTCGGGGAACACGGACCTGAAGGGCGCGACTGGTTTTGGGGTTGGCACGCACCCGCGAGGGGGGCGGTTGCGACGCTACACCTACGGGGCGTCGGCACACTCAATCCGAGCCTTGGGCCTGCAGGCGATGAGCTCCTGGATGCGATGGATTGGCGGGTTCCGCGACCAGCCGATTCGGAGACCGAACAGGCCTCGGAGGAGCGGGTGCTACTGGAATGGACCCTGCGTGGGGGGCTCACAGAGGGGGACTCCGGGTGGGAGTCTGGACTGTCTGCACTTCTGCAGGAGGAGGGGCATGGGCTGCGGATGATTCCTGTGCCACAGCAGGCCGGCAGCCGGGTTGCAGCGGGCGCGGGCATCATCCTGCGTGGGCCGGTGCGTTTTGCCGGAGCTCCAACAGCCGGCGCGAGTCCTGGGGAGTGGTTGGTGCCGATGCGTGCGGTGGTTGCGGGCGGATCGGGCAGGGAGTTCGAGGGCGCGTGGCAATGCAGTATATGGTTCGAGTCCCCGCCGCGGTCGGTGGAGTATCAGGTGTGGGTGGGTGCGGGTCAGGCGCCGCCAACAGGCTCCGAGTGGACCGCCCTGGGTCCGGCGCGACACTCCTTTGATCTTCGACTCGCGCAGCCGCCGAAAGGCGTTGTGTGGCTGCGGGTGCGGACCTAAGGCCAGGAACGAAGTAGGGAAATTCGATCCGCAGATGGAGGGGTAGCTAGAGGTCGTCCGAAAAGGCCGTTGGGGAATAGCTGAAGGCTCTCCGGATCCGGATGGGGAGGGACTCCCGCAGAGAACGCAGAGGGCGCAGAGGGGTATTGGGAGGGGGGGATGCAGCTGCATCGGAACCGTTTTCAACAACTGCCTTGGTCAACTGAATCGGTATCACTGAAAATACCCCCAAAAAGTAGGCTGCAGAGCATGGAACCTACCCACCCCGATAGGTTGGTCGAAAACGCCACCGCGCCCTCTGCGGGAGGCTTTCCGGGTCCGGATGGGGAGGGACTCCCGCAGAGAACGCAGAGGGCGCAGAGGGGTATTGGG
>ENA-UOOH01001600-UOOH01001600.1-fermentation-metagenome-genome-assembly--contig:-NODE-1600-length-21693-cov-85.238516_pt1 | contig 21693 bp, 44 predicted proteins | sample MGYA00245778_ERZ724025 | MGnify/ENA primary metagenome ERZ724025 (study PRJEB28704, sample SAMN03018313) | fermentation metagenome | biome: anthropogenic terrestrial biome; feature: soil... | reverse complement strand
TATACATTTTGCTTAAACTAACTTTGTTATTAGCTTGCAATTATGTTTCAAGCAACTTCTTTTTTGACTTCTTTGTTTGCAATTAAATCGTTAGCAACACTACTTCTTTGCCATTAAGCTTGGCTATTTTTATCTTGCCTAGTCCTTCTTTCTCAAATGTTTTTGATATAATGGAACTATTTAGCATTTGTTATCACTCCTTGATTTTATATTAGGAGTATAGTACAATAATATTGTTGAGATATTTGTTGTACTATAGCTCCTATAGAGTAATCTAAAGGGGCTTTTGCTATGCTTTTTTATTTTCTTTTATCCATGCAATCACCTCGCTTTTTAAGAAAACAAGTTTACCTGGTCTTTTATCTGAAAAATTATAAGATGGTAGTCCTTCTTTTCTCATCCTATCTATAGTTCTTTCACTGCATTTTAAAAATTCAGCAATTTCTTTTTTTGTTACAAATTCGTCCATAGTTAAATCCCCTTTCGATTTACCCTACAAGAATATTATAGGGCAATTGCTTTAAATTGTCAATACTTTTTATTGAAATATATGAAAATCTTTTGAATTCTTTTGACATTTTTATTATAATTCTACTAAAGAGTAATGTCAACATTTACAGAGTAAAAAATTCGATATTAGCTATAAAAATTCGGAATAAAGAGTAAAAAAATAAGGAACCGCCATAAAATATATAGCAATTCCTTTATCTTGATACGTTTTTACATATGTACTTGATTATTCTTTACAGTTATTTCATCATGTAGAGCAGTGGGAACTCTGTAACCTTCTATAATTTCCCTAGCCTTACCTAACTGGCATCTTTTAATGGCTTCATATCTTCTTACGTTAAATTCTCTTTTTAATTGTCTTTGTATATCTGAATAAATCTTACCTCTAAGAGAATTGTCTTTATAAGCAGGTGCTTCGTGACCGCCTAATGATTTAACGCCAACTTTTCTAACTAGGCTTTGAATTTCTTTACATTCAATATTGTATAAAGGGCTATTTTCTTTTATATCTGTTACATCCTGCTTTAATGTTTGTACTTCTTTTATTACACCACCAACTTGTTTATTCATAAGCCCTATTTGTTGATTAACAAGTTCTAAAGTATTATCACTCTGATTAAACAATTTCCCACTTTGAAAATCTTCATCTAAAGTAACTAAATAATCTTTATACTTCATAGCCTTATCACTGTGGCACTCTATAGCTAATCTTTTGCTTAACCAGCTGGACATATAAATTGAATTTCTATCATCTATGTTTTCTATATCATCTAAAATCCGGTTTATTTCTTTCTTTACTTTATCTACATTTAAATCTGAAAGTTGTATTCCAAGGTTCTGTCTAATCAGTGTAAGCTTATCCTTTATTCTTGACCACCTTACAACCGCGTTGCCACTTTTGGCAACGGTAGTTAATCCACATATTCTAGCAGTACAAGCTAGGTTGTACATAGTACCTTCTTTATTTATAATTACTTTTACTTCCTGATTTTGAAACATTTTTGTTATTTTATCTTTCATGTATTTGACCTCCTATTTTTGACTTGTAGGTGAGGTACCTCACATTTTGCAACCCACCCACAATAGCTGTTTATATAGTGTTTATGTCTAAAATTCCTTCTTATATAGCTTTCTTAGCTTGCTGCAGCTCTTGAACAAATAAATCCACCTGATCTGGATTTAAAGCCATTTCCTTATCGCAAATAACCCTTACTTTCCCTTCCTCCTGCAAGTCATACTTTGCAAATTCTCCTTTTAGTAATAATGGTTTTAACATATAAATTTCCTCCTCATTTTCTTTTTTAATTTGTGTAGGTTCTTCTGGTTCTTTAATGGATTTCTCTGCAATTTCTATAGGCTCTTGTGTGTTAATCTCCTTTTTAAGATTTTCTTTAATAGGTTTTATTTTAACTACCATTTCATTTGAAGATAATATATTTTCTGGTTTTAAAGGTCTTGAAACCCATTCATGTCTTAAATTATGTACAAGAGATTTTTCTATTTTTAGTTCCTTAGATATTTCACTTTCACTTTTGCCAGCAGTTAATCTAGCAAAAACCTGCCCTTTTATAACTGTAAAATCATGTTTGTATGTAATAACTGTGGCTGGTGTAAGCCCTGTCACCTTTTCTATAGCGGAATTTCTAAAATGTTGTGAGAACATCTTAAAAGCTCTTTCTTTCTTGCTAGGTATCTTATTTTCCCTAAGATAGTAACTTCTATATGTAGTTGCTGTACTTTTAGTTATATGTAATTTACTTATTACATCTTTAGCCGTAAATCCTTGCTTGAATAATTCCATTGCATCTTGTCTTTTGCTCAATTTATCACTTCCTAAATATTTTCTTAACCTTGCGTAAGCTTTGCTTTCTAGCCTTGAAACTTGTACCTGCCCTATGCCTAAGATTTTAGCTGTCTGTACCTGCGTATAATCCTCTATCCTTAGATTAATAATTTTTCTTTGCATAGGTGGTAATTTCTCTAGTGCATTTTGCAAATCTACATTTTGAATTGTTTCTTCTTCTAAGTTAGCTTTATCATAGATTTTTTCTCCTAGTGTAACTGGCGTGCCTTCTTTGTGAGGGCTATGTATAATTCTGTCTAAGGAATCTAATGTCGTGGTGTGGTGCATATCTTCTACAGCCTTTATTTCTTCCTTTGTTATATTTAAATATTTGGATAACTCTTGTGCAGTAGGTTCTCTATTTAATTTGTTGGAAAGTTCAGATTTACCATAATGAATTTTATAGAATAAAGTTTTTAAACTCCTTGGCACTCTTATTGCCCCATTATCACGTATAAACCTTTTTATTTCTCCCATAATCATAGGATAAGCATATGTAGAGAACTTTACATTATAGTTAAAATCAAACTGATTTACTGCCTTTGCAAGCCCCAAACATCCTATTTGAAATATATCTTCATATTCATAACCTCTATTTAGAAATTTCTTACTTATAGAAGATACTAGAGGAAAATTTAGCTCTGCAAACTTATTTATGCTATTTTTATCACCTAGCTTTAATAATTCCAAGTTTTTATTATAATTTTCCATCCCATCACCTCACTCACTATATATGAATATTATACAACTATACCGAGTGCTATTCAATGAAAAAAGGGCTATTTCAAGCCCAATTCTAAACCTTTTTCAAACCATTTTTTATTTTCTTTTTCATGAATACTTGTTACAATTTCATCATATCTCATAAGAAGTTTTAAACTTTCGGCTGGTATAGCTTTCTTCAATAGATAAAATATAATATCTGCTTGTACTGTTTCTTTTTGATATTCTTTATCTTGCTTTAATTCTTCACATATTGTATTATTTTCTGATATTTCATTATATTTTTCCATTTTTACCACCCCTTGTATTAATTATAGCACTTAAAATATGCACAGCAGGAATGTTTACGACAATTTATGTAATTACCAGTATTTTAATATTGCTTTTTACAATTAAATTCGACATAATAAAAATACATATTCAAATTAGGTGATATTATGAAATTATTAAGAAAAAAACGAGGTTTAACGCAAGAACAATTAGGAAATCTAGTAGATACTACCCAGAGCTATATAAGCAGAATAGAGAACGGTTACATTAAAACCCTTACTATATATAAATTGGAAAAATTATCAGAAGTATTTGGACTTGAATCGTGGGAATTGCTAAAAATATTGGAAAAAAATAGAGCTAATTACTAGCCCTACTTTTTATTTTTTAATTTTTCCTGTTCTTCTAATAATATTTCATTGGCTTCTAATAATGTGTAGTAATCATCAGACGTTAGCTGTTTCATTTCCGTTAGCGTCAGGTTGCGGAGTGCCCTCTCCCACATTACCAGATTCCTCAGTGCTCTTTTTCTGTAATAGTTCTTGTCTTTTGAGCTTGTAGATTCTGGGGTTATTTATGAATTCTTGTACCTCATTTGCAAGGTTTCCTATAGCTTCAAAAGCATTTTCAGAGCCTTCTATTTGTTCTATTAAATTTTTAGGGGACATTATGACAACATCCATGCAGTCCTTAATAAAGCCACCGCTTTTTCTTATTTTTCCATTTGAAGATATGTTTTCTGCAAATATATCTGCGGTTTTAAAAGGTGAAGCCTCCTGTAACAATACTTGTACAGTCTTTGTTTCTTCTTCTCCTTTTTCATTAAGTACTTTTAATTCTAAATCTACAGTTGTATTAATCATTTATTTCACCATCCTTAATTGTAATTCATAACTAGATTTAATACGCCTACAGTCCATTCTTCCCCTTGTATATCTGCTCCTCTAGTCCATGGAGCCGGTTTCTGTATTACACATTCTGCTCCCTTTACTTCTGACTTTCCAAGATCATTTCCATCCAAAATATCTAGTGCAAAAGTTTCACTACTATTATATAATTTTGTTAATGTTTTATTAAAATCGCTCGTATTCATAATTTTAAATTTTACAGTTCCAGACTTATCGTTGTTTTTGGCAAAAGCCGCATCATCCATGCCCTTCGCCCCAATGTGAGGTGTATACGCATCGTTTTTATACTCTGCATTTATAGTTGAATTGTTAGCAAAGCCTGTTCCTATGGTCTGTGTTCCGTCACTTTCTGTTATAGTTAAAATTACTTTATCAAAATCAAATACTTTCACTTTTACCACCTCCTAAAGTTGTACAGCTACAGCACCATTTACAGTTACTTCTTTTACGCCGAAAGAATATACATATTTAAAAGTTATGCCTGTAATCTTACCGGCTTGTATGTCTTCAGCAGGCAAATTGTCAGCACTTTTGTAAGTAATAGTATACAGTCCTTTCTTGTTTGTGCCTTTCTTTATAATGTTATTTGAAGTTGCATCGTCTAAAGCTGTTCCAACTGCTGTTACTATACTTGCTATTCCCGTATCATCTGCACCTAACTTATCAGTAGCCATTAAAAGCTTGGCAATTTCTTGTTCAGTCCTGTATTTAATCCAGTCTTGGCTTTCTATAAAATCAATAGCCTTGCCGTTTGCTGCTACGCCATCATCTAGTTGATCTGTACCTAGATTAATATTTCTAAACTTATTTACATAAGCGTTCATATGTTTAGCTCTGATAGGTGCTAAATCTGTTGGAGTAAGAGCATCTGCAGTAACCATTTTTAAATTTTTGAATTTATATATGTATGAACCTGGAACCCTACTTGCTGCGTATCCTACTGCTGCTGCATCCAATCTGTCTGCATTTGATTTATAAAATAGATTTGTTTTAGCCTTTGTGGAAAAATCTGTAGTAAAAGTTGTATTGCCAAACTCTGTGTAAAAGGATTTCCCATTAGTTTCCGCCCAATCACTTACTGGACTAATTAAGGCTTCTGTTTTGTCGTCTAAGAGTAGCCTGTACCAATCTCCATAGCTTGCAATCAATGTATTTAATGCTGTTACTATGTCTACTGCTTTTTGTGTGCTTGCAGATAAATCTGTTCCAAATACAGCTACTTTTGTTGGCCTTGGATTTTGCCCTGCTATAGTATTTATTATTTTATATACCTCTGTACTTGCTGCAAAGTCTGGTGTAACTGCTGTTAAATCATCGCTTATATCATATTCTTTATATGCCAACGCCTTGGTTGTACATAAAACAAGTGTAAGTCCAAAACCTTCGCCACTTACTACATTTGTTTCGTCGCTTATATTGATATTTATATCGCTCAAGTCTATTACCTCCTCTTATGGTTTTAATGTTTCGTTATTTATCTCTACACTAGTTACTGGTGTAATTTCTGTAGAAACGCTGTCGAATACCCTTATGGTCACGTCAAATCCCCAACAATATTGGTAATCTGTTTCCAAAAAAGTTGTTCTATCGCCTATATCTCCTACCTTTACTATCACTATACCGCAATTTCTAAAATATTGCTTATTTGTAATTTTTATACATTCAACAGTATCTTTTAAAACTTGCAAGCATTGAGAAAGATTATCTGAATATGCTTGAAAGCTAAAAATCATTTTAGGTTGTTCTGTTACGCTTAAAGTTGTGCCTGATCTTATTTTAGTTCCACTTACCATGTCCATGTCTTGCTTGTAAGGTGTAGGACAAGATATTGTTACATATGGATATACCGGCATATTGCCTTTTAAGTTAGCCTTTAAATATTTACAATTAGGAAATTTTGCATTTAGACCTTTTATAAAAGCGTTCCACGTAGCATATATATCTATCATTGTTAACCATCTACTTTCTCTATCTTCTTAATGTAATAACGTCTTAAATTGCTTACAATCCCATAGTCTTTAATTACATAGACTTGATATATAATGTCATTACCATTTTTATCTTTTCCGGCATTGATTTTAGTTTCAACTTTAAAAGTATCTGAATATGTAGTGTAGAGTTTCTTGTCATTTATAGAGAATTGTCCACTTCCTGTTGTTTGTAGTTGATTTAAGTCTCTGCTCGTAAGTGGAAGTATTACACCGGTAAAATTAATATTTTGTGGTGTTCCGTTTTCCCATTCTCCAGTGTCATTATTAGAAACACGTTCGCCTTGAACTACAGCTATTAAACTTTGTTCCATTTCTGGTAAGAATAAATCATCTGATAATGTACTCATTTAGTCACTCCCTTAAAGCTTGTTTCTCTTCGTATGTCATAAAAGGAATTGGTTTTATTAATTTATTAGGATTTTCTCTTTTTTCCTTCCAGTATCTTAATTCTTCTTTTAAATGCGACACTTCACTTTCAAGTTGTGCAATTCTTTTATTTTTGCTAAACATATAATCACCTTCTCTATTAAAAATCTTGGAAAAAGTTTTCCTTTAACCTGGTAATTTATCCTTTAAAAAATTTTAAAATTGTTTAAATAGTACAACTTGATTTTCTATGTTTTAAAGGTTTTGTCATTGCTTTTTCAACTTTCCATCCATCATTTATCCTACGATATAGAGTCCCTGAAGGTATGCTGTATTTTCTTGCCATTTGTGCTATTGATAAAGTCTCGCCATTAAAAGTTATATAATGTGTATCACGTTTATTATTTGCCTGTTCCTTAAAAGTTGACCATTTACAGTTTTCTTTACAATAGTTTTTGTTGTTATTTTTTCTATCCAAAGTTGTATTTTTTTCTCCATATTTTTTGCAGTGTTTATTGTAGCTTTCAGACATATCTCTATAAAAGGTTTTAAAATCTAACCACTCATTACAAATTCGTATTCCTCTTGCTCCATAATCCTTATATCTAGGACTGTTTTTATTAAAGCATCTTGTTTTTACGTTATGCCAAATTCTATATATGCGTGTTTCTGCCATGTTGTGTTTTATGTTAGCTTCTGTAGCCCTTTTTATATGGTAACATCCACAACTTCTTGTGCGATTTCCTACAAGTTGATCTGTACCTACAATAGTTTTATTACCACATTGGCATTTGCAAACCCATTTAGTTCTATGCCTACCGTTAGATTGTATATGGTCAGGTGCCCTTTTAATAACCGTTAAATATCCGAACTTTTTATTTGTTAAATCTTTTAAATTGCTCATATTAAACATCCTTTCAAATAATTTTATAAGATATAGATTCTAAAAGTTTTCCTGTGTCAATTAACGGGTGCGTACCATTTTTACGTGATAAACTAAATGGATGATTAGGTGGAGAGTATGTATCTTGTACAGTTTGCTTAGTAATATCTACTAACTTTTGTCCTAATTCATTAAAAAAAGTATTTATATCTATTTTAAAAGTGAGAAGTAGATTTAAATTTGTTTCAAGTAAAATAGACATTTCGTCCTCTTTTTCATTAGCTGTTTTACGGATAAAACTCCTTTCTGGTATATGTATAGCTGTGGTGCTGTCTTTAACATGAAGCCCGTTTGCGTGAAGCCATGCTCTCATCTTAGGAGTTATATTTATATTCATTCCGAATTCATTGACTGTACTGTACATCAATACGTAGGGGTTATCATTAAAAATCCCAATCTCTATTCTTTTACTTTTTAATTGTTCTAAAATACTTTGTAATTTAGGTACATTGTTTTGCTTAATTATTTTTTTTATAGGCATAAATATATCATCCCTTTACTGGTTCTGTTATAGCCTTTTCTACATCCCAGTTTCTTTGTAATCGGCCTTTTAATAAATCACGGTTTACATGATATTTTCTAGCTAGTTGTGAAATGGTTAATCGCTCATTTTTAAAATAAACAAAATGGTTGTTTCTTCGGTTATTAGATTGAGTTTGCATTGTGGCCCACCTACAATTTAAAGGTTCGTAATTTCCATTATTGTTTTTTCTATCTATAGTTAGTCCTTTTTTATATCCATTTTTCATTGCCCATTTATAAAAATTTTCCATAGAATGTTTTTTACCTACAACATCTTTATTCCATTCATCACATAATTTAATTCCACGAATACCATAATATTTATAATCTCTGTTTGACTGGTCATAACATCTACTGTACATTCTATTAAGTGTCCCATATAAATGGCTCTTAGATAATCCATGTATGAACTGTAAACAGCCACAACTTTTACTATGGCCACTTCTTAAATCGTAAGAGCAAACATTTATAATGTTTCCACAATCACACTTACATTCCCACATAGTTGAAGCATGGCCATTTGGTGCTACATGGCTTTTAACCTTTTTTATTACAGTAAGTTTTCCAAATCTTTTGCCTGTCAAATCAATAAGCTTGCACATTAAAACCTCACATCCTTGTATGACTTTATAATCTTTAATTGGTCTTCTGAAAATTTGATTTCACTGTTATACTCATAGGAAATATCATCTATCTTATATGATTTAAGCTCCGGTTTCTTTTTAGTATCTAGTATGTATAAATCGCTTATATACTGCATACATAGTAATTTCAGGTCAAAAGGCACATCTGTATAACCAGCATTATAAGTTACCCTTATGTGGCGTCGTGGGAAGTCTATCTTATTGCTCATATATCCTAATGAATATCCTTCTATGAGCCATCCATCATCTTTAGTAAGAAAACCTCCGTCTTGATTTAAATCATATTCATAATCATCTAATGTTCTATATACTTCGTTTTCATATACGTACTCCACCATATCCACAGTATTTACAGGGTAATTATTTAAAACTAATTGTGCTGTATTTGTCCCTCTATATCTTTCTATATAATCTTTATTAAATATATTTCTGCCTATCTTTTTTTGGATTGCTTGACTTACTCCACTTATGTATAATGTTAAAATAGAGTCTTTGCTTGTGTCTGCTATTCCCATAAAGTCTTTTAATTCTTGTAATGTACATAAATCCATTTTTTTCACCTCCTTTTATTTACATTTTAAGGCAAAAGAAAAAACCTAGCTTATTTACTAGGTTTTACATCTTTCTTTTGAGTTTCTTTAGCATTTTTTGTTTCATCTGGTTTTACAACCTTGGTTTCAATGCTAGTTTCAAGTGCAGCTTCTTTCTTTTTTACTAACAAATCCATAAACTTTTTATCATTAACTGTGAATTTATCACCTTTTGTATAATGCTTTGTATGTAGTCCGTCTTCTGCTGCATTAAAGCTTTTTTGTGCTACTAAATTAAACATTTAACCACCTCTAAACTGTTGGTTCTACTGTAGGATGAGAAAGAATTATGCTTGCACCTACGGGAGTACTTACAGTCCCAGTTACAGTTAATTTTATAGCTACATATTGTTTTACACCTCTGTAGCCTATTTTATAACTTCCTGTTGCTGTAATATCAAAAGGTCCGCTTCCTAGATAATCCTCTGCTGCAACATCTGTTAATGTTCCTGCTGTATCGCCTTCAACTAAAGAAACTGTTAATTTATTAGTTGCTGTCAATCCTGCCCCAGCATTAATTATTCCGGTTACGCTCTCAAAAGTTGCTGTGTCTACTGCTGTTCCTGTTGCTGTAGCTGATAGGGTTTGTGCTGCCAAACATTGTCTAGCAGCTATCCCATTAAATAAATCTTTACTTGCCATATTATTACCTCCCTTATGACTGTTTTAAAATCTTAATAGCATCTGGCATTTCTACACCGCCGCCAACTTCTCTTGTAGTATAGAAAAGTATGTTAGGCTTCTTAGTAAGCTCATCTCTTAAAGAATACATTCCAGAACCATCAACTATTGTATAAGCTTGTGAGAAATCTCCGAAAGCCACAGATAAAGCATTGGTTCCAGGTGTTGGCATATCAGTTGCAAGATTATATTCATATCCTAAAATAGTATTAGGTTTTCCAACTTGTGTAGAAGGTTCCCATAAATATCTATTTTGAAGGTCTTTAAGTTTTCTTATATCCCTTAAAGTAAGCCTGTTTAAAAGCCATTTTGCGTTAGGGAGATATTCTTCAAGTAGTGCGGCTTGTAAATCCATTAATCCATCAAAATCAAGAGCTTTGCCAACTACCTCAATTCCTTGTTTTGTATCTGGTTGATATAAAAACCCTAAAGGTTTGTTTACACCATCACCATTTACAAAAGCACTAGCTTCTTGCCTTGCAAATTTGTTTGCAATTTTTCTATTTATGTAAGCTTCCCAGTCAAAGTTTGAATCTACTAATAACTTTCTGGTAAGTGCAGGTTGAGCGTACTGTTCGTGTAATGGAATTTTTACCATCTGTAAAGTTCCGTTAGTAGTTATAGGTCTTTCTTGTCTTTCACCTACCCAGCCGGAGTCAAAATCATCTGTATTCTCTCTAGGTACTTTATATTCTCCAGAGTTTGAAATAGTAACAATATTGGCTAATTGCCTTATAGGTGACGTTTGTCTTACTCTTTCCACTATTTTATTAGACATAGTGGAAGGAACCATGTAGCCGCCATCGGGATTGCTGTCACTAGCCATCTGCTTTTTTTCAAGGTGTTCATCTACAACACCTTTTCTAGCATAAGAATCAAAGGAAGATTTATATTCTAGTTGATCTTTTGTCAATCCTTTTTCTTCTGTTGTGTTAGGAGTAGTATTTGGCCTTTGCATCTTCACTTCTAAATCATCAAGTCTAGTCTGGAGCTTTTCTATAGTTTCTGGATTAGAATTTTTCTTTTCTAGTTCATCTTTTAAAGCTTTATAATTTTTGTTTATTTCTTCTATCATTTCGATAGCATTTTTCTGTTCTGCCATTTATATCACATCCTTATTTTTCATTTATAGTTTTACAAAGTGCTTCAAGTGCTTGTAATTCCTCACTCTTTAATTCTAGTGTATCATTATTCTCTTTTTTTTGCTGATTTGTAGAATTTTGGGATTTACCTGCATTTTTAGGCTTGCATCCTTTGCCACCTTCATCGTCTCCAGTGTTATCATTTGGATTGTCGGGGTCGTCAGAATCATCTTCACATAAGCTTGCTAATATTGAAATTAAATCAGACATACTATCTTTACAGCCTTGGATTTTTTCTTTAGTAGCTTTGCTTATTTTCTTTCCTGATTTTCTTTCCATATATACAGATTTAGTCTCAAACTGATAGTCTATGGATTTTTGAGCCATTGCACTTATTAATCCTGCCATAATCTGTTTATACATATTGCAAAAATCATCTATGGTAGTATTTGAAGCTGTTAGTTTATCTTCTAATGCCATATCTTCGTCTTGTGCTATAGAATCTAAGGATTGGTCAAGTGCCATTTCAGCGTCCCATCTGGCTTCTCTATTCTGTCTTGTCTGGTATACTGCATTAAAACCTAATGCTTTTACATTTAACTTAGTTGGGTCTGATTTCTTATTTTTATCGTTTTTGTTTTTATCGTTCTTACTTGAACCCTCCTCTTCAGAACTGTCACCTTTAATCTGGTCGTCTGTTATTTCCTCAAATTCAAGCTTTTTAAGATATACATTTATTTTCTTAGCAACTGCCTTTTTATCCTCGTCAGATATATTTACGGGATTTTGTGCTCCCCTTATTGCATTTGCAGCGGCTTTTACACCATTAGGTATAGCTGTAAGTTTATTGTCAGCTATATCGGCAAATGGCAACTTATAACTTCCTTTCTCATTAGGCTTGGTTGTGTCTACATAAAAAAAGGCTTTTTGTGCTTCTTTTGAGATATTTCCTTTATCATCTGTGTATTTATCAAATACATTTTTAGTTGCTGTTGGGCCATCCCATTTAACTGTTTTATCTGCTATAGGTAATGTGGTAGAGCCACTAGCACCTTTATTTTCAGTTGTCAAATTATCACCTCCATCAAGATTTTGAGATTTAACATCAGAAATTACGGCTTGCTCGTTCATCGGAAAAAGAACGCCAGAAACTTCTTTAATATCAATATCTACTAAGTCTCTTATTGTTTTACCGTTTTCTGTTACATATTCTGCACCATTTGGCATAACTTGATAGCCAATACTGTTGCTTAAAATTCCACTTTTCATTGATTTATAAGCTTTAAACGCATTTGGTATAACAGGCACGCCATCAGTAGAAGTATCTAAAAATAATTGTCCATCTATATTCATTCCTGTATTTGTTGATATAAGCTTTACAGTTCCTATAGGCTCCTCTACGTTATGTGTCCATAGATAAGGTACTGTTTTATTTGCATTTCTAGGAGCTATTGAAGCTTTTACTCTATCGTCTCCAAGGTCTACATTATTATATGGACTTGCCACACCTACAAAATGCCCTTTATTATCAATTTCTTTTATTTCAAAATTTATACTTTTATATTCTAACGGCAACGTCTCACCTTCTCTCGTTCTATTTCAACGTTACCATATTATTTCAATTTTTGCATAAGTTGATAATTTTAGGCATAAAAATAGTCCTGCATAAGTACAGGGCTATAAATTTAAGCTTTATATAATTGCTAAAGCTATATTAATTATAATATGTAAAGCTTGATCTATATACAAATAAGTTGTTAATGCTTTATTCTTATCTTTTACATGTGCTTTCTTATAGTCTATAACTATATGGCTTAATACAAGTGCAATAGCTTTCCATACAGCAAATACACCAATAAATTTAAATACTAAAGCCATTCCTAAACCATATATTATTGAATGTGTTAATAAACTATAAAAATATTTGCCCTTTTGTTGTTGCTAAAAAGTCGCTTTGAAGTGGGTAATCTAAGACATAATGTCCTAATATAACCCATAATATATTTTCTATCATTTAATCCCTGCTTTCTTTTCCTTTTATACGTTTTGCAATGCCTTCAATTTCTTGCACAAAACAGTAATTGTCTACCTTAAAACTAAATCCCAACATTTCTTTTAAATCTTTTTCTTTGATTTTAATAAAATCTTCATTTTCTAATTTTCTTATATTGTTAAGACTATTTATATATTTTTCATAGTGTTCTGTATCATCGTTATATCCATTAATCGCACCAGTAGCTAGTTCTTTTATCATATATTTTAAATATGTAATGCAATCATATTGAAATTTTACTGCTTTTTCTTTTATAATCTTTTCTAATACAGTATCTTTTATAGTACGTTCATGTATCTTTAATGTAGCTGTTGCATTTTTTACAGGGTCAAATATATCTTTTTCGGGTAATGGATTATATACATCTTTTTTAGGTAATTCAGCTTCTATAGTTCCAGTTTCTTTTATATCGCTTTCCTGCTTATCTGTGGGGTTTCCTACTTTCCACATAGGTTTAATCATATCTAAGGCATCTAATTTTCCTTCTTTAATTAAAAATACTATATAGTACATTATATTGCTTTTAGACATATATCCATCCCAATCTTTGTACTTTATTTGTTGTCCTTCTAGTCCTGCAATACTTAAAGCTCCTTCTAAATCTAAATATCCTTTTTCGTTAACTTGCATATTATTTTCCTCCTCAATTAGTTCAAAGCGTTCTTTAAATTCTTTTTCATGTAAAGCAAATATAGTTCTATCTTTCTTTATCAAGTAATCTCCTGCTTGGCAATCTATATATTTCTTATTTTGTGTATCATTTATTTCTAATTTAAATATATCCATTTTTTCGGGAGATAATCCACCAATTTCGACACTGCTTATTAAGCCTACTCCAAAGTCTAATACATCAGCTCCTATATTAGATTTAATTTGCATAGCTTCTACTATAGCACCTGTACTTATTTCAATTGCTTTATTCATTTATTAGCCCTCTTTCCATTCCATGTATAAATCCATCTGCAAGAAGTTTTCCTACTTCATTTTGTGCTTTACTTTTGCTTACATAACTTAGCCTGTCTTGTATAGTGTCTAAGTTATGCTTTGCCTTTTTAAGTTTATTGGTTAGTTCTAAATATTCATCTATATTTATGTACATACTTGAAGCAAATTCATCTTTGACTAGATTAGGTTTAGGCTCTTTCATTTTTATTTTCTTCCTTTACATAATCTATATCATCAGTTCCGCAATAAGGGCATACTACAAATTTAACCTTTCCTTCTGCTTTTACCTCAAATTCTTTTCCACATTCTTTACATATATATTTCATTATTTTTCCTCCTCTAAATTTCTTTTAATTGATTTTTTAAATCTGCTAAATGATCTCGTAAAACATCTAAAATTTTGTCTTTCATTTCAGTATTTAAATTATATTCCACTGATTCTAGGCCACCGCAGCTGTTGCATTTAAAAATATATTTTGTATCTTTCTTTATTATTTTTCCTGTCCATCTCATTTCAGCTCTACGTATAAAACAATCTAATTCTCCTATTTCCTTTTTAAGGTTATTAGCTTTTTCTAAATCTTTATCAGTCATTCAATCGTCCTTTCCTTTGATTAGGATTTTTCAACAACTCTAGTTTGTGGCTGTTTTGGTGGTTTACCTGGACTTTTTAGTGGTGGAACTATTATAGGAATTGAATATCCTGCTTTAACATATCTTTCAGCTTGTTCTTTTGTTTCAGCACATTCAGTGCAAATATAATATGGTATAGAATGTTCTGAATAATTAGCTTTCCATATATCTTCTTTTTTTACTTCTTTATTACAAATGCAACATCTTTTCCAGAAAAATCTAGGATGTATCTTCTTTATTTTGTAGTTCTTAGGTTCTCTTTTCATTTAACATCATCTTTTCTACCAATAATTAAAGCTGAAAATCCAACTGGTGATAGGGTTTGGTATTGTATTTCAACCTCTTCTCCATCATCTTGAAGGTAATTTATCATTTTATTTAGTGCCTTATAAAAAACATTTCCATCAACATTTGAAACAAATTGAGTTGAAACTATCTTTTTCATTTGATGCCCTCCTTGCTTATTGATTTTTAGTGTTTTTAGTCTTATACAGGTATTGGCAACCACAAAAACATAGAATTCCTACTATTAAGCATATAATTTGTGTCTTTTCGAGTTTCCCGCTCATTAGAACTGATATAAAGACTAAAACATTTAAAACTAGTGCTATTAAAGTTATGTTTCTGCAAACTTTAAGCATTGTAACATCTCCTTATTTATTTAATTCTTTCAAGTCCATCTTATAAGCTAATGAATTACATAATTTATTTACATAATCTTTTAATTTTAGGTTTACAACATTACTGCTTTTTCTCCTTTCGTCAATATCTGCTTCGGCTACTCTGATTTTTCTTTTTAAGCAGTTTATTTGTTCCTGTAGACAATCAATTTGACTGTTCCAATTGTCTATTTCTAGTTTTTTTGAATCTGCATATGTACTTATTGAACAATTTTCTTGCTGCAGCTTATTATTTAGCTTTGCTATTTCTTCTAATAAATCTTTTGTTATAGCTCTGTTTGTTCTGTCTGGAAAACCAAAGTCTACTTTATACAGTGTAATAATAACGGTATCTTCCGTATTTACAACAAATATAACATTGCCTGATATATAGTAATTCTTGTTTGTTTTATCTCCGCCAACCTGTGATGTTGCTATAAATTGAGCGTGTTCAAACATCTTGTTAATGTCTTTTTCAATCTGATCTGAATTAAGTGATATGTATTCTTTTATCTCTACTGAATTGTTAATGTTTTTGATTCTTTCTGCGTATCTTCTTTTGCAATGATTTGTTATGTCCATAGAATCCCCCTTGTGTAACTAATATTTAATGATATAAGCTATTGCAAATATTAATATAGGTAAATATGCAATATAATCTGTTATCCATTCTTTTTTAGAAAGGTTATCTTTATTGAGCGTAGTTCCAGTAGCCATAATTCCCATTAATATAGCTGTCCACCATGCTAGAAATTTCATTCCCTCACCTCTAATCCAAATTCATTCGCTATTTCTGCCAAGTCATTCCCGGTAATATTGGGGCAGAACTCCCCGAAGTGTTGCATTGATATGCTGGCAAACCAGTCTTTTAACTCTCGTTTGCTAATTCCGTTATGTATTTCACCTAAAAAAAGTCCTCTTGTGAGTTCTCCCCATACTGCTAGTTTTTCTTCTGGTGTGTATGGTATCTCATCCATATTCCAATCGTTGTTAAAATCATTGTTCATATTACCACCTAATGTTTTTATCTAATGTAAATAATTCAATTAAAAAGCAGTTTCCTAAATCATGTACTGCTTTAACTGATTGCTTTCTCTTTTCATCTGCTAATTTAAGTGCAAGTTCCATCTGCTGATCTAGGCTGAAATACGGTATAGCTTCAACTCTTACCATTCTTTCCACCGCCATTTCCGTTGTTTTTCCAACATAGTAACGTTGCCACAATAGTAATGATTGCTAAAATTCCTAATAAAATCTCTTGCATAATTTCATCACCTATGATATATTATACTCTGTAATAACGAGCAATTCAAGTAAATAACGAGTGTTTTGTTTTAAATTTATGCAATAAAAAAGACTAGAAAAACTCTAGTCTTGATTGACATATTAAATATTATGTGAATACGGTTTTTTGTAAACCCGCTCCGCACGCAGTTTTTAGAGGTTTACAGTATTTTAATTTTGCATAATATTAATTATGTTTACTTATGAATATTACTCTATATATCTAACTATAAGTAAGCCAACATCTGCAACCACAAACCTCATTTGAATCTGCTCTTTCATCTCCAGGATAAGCAAGGTTATCTTTAAAATCTTCTCCTATAAGTATAGTCATTCCGTCAAGTTCTGCATGAGACACTCTAACCCTAGCATCCTCACACGTGCTCCATGTCTTACTTTGCATATCTTTATATGTAGCACTAAGAAAATTTATCTTACCTACTACGTTGTGAATTTCTGTCATTGCCACAGTTCTAGCTCTACTGCTTGATATATTTTCTATATGTTTAAATAAATCGTCTGCTATCTTATCGTAGTTATCGCCGTTAGATAATCCATTCTTAATTATTCTCTGTACTTGGTTTCTAGTAGTATTATTTATATACTCTATTTCCTGCTTTGAATAATCTTTTAACCATCCTGTGTAATCTGCTTCTACATCTTCATACTTTATATAATCATCTTCATTTGAATAATGTAACGAATTAAAGAAGTCTATCCCTGTTTTTCCTGCTTCTTCATATATTGGCATAATGAGTTTGTTATAATATTCAGTTCCTAAGAGTGCAGCTATTAATAGGAAAATTTTATCTGTAATATCATTAGACTGGTTTTCTAATTCTTCCTCATTGTTTTCTACATCTTCATCTTTTTTCTCTTGTAAGCTTAACAGAGCCTTTTTAAGAGCTTTTCCTTGTGCTAGTAGTATAGTTGCTATCTTCTTTTTAAAACTCTTTTCTAAGTTAAGTACGAGTCTATCATATAGCTTACTAAAATTCTTTTTTATTTTTTCTCTCTTATCATCTGCCTTTCGCTCTAATACTGAAAAGACTTATTTTGACTTTGTGAGTTGTTCGGATTTTCTGAACTACTGGTTTCATCATCCACAGGTATTAAATTTGCGGGTAAATATACTTTACCTTTTATAATAGCAAAAGAACCTTCTGACGCAACTATATCTCCACCCTCAACATCTTCTAACCCTCTAGCTTTCCTTTTCTCATTTATCTTCATATAATTATTATTTAGCTTTTCATTTATTTTCCCTATGTCTTCCTGTAGAACCGGGATTTCGGAATAATCTGTATCAATAAATTCTCCATCTTCAAGTCCTAGAAACGGTGTTAGTTGTCCTGCTAAACTCTGCATTAAAGGAATAACGCTTTTGGTATATAGTCCTTTCTCTGCTTCACTCTTGTTGTTATATGAGCTTTGTTCATTAAATCCGGCAATGATAGGGTCTACTCCCATGCCTATACAAATATCTCGCATAGTGCTTTCTTTTCCTTTTATCCAGTCCATGTCTTTAGGGTTAGTACCTGTTTGTGATACAGTTGCTTTCCCGCCTTCTACAATCATCCACTTGCCTACGTTTCTAGTTCCTGCATATTTTGTGTTCAAGTCTGCTGTAGCTCTTTCTCTTGCATCATTACTTGGGAATTCTTCTACACTTATTACTCCGCTTACTTGGCCACCATTTTGCATAAGAGAAACATTCCAATCTAACATAGCGGCCAATAAGTCTCCGTTTTTTAGTATAGGTTTTAAAGGAGACATTCCTCTACCTAGTCCGTCAAATTCATCCAGTGGATTAAAGCATTTCCATAAAGTAAAATCTTCTGGTTTAAAATCCTTAGGGTTCTGTCCCTCGTACCTTATGTCTGTATAGGGCATATCTACCTTGCCTGTTAAACCTATGGACATTTTATCTGGTCTATATGTATATAATTCTTTTACTAATTTACCGTTTCTAGCTGACATTTTTACGATTGGTGCATCTCCACCTAGGTAATAAAATACTATGGCTCTTCTAATGAATTCAGCTCGACTGTACAGAGGGTTTGGCTTATTTAATAGCATTTGTACAGGATGATTAGGTATAGGCACTTTCTTGCCGTCTTTATCTTTTTTACACACAACCCAATTTAATTGTATTGCTGCCTGCGTTATTTCCTGTAAGCATCTAAATATAATCCAGTTTTCTGCATATCCTTCTTTTGCTATAATTCTATATTTAGCATCACTATATTGTGGTGTATTCTTGCCATGTAGATTAACTATGTGTGGATATAAACCACCGCTTGTATTTCTTTGCGTTTGTTTTCTTTCAAATATATTTGGTATTCTCATTGTCTCACTTCCTATATGAAAGTTTAGGGCAATATAAAAAAGCCCCTATATTAAGTATAGAGACTTTTACTTTTATTTGCTTAATTACTATTTATTAGGATTTTTGTTATATCTAATAAGCGGTTTTAAAATATCTATCTCACCATCTTTTACAATTACACTATTTCCTCTATCAATAGTCTCTGCATCATAACGTCCATTTACATAATTCTCTATAACCTTTCTAATTTCAGCATCGCTAAATCCTGTTTTTCTAATTATTTCTTCCATTTTGCATCCTTGTTCATATAATTCAATTATACGTTGCGTTTGCTCTCTGGTTATGTTTTCACCTTGTTTTCCCATTGCTACATCTCCTTTTTAAAGTTTAATAGATACTATGATTATATGGTTTTTACAATGTTATTTCAATTAAGTATATTGCAAATTAGCTATTTCTTATATATTGTTGCACAGTAGCCTATGCATTGAGGGCAACCATATTTCTCTATATAATTTTCCTCACCCATTCTCTTAGTACAAATATATCTTGAATCTTCCCATCCATTCCTATTATCTTTTATTGCTTTATCCCCTATAACAATATCATTTTCTGAAAAATCATTATTCCATTTTTTAACGATAAATTTTTTCATTTCTTCTATGTTTTCAAATTCCTTTGCTTCTTTCATAGCATCTGCTAAAGTTCCTCTGTGTGGTGTATAAATAACCATAATTAATCCTCCTTATAATTTTTATTTGTTCCCTCTTATTGGCCATCCTTTAGGATAACACCTTCTCGCTATTCTAATTGCTAAAAGGTTCTGACATATATGTATTCCTTGACCAAACTCGTCTATCTCTGTTGGGTGCTGTTCTGGCAATTTAATATATCTATCCCATGCTTCTATGAGTAAATCCATTATCTTTCCTTCTTCATCTGTTAGGCCATCTTTTCTTTTTATTTTAGTATTATATATTTCTTCTGCTCCATGTAGGAGTTCTGTTATATCTACTTCTAAAGCTTGTGCAATATTGCCTAAAATATCAGCGTAGATTTTTCTCCCATTTTCCCAGTATGAAATAGTTTGTGTTGTTATATTTGTTCCAGTAATATTAGTGAGTTTAGTTGCTAATTCATGCTGTGTCATATTCTTATGTTCCCTTATTTTCTTTAAGTTCTTTCCTATATCCATTTTATCCCCCTGCTTTATAATCCTACAATCCTTGTTCTTTAATAATCTTCTTCAATCTTTCTCCACAGCCTTCAATTTGTTCTTCTTTTAAGGTCCCCTTCCCCATATCATCTAATAATATCTTCCCTTGTTCTTTCGTTAGAACTGGTAAAACTCCCATTGATACTGGCATATGCTTTTTCAACTCATCTCACTCCTTTAATAATTATTCACCCATCAATTCAAGTTCATAAGCTAAATCGCTATTTTGAAATTCCTCATTTTGTTCATCTGAAAGTACTAACATAGTTTTTTCTCTACATTTTTGGCATAATGCAACTGGCTTTATTTTTCCACCAAAATTAATTGCTTTAACATTTTCATTGCTACCACATGATTCGCATTTAGTATAAGAATTGTTCTTAATTACTTCTATCGTAGTTTTATTTATATATCCATGTCTTATATCAATATCTATTGCCTTTTTTGCTTCTTTTAAAGTTCTTTCTGGATACTTAAATTTAGCATCTTTACTACCATCTTCATTAGTTATAAACCATCTTGCTTCACTACCATAAGGTATATTTTCTATTATTTTACCTTTATACTCATATTTTTTACTCAACAATTTCATCTCCTTCTATATTTCTGATATGGCCATTTATACTATGGTCTTTACATATTGCATGGTAGCATCCTTTTAGAAGAATAATTTCCTCTGGTGTTAGTCCTATATCTTCATATTCTGCAAGTCTTATTATTTTACTTTCTATATCTCTTCTAACTTCGTGAAATTTATCTAAATCCTCTTTTGATTTAATTTCCATTGGTATATTAGGTAATAGAACTTTATCACCAAACTTTTTAGTTAATCTTTTCATAGTTCCTCCTCACTTTCTTTAACAATATCTTTAACCCTTTCTAACTGGTCAAGTGTAAATTTATTGTCATTGCTCCAGCTTGAAAAATATCTTTTTACATCTGTGTATAATTCCTCTGCTTTAATTTCAGCCAATATTTCCTCTTTTGAAGTATATAGCTTATAATCTGGACTTCCTATGTTTGTTTTCTGTCTATAATCATCTTCTATATCAAATTGTTGCTCATTGTAACTTCCTATTTTCACATAAATATACTTTCTACCCACTTTAGTTGCTTCTCCGCTTACAGCCCATCTATCAATACCATTAATTGATTTATCTGGTATACCTCTAAGCTTATCATTTATATATCTAACTACTACCTTTTGGCCTTTCTTTAAGTTCAATTTTCTACTCATGTTGTTTCCCACCCTTCACTACTTTAAAATTACCGCTGCCTGTATTTATTCTCCGTGTTTTGCCTGTACTATCTACTATATATTTCTTTCCGTTACTATCTTCGTGCATAGTGTATGTGCCTATACCTGTATCATCTAAAAACTGTTCCATAGCTCCTTTTTCTCCATTTGCCATTGCTAATTTATCCATTGTAGAAGTATAATTAACAGTATATATTCTTAATTCAGTATTCATATATTCCCATAGCACTTCTAAAATACTAT
>ENA-UOOH01001599-UOOH01001599.1-fermentation-metagenome-genome-assembly--contig:-NODE-1599-length-21701-cov-5.518710_pt1 | contig 21701 bp, 18 predicted proteins | sample MGYA00245778_ERZ724025 | MGnify/ENA primary metagenome ERZ724025 (study PRJEB28704, sample SAMN03018313) | fermentation metagenome | biome: anthropogenic terrestrial biome; feature: soil; material... | reverse complement strand
AAAAGCCGCCCCGGGTGGAGCGGCCTTATCGTGCCTTTTACGACAGAAACACAAAGGAGTATAATGATAATAGATTTTATAGGGATGTGTTGCTATGAAAAAAGAATCCTGGATGGCTATTGCCTTGGTATTGCTGTTATCTTTGCTAGAATTAATTGATCACAACTTACTCGTGAACATATGCCTTATCATCGGCGTTCCAGCGTTTTTATTTTTAATCTATTACCATCACCAAAACGAAAAGGGGAAGTGGTGATCACTTCCCTATTAACCGCTCCGCCATCCGGTTGGCCCTGTCCTTCAATGCTCTGGTCTGTTCCTTCTTTTGTTCATAGGGGATGCTCGGGTCAGAGTTGATCTTGCGAATTCGCTTGTTGATCTCGCTTATGTCATCTGCCACCGCATTGAACCTTTTCCGCTTGGCCTCGCTGTAGTCAGCACTCTTAACTTTGCTCACCTTGTAATCTGCCGCTGCATTATCCATCTTGGTTTTCTCGTCATAGAACCGCGACATGATGTCATTGGAGTAAACCGGGTCTGTTTGGTAAGGCTTTTGTACAGCCTCACCTATACGCTGCAACCCTGTTTGCCCTCTGCCCTGTGATGCTGCAGGTATTCCAAGCTCACCTATGAAGCCGGTATAACTACGCATGGCATAGTCAATCTTCTTAGGGGAAGCCCCCAGAGCCTTACCTAGCTTTATAGCGGGCATGCTGGTGGTTTCATCATACTGCATTTCAGGCGATAGGCTTTCCATGTATCCCGGCACTATAGGCGCGCCTGCAAAGGTTTCATTCTTTGCAAGGTCGTATATCGGAGCCGCAATGGTTCTAATTGGAGGAATGAAATTCGTGAACCATGCTTCTCTGAATCCCCGGTATCCATCGGGATCATTGTCCGCCCATCTTGCTAAAGACCGTTCAACCAGAGAGCCAAATATCTGCCCCCATTCGCGAGGCTTGGCGATTCTTATAAAAGTTCCGTCACCCTTGGGAATGCAATAATAATTGTCTTTGATGAAAGATGACACCTGTTTGTAATTAGGGTCATCACGGTTAAACAGATAGAGTCCGATAGTGGGCACAGATATTGCTGTAATTCCCCTTAAGGCCAGGTGGAAGGGATTGGCTCGTATCTCGCGCCCCATCTTGTCTAAGCCTTGCAACGAAGCGTTCAAGTAAGGGATAAAAGCATCGGCCTGGTGCGACATGCCTCCTCGTTTGCTAAAGTTGACCGTAACGTCTTGAGCATCAAATAACCCTTGTTGCCTGGCCGCCGGAGTATCTCCCCCCTTCTTGGCGGTGCGGATATATTCGGGCAGCCTCGGAACAGTTTCTACCGCATTGGTGAATGCTTCAATGCCTCGTCCTGCTCCCTTTAAGCCTCGCCCTGTAGTTTGCAGGGGATGTTTAATGTCGTAGTATCCAGGCAGCGCCTTGGCCTTGGCTTCACCCAACAGATTGCGATCTGAGGCTATGGCAGAGGAATGAGATCCACCGCCTAAAGCCTTGTATGTCTTATAATGTCCGCCAGGGTCATACCTTCCGCCGGTGATTATGCGGGCCATAGAATCCAGCAAGTCAGTTGCAAACTGCGCCTCGCGCACTCCTGGCACATTGGAAAGGTTTTTGCTGAACATATAAGATGTCGGGATATCTCGCACGATGTTCCTCGATGCAAAAAACACATTGGCCCCGGTGGTCAGCACCTTCATGGTCCTGGTTACCTGCCGCGCCGCTTCAATGATCCCGCCGGTTGCCTGGGGGCCCAAACTGGTTAGGGCATCAAGCAAGGGTTTGTCGTTCACCTTCATATGAAGAGTCTCGCCATTCACTCTTACCCTTGCCACATTGGGCCTATCCAGTTTGGCGTTCTTGCGGGCAACCATATCCTCAAAGGGCTCTTCTAGCCATTTAACAAACCCCTCCATGCCGTCACGGGCAATAACGGTTTCAAAAGTATCTCCCTTTTCCGGCACAATTTCAATTAAGCCCTTGAGATCATCCCCGGCCTTCAGTTCTTGGTACAGTTTTACGCCCACTTCATTTCTGCGCTGCGCTTTAACTGTGCGGTCAATCTGTTCCATCATGGATTCAAGCGGGTCGATTATCTCGCGCTGAGATCCTTCTGCCTTCTTAACAGGCGTAGGCTGGTTTACGTAGCCCCTCTTAACTCCCTGTGCCCCTTGCTCTACCTCTTCCATTTTGCGCATCAGGGGAACATAGTCAGGGTATTGCTTTTTAAGGTTCTCCCACAATCCCCGTTCAAGCAGGCCGCCATCAACCGCCCATTTTTCCATAAAGTCTTGGTAGAACTTGCTCAACTCGTCTGCAATCTGCCTAAACTCTGGATTCTGCGCCTCATATGCAGCCGCCCTTTGCCGGGACACATCAGATGTAATGCCTTCCCATTCAGGGAACACGTTACGCCCCTGGTCAAGCCAACTTGGAGCATGGCGGTATATGAGATAGTTGGAGAAATCCAACGATTTGCCTTTGGGTATCTTTTGGGTGATGCTCTTAAAACTTGGCCCGATTACATTGCCGGCAGTATCGACTAAGCCCTGGTCAACGATGAAAAGAGTGGTGCCTCCGGACTGACGCGAATTGAGAGCCTGCCGGTATGCTTCCGGGTTAATCTGCTTGAGACGATAGAGATCGTCCATTGTCATGCGATAGGCGGCGTCCGCCACCTCCTTAACCTTCGGCAGCTTGCGCTCAGTTTTGGATACCACGTGGTTCCAATTAGCCTCTGCGCCCTTGGTTGCCTTCTTCCCGCCTTTTGTCAGATCAAGGGCAACCGGGATTTCCTGCCCCTTGTACTTGATGACAGCGCTTCCATTCGTTCTAAGCTCCTGTGCCCGGTGCCAGATGTAACCCAGGTTCTTTTCCAGCATGGACTTGTGGGTCTCGCCGAACTCCTTCGTCATTTCGTCTGCCCAGCGTTGCGCGGTAATGCCTTTGGTGGACAGTTTTTGCGCTCCGACGCTGATCATATTTTTGATATCCCCCAGCGGGGTAGACGGCGGGGATTCCTGTTTGAAGGATAGTTGACGCTTTGCCGCAACCTCGCCCATCCCCGGCAGCTTCCCGCCCTTCGTTGCCACCAGATAGACCCGGTACTCGTCAGCCAACTTGCCCCGCATAGCTTCAATGTCCCGGAGATACGGCATGATGGTCATGTCCTTGCCGACCTTCTGCTTAAACGTCGCAATAATCCTATCCAGGGTGTCCAGTATAGGTTTAAGCAGTTCCGGTGCCTGGGCGCGAACCCTGCCCCAGAACGAAGGTTCCAGCATGCTTTCGGCCATGGCGTCGGCGGTCAACTCTCGCGGAAGATTGTCTATCGTATAACCGAGTTTTTCGTAATGCGCCCTGATTCCCGGAACATCGGAAACGTGATCTTTAACAATCTGATACAGCCTTTCAAACGTCTCGGGGCTGTTGCCTTCAATGTTATGCGCAATTTCATGGCTTGCGAGGTAAAGGTGCGGCTGCTTGCTGCTCGCGTTAACAAACACCCGCTCACCATCAGAAACACCATGGATGTTGAGGCGTCCCTTAAAAAATATAATATCTTTACCAGTCAACGCCTGGGCCATCTTGTTGGCCGCTGCCATTACGGGGTCTTTGAGAGCCTCCGGAGCGTGTTCCACCTTGCCCAGCGCGAAAGGCCCGATCTTCTTCTGGATGCCTTCGTTCAGCGCCTGGATTTCGGGTGGCTGGGCGCTGCGTTTCATGTTGCCCCGGTCTACCCCGGCCACATCCGCCCATCGGGCACGTTCGGCAGCATAAGCAGAATCAGTTTCCATGCGGAACAAGTGGTCAAGATCATGCCCCTTCTTGGAAGCCAACTCGCGAGCCGTATTGTACAAATCCGCCTGTCGCTCCTTTGCAATGTCATCCGCCAGGCTGGACAGTTCCTGATAGTTCATGCGCCGAATCTCGTTCTTGCTGATCTGCCCGCCCAGACCTTCATGGATGTAGTCAATTAGATTTCGGCTGCGTTCTTTAGGCGGCGTAACATATGCGGACATCTCCGGCTGTAGCTCGTCTATCAGCCCGGTGAAGGTTTTGGGCGCAGGAGGCTTCCCAAGTTCCCAGTTTATGCCCGCAGGCAATGCCAGCGGTTGCTCTCCGGCGGGCAATGCCTTTGGCCCGGTTCCCTGCAATGCCCTGAAGGTTTCGTAAGGAGTTGGGGTTCTCCAGTTCGCGCCCTCCGGCAAGGCAAGCATCGGTGGGGCCTGCGGCGCATCAAGCACCGGTTCCGCCATATCATCAAAAACAGGTGGAATCTGCGCCTGCATGCCTAGCTTGCCTTTTGCCGCCTTAAAGGCTTTTCCTGCACCATGAACCAATCCCATGGTTGCCACATCGCCCACGCCGAATAATGCCATGTTCTCCAGGTAGTCTTTGGGAGTAGCGTCTTCTTTGGCAATCGGCGTATATATAGCCCCCGCTGCAACGCCGCGCCGTCCCGTTTCGGTCCATTTCCCAGCCCCGGTTAAAAGCTTTTGCAAGGCCGGAATGCCTTTTGTGACCGCCCCGGTTCCGCCGTAAGACATGGCTATGGAGGGAGTTTCCGCGCCAATGCCGCGCCAGACGGATTCACCCAGCGTACCCTTTAAGCCCAACTTCTGTTCATATTGGCTTGATTGTTCCGGGGTAATCAGCGGCGCATAACCAGACAAAAGGGGCTTAATGGCGGGGTTATTTTTCTGTAATCGCTCTTCTAGCCCCTTGGCTGCGTCGTACTTGCTTCTGAGTTTCTCCGTTCCTTCAAGCAAGCCCAGGCCGAAAGAACCTAACGAACGCTTAACTGCACCCGGTTGCTTAGGCGCATACTGCTGATCAGGAGACGCTTCCAGTTGCCGAAAACCCGCATTGGTTGTGCCGGAGGGGGCGATAGGAATGTTATTCTTGCGTTCTTGCTCCCAATCATTATACATTTGTGTGTATGGTTGAGTGAGTAATTTAGCCATGGCCCCCTCCTCCTTTAATACTCATCTGCCATCTGAGCGTTATATTGTGACTTGGTAAGCCCATATTTAACTATATAGGCATGGTCTATCAACTTATAAACATCTACGCCATTTTGGGAAAGGTTGGAGTATACCCCGGGCGACAACAGCTGAGCTTCAATATTCTTGGGATCTGCGCCACCATATACCTGCTCCGCCACTTCTTTTGCTTGGAATGCTTGGTTTGCAGCTTTTATATCCGATGCGGTCAGGCCGCCGCCTCCACCATACGGAGCATTAGCAGAGCGTAGGGTGTTTTGAATGTCAGCCTGCAAGCCTTGTTTATACAAGTCCAGGTACCAGTTCTGCGACTGCGGGCTAGCCGACCACTCCGTATCATACCGAGTGTCAGAAATCTTGTCCCTGGCCTCCTGGTACTGTCGGGCATACGAATCCTGTTCCTTTTGGTAATCCTGATTCAGCATAGTTAGAATCAGGTTTTGATTCCTGCTCTTATCGCTTTCCTGTTGGGCCAGCGCATCCCGGTATTGCTGGTAAACGGCGTTATACTGCGCCTGTTTCAATTGCTCCGCCAGTTGGTACGCCTGCATTTGCCGTTGGTAATCCTCGTTCTGCAGTCCCTGGGCAAGCTGCTCCACGGCGGTAATGCGAGAGCGTTCGTTCTCGTCTATGGATTGCGCTTCCCTTTGCGTGGTCGTGGCCTGCGCAGACTTCAACCTGCCCCCGCGAATGCCGGAAAGGCCGCCGTAACGGGCCGCCATAATCTGCGGATTCTGTTCCCTCAGTTGCGAATACTGTTGCTCTAATCTGCCGCGGGCCGTATCGTACTGAGGATTCAGGCTTTTTTGTGCCCGCTTCAATGCCTCTGCATAGCTCATGCCCTCCGGGAGATCACCCGGCTTATAAGTTTCCGGCTGGTTTGGGGCAGTGTTTCCAACCGGGGTATACAAAGAACTATATGGGTTGGAATTGGGGTTAACATAATATCCTTGCGAATCAGTCTGTATTTGGGGAGCGGTAAGCCCGCCGGCTGCGTAAATGTTTTTTACCTCGTCCCCCGTTATGCCTGTATTGCCATAGGTCATATTAGTTACTTTCTGGATAGAATCCCGCGCCCCCCCGTTACCATAGGTCTGCAGATTCTTCCAGTATTCCGCCGCATAACCGGTTAGTCCAGGTGGCATTGTCGCCATATCAGCATCCTCCTTATCTGTTGATATTCAAAACTTCATACTCCACAATAACCTTCTCGATCTCCACCGGATTGCTGGAATCGTCCTCAATCCTGACGCTGATTGACCGTCCTTGCGGAAGAGGGATACGGTGCTTCTTGCTGGCCAGGAAGTTGTGGCCCGGCCTGGAGTCCCCGGGGAATGTATCGGTCAGTTTGCCCAGGGCAATGGCCGCCTCCCGGGAGTCCACCTTCACTTTTAGCCGGGTATCGGTCGTGTCGCTGTCCGCCGAAACAATTGCCATGATACGATGGAACTTGCACCAACCGGCTTCCCCGGCCGGGCTTCTGACAGGCAAGTCCAAAACCATTTCAATGGGATTCCCGGCATCGCTCGAACCCGAAAACATCCGGTATACAATGCCAGTCTCCGCATCCCCGGCATAAAGGGCATTGTCCACAATCGCATAGCAGGACATCCCGAACGACCAGGGGCCGTACCATTTTTCGGTCCGCACATCCAGGGCAAAGGTAACGCGCTCAGAGTCCGCGCCGCCGTCCGGCTGGTATTCCATCGAGTAGATATAGTAGTTGTTATAGAAAACCGCCGCCGCCTGATCACGGTTAATACTGCGCTCGTAATAGTATTGAATATCCCGAGATTCAGGCTCAGTCTCAACCGAGTTGTCCTGCAGGCCTGGCCTCGTCGCCCTTATGCCCGTCTTGGTGTTGCGAACCAGAGTAGATCCCAATCTCGGGGATAGCAGAGAGCAGGTGGCTTCCTGGGATAGCCCGCCGTTCTTTTCAATTACCTTCATGGTGGTGGTATCGATGGTTGGGTCAGAATCGAAGATGAATCCGCTGTTGCTGGTGATGGCGCAGTCAAAGTTCTCTCCGGAAATCATAAGAGCTATGGTGTTTGATGAAATGCTCAATACCTCGTCCGGGAAGACCATGTATTGCTGATCGCCAACTATGTTCGGTACCTGGTCAGGGCTGCCGGCCTTGCTGTACCAAATGTCGTAACCGTCAACATAAAATACATAGCTGGTATGCTCATGCACCAGCGTGCAAGCTGCCGGGGGAATATTGTTGTTATCCGCCATCAAGCTTCCCAGGGAACCATCGGCAATATTGTCCAGATATGCCGTCGTGGTATTGTCAGCAATCTCAGCCAGGAATTTATAGACTGACGCGCCTGCAGCGGTGCGGTACAGCCTGCGTTTGACCGTGGTATGGCCCGTACTCGAATCAACCGGAATCGTCCATGCGATCTTTTTGTTCGCCACAGAGACGGTCTCAGAAGCTTCTGAGGGGTTTGATTCCACGTCGTCCTGGTTTACATAGGTCACCTTGAGGGTATATGCTCCGCTCGGTGTGCCTGCCGCTGCGTCCGCTGCCCCGGAAGGGGCAACCGTGGGCGGGTCAATGCCCAGGTTGCGCACTTTCAGGGCAGAACCGATAGAATAGGTCGTGTCCGCCGGATCCTCGAACTGTGACAGCCAGGTGGTCGCATCGTCCCACACATGGGGTTGTCCGGACTGATAGTATTTCTGGTGCTCCTCCAGTGTCCGCGCCCGATTGGAAATGCGCAGGTCATCGTAGATGCCATTGGCCTGGGATACAGCATCCACAGGCCCTACGTACATGTTTGCAGGCAAATCTCCTATGGGCTCCACATAGGAAGTGCTGGCGCCTTCACCATTAACGCATAGCGTAAGAATTGAACCGTCGCCCATAATTGCAACGGTGTACTTTTCTCCAAGAATATTGGCCACTGAAGGACTATTAACGTAGTATGAAGTACCACCCGAGCGCACACGCAAAACAATCTTGCCTGTGTTGCCATCCGAATAGAGATCATATCGATTAGAGGTGTCTATTACACAACCCCACAACCATTTGTAAGTTGACGGACTAATAAGTGACGTTGGCTCCCAAGTGAATTCAACCGTCCAGTTTCCTTTTTGAAATGCCCCTGCCGTGGGGATGGTTAAGACTTCGGCGGAGCGTGGCGTTCCGCCAATCTGCCAAGATGTCGCATAGGCTTTTTTCTCAATCTGTAGACCATCGACATAGAAAGTGATGGACTGTGCTGTGGGCGTCCTTACCATTATTCTCAGCGAGGTATTAGTCGCATCTGCGATCGTAATAGGCACGTGGATGCGCTGCCAGGTTGACGTCAATTCTACGTTTGCAGATGATACTGTTTGCGGTGTGCCACCCCTCAATTCAGCCAGGTATATCCTTACAATTCCGCTGCCCTTAACATAAGCACTTGCTGTATATCCTTCATCGACTGCTAAAGTTAAACCTGTTTTATCTGCAACCATACCTTCCCCGCCGATTGAGCCGGGAGTTACAACTTTTAAGCAGGCCTCGCCCTGCCAAGGCTCTGTTGTATCGCGAGTAATTGTAGCACTTGAGTATGATGATATCCCTGTCGTATCCGTCTCAACGCTGCTCTGATTAGCGGTGAGCAGGTTGGCGGTGGCCTCCTCGATCAGGATTCCCTTGCCGAACTTCGCATTTTCAAACCGGGGTGCACCGATGGGTACTTCGGTCCCGTCTTGTAAATAGGCCACGGAAGACCGGGTGAAGGTGTAGCCGCTGCCGAATATGGGGACGTCAAGAGTAGCTTTCCTGGCGGAACCCTCGTAACTCCTTATAAATGCGGACTTTCCGGCATATGGGCCACCTGTAATTGTCATAAAGGCATTGTTGTAGAATGCGTCAATGTCGCTTGCATCTGCGGCTAGGGTTATAGAGTCTCTCGCTGTCGCCTGTGCAGTGCCGGTGGTCTGAGTAGCCGTGGTGATATAGGCCACAAACGGTCTCAAGCCATCGGCCATGATCAGCCAGTCCTCATAATTACAAAACCGCACCCGGTTGCCTGTCAGTAGGTTTGAAACGCGCCCCAAGGGGCTTATGTCCAACTTATGGGCCTTGGTGTGGCTTGATGAATAACTGATAACAAAATCGCTTACGGCAGGGGTAGCGGTAATATCCGTAGTGGCCAGGACGAACATCACCTGAACGTACCTCTGCAAGGGAATGGCGTTGCCGGAATTGAGGACTTCCAGCCAGTCCCCGAATACAGTCCCGTTGGAAGATCCCCTGGCGTAGGCGGTAACGGAAGTATTCTCCGGGGCGTTCATGGTAAATGTCAGGGTATTGCTGCTCGGGGTATTGCCCAGGTCATAGACAGGCGACACCCAGTTGCCATGACTTGGGTTAGTGCATAGCACAGTCACGTCATCCAGGCTTGGGGTTACGCCGTCCACCCCGCTAAACATAACCGCGCGCCATTGCACAAGCATATTGGTTTTGTCCGTATCGGGAGCGATAAAAACATCTCCGTTAGCTCGGGTTGCCCATGCGCTCCAAGTATCTCCGTTGTTGCTTGATACCCTGGTCTGCATTTTAACTCCGGTACCGACGGGAGTCGTTGCGTTATAGTTTAACCTGAGTCCATATGGAGCCGATAAACTGCTCACATCAATGGCGGGGTGAGTATATATCCCCGTGGCGGGGACGTGGGTAATAAACTTGAAGTCCCGATCCCCATTATCACCAAACGCTTGTGGTGTATAGTCTGGCCCTGCCGAAACATAAGCCGAGCCATCACCGTATACGTCATTATCCGTATAATGGCATCTTCCGCCAAAAGTAGATGTAGTTAGCTCAAAAAAGTAAGTAGTTCCCGGCATCACCGGGACCGGCTCGGCAAAAGCAAAAACATGAAGTCCCGAGCTTGTAATATTTTTCGTTGCACTACCTAGTTGGGTGGTACGGGAGGTATTGCTATAAAGTGTTAAGGTAACAGCACCCTCACTGGTGGTTGTTGAAAGGTCTACTGATATTGCATATATGAAAATTACGTCGGCACCCGTCTTAAACGTCTGCCCAGGACGGGATGAGGATGAATGAAAATAATGATACCCGCCAGAGCCGGCCGGATTGCTTTGGTCTACGGCGGTTGTGGCGTCAGCTAAATTTACTTTATCGCTTGCTACAACGGTGTTTTCATGAGTTCCATCAAAGTCTGCTGTAACCGTAACAACATCTCTAAAGTTACCGCTCAGGACGATATCTCCTGCGCTCAAAGCCGCCGAAACATCTGTCAGTGTCCCCTCTTCCCAATCTCCTTGGCTTGATTTAGCAATAGCCCCGGCATCTCCCGCGAGCAGATACAGATTCTTGTCGTGAGCTGTCAGGATTTGATCTCCGACTGAGTGCTGCCAGGTGTGCAGTCCCTTAACGCCGCCGGGGCCGAGGGTGGGAAAAAGGGCCTCCCGGCCCAGCCTCTTCTTAGCCACTATGCCAATGGGTGCGCCATGATCAGCGTTCTTGCCATAAGGAGACATGTTTTCCGGCATAGAAAAAACAGAATCGGCGTAATTCTCGCCGATTATTTGAGCATGTTCAAATGTGGGATTCGGGCCGCGCCGGCCGGAAAGCCTGCCGCGCCGCTTTAATATATTGTCAAGGGCCATCTGCTGGCAGCCTCCTTACCAAACCATTTTTATCGTGTCCAAGGAATCGTCCTTCTTGCCCGAAGAATGGGCTGTTTCGATTTCGTTAAGCAGGTCCTCGATCAGGGCCAGCATATCCAGCATGTCATAGGTGTTATTTTGTCTTTTTGCATACTCAGCCTTTATTGCGGCTTCGAATATACCCTTTGGCCCAATATGGTACGTTTCGGTCAATGCGGCCGGGGATGAGGATGCAGAATCGGCCAGGGCCGCAGGCTTGACATAGTAATACATTTTGATGGTTTTGGCCGGGTTTTTCCCGAATATCCAAAACTCTGTCTGGCTCACCAGCATATACTGACTGGTTGCGGCGCCGTCCTCTACCTTGTCCGCAATATCAAATATTTGTTTGATCGGTCTGTCTCCCGGCGCGTCCCCGTCATATACCTGCGCTGGCAGCAAGAAATCCGCCGGCAATGTGCCGACCCCTGCAGCGATGGTATGGGCCGTGTCGGAAGCGTCATAAACATATGAGCCCAGGGTACGCAGCCGGCGGCCGATGTCGTGCTGGTAGAGATGGTTGATCAGGACCAGCACATCAGCCCGGGAATACTCGACCGGGTTTGTCAAATCCTCCCCGATCGCGAGTAAACACGCATCTATAATCTTGTCGGTGGTCGCCATCTAAAACACCCCGTTCTCCGTGCCGCATCCGCAGACGATGGCCATGCCATCATTTATGTTGAAGGCGGCATCCTTTTGCACGTCAGTCAATTCCTGCCCTTCTACCGTCTTGGTGGTTATGAGCCTCACTCCGCCGGTTGTGATGTTTACTGTAGCCAAAGGAATGCCGCAGTTGATGCATTTTATTAATTGTGTCTGGGACAAATGGATCACCCCTTTAAATTAATGGAGAAAGTTTTTGAGGCCTTTAAAGGCCCGGTTTATGATCAGTGACAGGTTTATCTCGCTCACATCAACTCTCTCAGTCTTCAAGTTCCCGGTCGGAGTAATGACTCCCTGGCCAACCGGACCGGCCCCTTGGGACTCTTCCGGTGTTAATCTTCCACGCGTCAATTTTTCTTTTAATCCGATGGAATAAGTTCATCGTTACACCCCCTCTAAAATCAGCAGGTTTTTGTTTGTGGCTGAACTGATCGCGTAAATCGCCCCGGTCATCAGGTTGCCGATGTTGGCGTTCATCTCGAAACTGCCGCCCCCGGCATTGAGCCGAATACCCTTATTCATTTCAGCCGCAGCGCCTATCTTGAGATAGATGACACTGTCGCTGTCGTTGACAAACAAGGCATACTTGCGGCTGGTGTTCGCGGCAAGCACTGGGTTGGTGGAAGTTGTGCCGACAGTGGCGGCTGTATGGGTCGGGGTTATTTTGGAAGATGGCTGGACTGGCAACGGATTATCATTGCTTATTGGATCTCCGCATTGATCAACTAAATAGCCCATTTTGTCACCTCGCTAACAAAAAAGGGGCCGATTAAGGCCCCTCTCAATTTACAGCACTTCGTAATAGATTTCGTATGTCCCCACAAGGCCGGCGCTGGCGCCAGATGCCTTTGAAGCCGTAACCCACTTTCCAGAAGCAAGTCTCTGGGCAAATTTACCGTTTGTGCCAGCACTTTCGATATTGGTGAATGTTCCGGCAGCAACATTAATATCTTTGCCATCGATCAAGTTGTCGCTGGATGTGGTCGCATTTACTGAGGTCGCACCAACATCTACCGTGCAAGCACCGGTTGTTTTTGTGGTTACCACCATGGCGACATGTTTGATAAGAATGTCACCAGATTCGGGGTTCTGCCAGGAGAAAATTCCTCCGCCGGTATCAACCGCCGCCAGCGCTCCGGTTACTTTTTTGGTGGCGCGGTTAATTTCGGCAGCAGACATAGTCACGGGCACGCTGTCAATAAACAGTTTGCCTTTAGGCACGTTCACGCCGTTGGGCACTGAAGTCCCTTTGCCATCTAATCCGGACAAATTTTTCACCTCCAAAAACATAGAGAGGCCCAAGGCAATAACCTTGAACCCCTCTACATCGTTTTACTTCGGGATAGATTAGGAAGGATTGTGGCCGTAAATGCACCTGGCATCAGACCAGCCCAGCACATAGTCCATGTAACCGATATATTCCTGTATTAGAGGATTATCCGGCTTGTTGGGGATTACCATCGGAGAGGTAATCTCTACCATCTTGACGTAATCCTTAAGAAGCAAGGAGTCGGCCACGGCCCACTGCTTGGCGGAAAAGCCCTTGATCACGGTGTATTTCATCTCATACACCGGGTTCGCGCCATTTTCAGCAGATTCAGGGATCAGCTTGGCTTCCTTGCCGAAAAACTCTTTTGCCTTCGGCTCAAGTTCCGGAGAAATCAGCACCAGGTCAAAGTTGCAGTCAAAATCTAAGCCGTCAAAGGTTTTGAATCTCTGTGCGGCAGTCTGACTGGTAGTTATGGCCGCAATAGAGAAGGCGCTGGTGCCTACATTTCCGAATGTGTCTGCACCCGTCTCATTGTTGATCGGATGATCAGATGCGAACAACGTTTTGCTATCTGCGCCCACATAAGTTGGATCCCATCCGCGGGCAAACAGATTATAAAAATCGCGTACCTGGGTCATGGCCAATGAGTCGGCCATCTTGTTCCCCGCCTTGCTGGCTTCTCCAGACTGGTCAACTTTGGCATATTTGTAATGCACAGTTGCTTTGGCAGCCTTTTCCTTCGGGGTGTACACGGTTTTAAACCCGCGCTTCTGGTTCAGTTCGGTAATCAGGGTGCCGTCATAGTCGGGCACATAGCCATAGCCGCCCATGCCCTCATCAGCCCATTGGTTCGACTTTTTTAATGATTTATAGCCGATAACGGATTTGAGCAGGTCGGTTCTTTTGTCCAGCCGGTCCTGGAAGCGCTCCAGAACGATGGGATACATGTCGTCTGCCCATGTCAAAACATCTAACATTGATGTGGTACCTCCTTGTCGTATTTATTCAGGCTTTACATGGCTTTGGGATATGAACCGAATTGATGCAGCCTGAATTTGAAATAAATCCAGTCGTTGACAGTGTCATTCCCCACAATCTGGACGGCCTCACCGCCGGTGGTGTTCAGGTCAAGGTTGGTGGCAGCGGCATCCAGGTCCCAGGCATAGGAGCCCACGGGAGGGAATAAAGTGTAAGTGTCGCCTGCAGTGGTACCCCCGGTGAATCCACCGGTGAATGTGCCGGTACTGGTTGCAAAGTCGGTAATTGATACCACAGCCCCAATGGCAAGGCTCAAGGTTGAACCTGTGCCTTTAGCGGTCAGCTTCATGCAGCCGCCGTTAAACTGATCGTCTGCGGCAGTACCGAAAGATGCGTCCACAAAGGTGGTGGCACTACCGGAATCAGCTACAGCACTTGGAGCCTTGACCTTAAATACGGCAGTAGGCGAACAGTACACCTTAATTACGGTACCACTCTGTCTGCCAGCGGTTGAGCCGTCGTGGTGCTCGGCCGCCACCCCAAGAACCGGATCATCCTGGTCGGCATCAACCTCAACCACAAGTCCAGCGGATAAGGCCACAACTTCGCCCATGCTTACATTGGTGTCAGCAGCAATAGGGAATTCTTTTATTACCGGATAAGTGCACCCGGAAAGGTCGTATGCGTATTCGAACATCGCTTTGGGTCCTCCTTACTTTTTGATTAAGGCCATGTGCGCAGCGTATTTTTTATACGGAATGCCGGATTCATCGGCCAGTTCCATCTGCCGGGCGGACAATCCATAAGTGCCCCCGTCTGCGCCCGGGCCTCTGTTTTTGCCACTTGAAGTGGTGCGGTCAATATTGGATTTCACCTTCTCAATAGCAATCTTTTCGGCTTCACTGATCAGATCAACAAAGTCCTCGTAAACTTCAGTCAGCGTAAGGCTTTTGTCCGAACGATGATAAAATTTTACGAACTTCTCATTTTTGGCCAGTTTGTCATGATCAATATCCGGGTACTTCTCGACGAATGCGTTAACCTCAGCATTAAAGCGCTGTTCAGCTGCGCTTATTTCTTCATGCTTCCTTTTCGCGGCCTCGTCTTTTTCTTTGAGGTTTGCAATCTCGGCCTTTAAGGCTTTAATTTCCGCCAATAATTCCGGTGACGTTCCGTTTTGCCTGGCCTGTTCTTGCAATTCCTCCAACTCGGCCCGCTTCGACACCTGCTCCTGTTGGGCTTTGTATTCTTTGGCCTGTTCACGCAGGACGACTTTGATCTCTGCCGGTGTGCCATCGTATCCAAAGTCTTTGAGCAGTTCGACGATTTCCTTCTGATCATGAATTCCTTCGCGGTTTAACCGCTCCGCAATAATAGCGTTAACCTCATCCTGAGTGAATGTCTTAACCGGGGGATCTTCCTGGTCCCCGTTGCCATCGTCTGCGAATAACTGTAGGTTGATTTTAAGTAACTCCATATTCTCCTTTACCGTTTAATGCCCGTCGGCTTATTCCCCGTCTTTCCGAGTTGTCAGGCCAATTCGGCCAATAAAAAACCGGGCTATTATGCCCGGTGCCGCTATTTTCCCTTTTTAACCAGCTTCGTCATCATCATTTCCTTAAACGCCGCGACAGTCTCCTTTTTAGGCGAAGGAGGGGATTTGCCTTTGGCTTTCTTAGCCAGCCTGACCACCTCCTAACCCGGCCATAATATCAGCAATCTCCTGCTGTAGTTGCTCCGGCGGCAGCATCATTAAATGCCCCACAACCGCAGGGATATCTTCCTCTGACACAGTTGAAACGATTGACTGGGCGACCGGTTGGGGTAATTGCTGCAGAAAGTCAATCATTTCCTCCTGGGCTGGTTCAGGCGGTGGCATCTGCCCTGCGCCTGGTTGCTGCTGGGGCTGCACTGATTGCCGCAGTTCCTCCTTAATCTCCTTCGCATCAGGCAGTCCCATTTGTTCCACCATCGAACATATCAGCCCCACATTCTGCGGATTGATTGGCAATTTAGCAATCTCCTGCGTGGCCTGCAGCGTCAGCGCCGGACTCTTGGCGATGCCCTGGCCGACATTGATCTCGCAATCGATGCGCGGAAAATAGGACTGCTGAGCTCTTTGCTCGGCCTGCATTCCCGGATCTACCTGGAAGTCCAATGGGTTTTGCGGCTGGCTCATGGGGATTCTGAACTGGTCAGAATTGACAACCATAGCCCTGTCCGGTTCTGATTCGGTTTTACCGCGTATCATAATAACCCGGTCTTGATTATAAAACTCCAGTGCAGTCCAGTCTATGAGCTCGTAAAGCCGTCTGAAGCCGCCGTTCCTGTCTTTCTTTTTGGGTGCGGCCCGGGACTCCCTGTCCTCGCGGATCATGGCCAGGCCGGAGGCAGTGTTTACCCGTGATGGCGGCTCTGCTCCTTTGGTTGCGAAGTTGCCATTTGTTTCTTCGATCTTATCATGGATAAAATTGATCATGTTGAGCGCATTGGCGTTGGAGGCTACGCCGCCCAGCCTGCGCACGGCGTTGATTTTGTTTGGGTTTACCCTCCACTTTGCCCCCGGCATGGTGCTGGGCTCAAAGCCCTCTTTTAAGGCATCTTCTTCCACCAGGATTATGTCATTGCTCATCATGGCATCATTTAAGATGGCGTTCATGAATTCCCGGTCAGATGCGTCTACCAGGTCTTTGATGGTATCTATCTCCGACCGGTCCCAGAATGATTTGGCATTGGGGATTTTGCAGTATTTGACGAATGGATATATCTTGTTCCCGCTGTGCCGGGTCTCCTGCCAATACTTTGGTATATGTTTTACCTCTGTTTCTCCAACTTGGATCGTACAGGCTATGTCACCCTCATCGTCCTTGTACCAGTACTCGATGACCTGCAGAGTGTCATCGAACATATCACGAGTGACGCTGTTGTAAATCTCAGTATCGCCGTAATTACCATCATTGCCGATCTCGTCTATAACCTTGCCGAATTGCCGTCTGGCAGCTCGCCGGTGCATGCGGAAGGCGTATATGATGAACTCGCAGTCATCCACATCATAGGCGGAAGGATCAGGGAAGATGTTGGCCGGGTCGGGGTTGCCGATAGTAATGTCCCCGATGTAGCCGGGGCCGGCAATAGAACCGTCAAAGGCCACCTTGAAAAAGGCATTGCCCAGTTTGCCAATATTGCGCTCATTGTCAGGGTTAAGATCATCCAGGTGGTTGTTATAACACACGTACCACACTATATCGGCCCGCACCTTGGCCTTGCGGGAGTCCAGATCATCATCCCGGCCCTTAAACTCGAAGTCGGGCACTTCGGCCTCAATCTGACTTTCCACCTGAATGTATGCGTCGGGCAATACCGGCGGGGTAAAGGTCAGTCCGTGTTTTTCCTGCAGCAAAGCCACCTGCCGCGCTGAATAGTGCAGGTTGTTATAATAGTTATCCGCCTCAACAAACCGCCCGGTAGTGATCGCGCGCTGTATTTTGGCATACTCATAATCACGCTTGACCTGGCGTTCCCGGGCTTCCTTGCTACTCATGTCCCACGCGTTATTATTGTTCTTTGCCTTGTTCACAGCCCGATTCACCGCCTTTTTGGCCTTATCAAATATCCCCATGCCTTCATCGCCTCTTTTACCACGTTTTAAATGAGTCATCCTCCCGCTTGTTAATGCCCAACTTGTCGGCAAGCTTCTTGGCCTGCTGGGGCTTCTCTTCGACCGGCTGCATGGCCGCCTGATCCCTGATGTAGTGAGTAATGGCCAGGCCCATGATAAGGTCGTCGTGTTCTCCTTCCTGCGCTTCTGCCCGGCCTTTTTCGTTGCGCACAAAGGTCAGCATCTCTTCCAGTGTCGGGATGTCCCATATCAGCCCCGGGTGCTCCCGCACTATCTGCACCAGACCGGCTATTACAAGTGGCCTGGTCAATTTGTTGGTCTGGAATCCGTATTTTTTTTCCAACCGGCCGGTGTAGGTATCCGGCACCTCTCGGTTGTATTGATGCCAGTATCCCAGCCGGGTCATCTCTTTGACCGGGAAGGTGCTGAAGTTGGTCTCGATGCCGACCAGCGCGGTGTTGTAATGCTTGCCCAGGCAATACATCTGCCGGGTGTATAAATCCTCGTCAAACTGATGCTTTAAGACCGCCACTTGGATGCCGGCGGTATTGTCAATCACATGGCCGGTGAAATTGTCGCTGCCGTCCCCGGCTGTATCCCCACCTATCACATACGGATAACCCGGCTTTGGCTCTGCGTATATACTGATATAACCGCCCGGGTCGTCTATCCATGTAATGCTATCGTCAGTGATCTTTTCCGCCTCGTACTCAAACGCAAAAAAGCCCTGTTTGATGGGCTTGTAGTCTCTCAAGTATGCTATTCGCTCCGATACTATCCGGGCCGGGAAGATGGTTTTACCCAATACCCCCCATTCGCCTAGACAGTAAACAGTGTAATAATATTCGTCTTTTTCCCTAAATGATTCCAGCACTGCCTTGTTCTCTTCGTCAAGAAAGCGGTTGTCTTTATAAGTGCTGTGGTGGGTAGTTGCATCCGGCTTTTTGCTAGACCAGTCCGGGCTTAAGAACTCCTCTTCCAGCCAATGGCCTTTGTATATCGGGTTAAACGACAAAATCATTTGTTTTGGGTATTTTGTCGGCCCCCGGAGACGAATATTCAGCTGCCTAAAGTCCCCAGGATCCAATTCAGAGGCTTCCTCAACCCAGATGCCGGTGATGCCCTGGATAGACTTTCTTTTCTCCACATCATCCAGGCCATAGAAAAGAATTTCACTGCCGTTTAAGCATTTTAAATATATCTCGCTGCTTCTTCCCTTTGGTATCTGCCATAGTTCCCGCATGCCCCAGCGTTCGATTACATTTACCAACTCTGCAAATACTGAATCCCTGAGAGTGTCCTTTACTTTTCTTACTACCATAAACCTATGGCCGGGTTCAGTCATGCACCGGTAAATTATTTTTGATGCAGCAAATACGCTTTTCCCGGAACCGCCGCCTCCTACTAGGACCAAATAGCGGTTCCGGTCAAAATACAAGGGATAGAACTTGTCGTTTGTGACATCAGGCAGCCCAGAGAAATCAACTGTTATCATCCGGTATCACTTTCCAAGGGTAGCGGCGCAGGTTTTACTTCAAAGGTCAAATTAGCGTTTACATCGTGCTCTCGTTTATCTTTATACTGCTCCGGCAACCGGTTCTTGAGCATAAATATGCTCATGGTCGCATTGGGCGGGCAGTATTTCTCGACCTCAACCACCACGACTCTCTCAATCTGGACTAACTTGCTATGCCCAGTCTGCGGGTCCGTAACCGTTTTATAGTCCTTGACCTTGAAGCCCTGTTGCTCAGTAAATCTGAATCCAGTAGCCTGGGTGAATGCTGAATTAAGCAATTCCCCGTTGGAAATATCCTTGCCCTTTTTTATCGCCTCACGGAACTCACTGTACTTGTTCTGCCATTCGTAGAACAATTTGCAGCTGATTCCCAACATCTTGGCTATTTCTTCGTTGGTGCTGCCGTTCTTTGCCCAGCCAGCAACGGAATCCAACTTACTCAGCATATCCAATTCGTTCCACTTGCTGGGCCTAGCCACTGAAATCACCACCTTCATGCGCTGAAAACCAAAAGCGGCCCCGTCCCCGAGAGCCGCCTTAAAAAAGTATTAAGTTGAGGAGGAGTCCGTCCGTCAGGACAAATTTCATGCTTCTATCGTAACACGCATTTCTTTTATTTTTTTACAGAGTTTTATCAAATCTCTGCGTGTCCAGATTTAATGCGGTTTCGCGCGCTTAAAAGATTTTTGATTTTGGCGGTTGACAATCAAGCTTGATAATGGCATACTTATATCAAGATAAGGAAAGGGGCGGTTCGCATGCGGGGAACAGAGAGGCAAGTCAAGTGGGCAGGAGACATAAAGACAAAATTATTAACTAATGCGCAAGAAAAAATATCTTATTACGAAAGTAGAAAAACCGGACTTGCAGAGCAAGGAAAAAGCACTGCAGGGGCTGATAAGGTTATAAGCCGTTATAAAATGGCAATAGAAATTTTAGAAAAAGAAGAAGATGCCTCCACAGTAATAGACAGAAGGACAACCCAGATAGAATCCAGTTACTGGTTTCACAAGGCGGAACAATTAATCCCGAGATAGAAGGAGGAACAGAAATGGGAAAAATAAATTTCATGTCCACAATAGTAGCATATAACCGTAGCACAGGAGAACAGGACCAGGTCCGTTTCGGGGACGCCCTGGATGTAAGAATTGACATCCAGGGAAACGGTTTTGACACCGGATACAAAGCAGGAGTGGAGTATCTCGCGCCAGCGCTTACAAATCTTTACGAAGCTATGGCGTTCCTGCATTCCCATACCAGTTTTTGGGGGAGAGAGGAGAATTCTCCGGTTATAGCTATCCCCGATTTTTTGTCAGGTTGGGGCTGGTTCAACCCCGACTATCTAGGGCCGGATGAAATAGACGGCCTTATATACGGGTTTGAAAACGGACCACATGTAATTATTACGCTGGTAGCTAGACCTAAAATTAGCTTCTAGCCCGCCCTGCTGCACAGTTCGACCCGCAGGCGGGAAAAGCTGCCGGGGTGAGAGGAGGTCTAGACTAGAATGACAGGAATACACAAAAAATGTCCATACTGCAAACATAAGTATTTTATCCCAGTACAAATAATAGTCAAAAATGAAACAATAACAATTGCCGAACCCTATATTGCTTGTGAAGCATGTTTAGAACAATTTAAGATCGAATTACAATTTAAAACAATTAAATTAAATGATAATGAACGGTTTGGCGTATAACAAATCAATAAAAACCAATATTTTATTAATAAGGAGTGGAAAACATGACCAACGAGGAAAGAATGCTAAGCTTCAATGAAAAGGACTTTATTGGTTTTGCTTATTACAAAGGTTTCCGTTTTTTAAATAATGGAGACTTTTATGAGGAACCATATTTAGATACCACTATTAGATACATAGGCATATTGCCCATATACCACATGATGCTAACGGGAAAATCCTTAGAGGAAGCGAAACAGGATTTTTCTAAATGTGATGACTACGAATCCAAACTGGCTTTGGCTGTAAACGGCAAAGATGTATTTGGAAGTGTGCGAGATACACTAGACGGTATCCGGTATGGGCTTTCGTTTGGGGATAAAAATGTTCCGGACGAAGAAAACTGGTTTGTAGATGGGGTTTATATGGGTATTAGATTAAGAAAATGGGCAAAAGAATGGGAATTAGAAATCAGGGAAGGAGACAAGGATTATTTTCGCCAGCCGGAGAGAATTTAATGAAAAGGAGGATTGGAAAATGGAATTTAAAAATCTTACGAAGAAAAGCATAGAAGAAGCGCAGGAGTTTGCTGCTCAGTACGGCAAAAATGAATGCCTGTTCTGGCTTGGCGTTCTTGGCAGAATCGTAAAAGCCAAGGAGAGCGAAAAAGGTATAAATCAATTTGAGAAAATATTTTTAGATCGGGATTATATTCGCTCCGGGATACAGAAACATTGGGGGCGTACAATGGAGAAACTAAAAGACCTGGACGCCTTTACCGCCGTAACGGATTTGGTCGTTTCTAAGTTTATGGAAACGCATAGCATGTTCGAGACAGAGAAGATTCCCCTGGATAACCGGTTATTCCACATCATGGCAGGATATACGTATTTTTCAGGCCCCAAGAGTTGGGGCGGGAAACGAGAGGGCGCTGGCCGACCTCCCACCGGGCGCAAAAAACATACGTACTATGTTACCGAGGCAGAAGACTCGGAAATAAGAATTCTTATAGAAAAAATGCGAGAAGAATAGTGGCGCGTAAGCCGGGTTAATCCCCGGCTTTTTCCGTCCAGTATCCCATCAATTCCCCGAGCTTTTCGTATATCTCCCCCCGCCAGGAATAGAAAGTGCTAGTCGGCTTCCCAACTCTCCCGGTCTTCCATGACCGGTGCCCCAGGAAAGGCAGGGCGGCCACTACCATCGCGCTTCTCTGCCTCACAGTTGTTTCGGCGGTCCACCAATACCGACGGATAAACGTCTCTTTGTCTGGGTCACCGGCCGCCACGA
>ENA-UOOH01001597-UOOH01001597.1-fermentation-metagenome-genome-assembly--contig:-NODE-1597-length-21718-cov-14.286618_pt1 | contig 21718 bp, 19 predicted proteins | sample MGYA00245778_ERZ724025 | MGnify/ENA primary metagenome ERZ724025 (study PRJEB28704, sample SAMN03018313) | fermentation metagenome | biome: anthropogenic terrestrial biome; feature: soil... | reverse complement strand
GCCTGCTCTTCTGCATCTTCATATCCTTGTCCTGACATAAGAATTCTTCTGTAAATCTCATCTTCCAGTTCCAAGAAGTGAACATCGCCGGTTGCAACTGTTATTTTTCCTGATTTTTCCCCAAAGTTAATAATTTTTTTGTTAATTTCTATAAGCTCTTCAACACTTTTTAATCTTTCATTATTGACCAAAAACATATTGTTGTTAAGAGACTGTATTTCCAAGAAATCATAATAATTGACTATTTCTTCTATTTTTTCATCGCTGTAGCCCTCTAAAACGGCTCTGTAAAGCTCTCCTGACTCACAGGCAGTCCCAAGTATCAAACCTTCTCTTAAATTGTTTAATTTCGATTTTAACAGCCTTGGTTTTTTATAAAAATTATTGATATGTGAATCAGAAACCAAGTTATATAAGTTCTTAAGGCCTGTTTGATTTTTTACAAGAATGTTGATATGGTAAGATTGCTGCTTAACAATATCAATGTCTTCCTTAAGGAGTTCATTTAATTTAGAGACATCAAATATTTCCCTTTCTTTTAACTTATCCAATAGAATAATGAGAAGCTGCCCTGCGGCATTTGCATCATCCACTGCTCTGTGGTGGTTTACAAGGTTTATGCCTAATTTTTTTGTCAAGGTAGAAAGCTTATAATTTTTAACATCTTTAATCAATGCTTTTGACAGCTCCAAAGTATCTAAGGACGACGGTTCATAATTGTCAATAGAAAGTACCTTTACTTTTTCTCTGATAAAACCAACGTCGAATTTAGCATTGTGGGCTACTAAAACACAATCTTTTGCAAAATCCAAAAATGCAGGCAGTGCTTCATCTATTTCAGGTTGCCCCGCAAGCATATTATCTGTTATTGAAGTTAATTCAATTATTTTTGACGGAAGCTTCCTATCAGTATGTACAAATGTTGAAAAGCTGTCAATAACCTTTCTGTTTGAAATTTTCACTGCACCAATTTCGATTATATGGTCATTTTTTGGATTTAAACCGGTAGTTTCTAAATCAAATACGACAAAATCCGAATCCAGATCAATATTCTCACAATTATGAACAATATTGACTGTGTCATTAACCAAGTAACCTTCCATACCATAAATAATTTTAAAATTATCATCAGCGCATTCCATTGCTTCAGGATAACCTTGTACAACACCGTGGTCAGTAATTGCCATTGCCTTGTGACCCCACTGTTTTGCCTTAGCTGCATATTCCTTAAAGCTGTTTATGCCGTCCATTGAGCTCATACCTGTATGCAGGTGAAGTTCAACCCTTTTTTCTTTTGCATTATCCATTCGCTTCATTTCTTCGGTTGCTAACTGCAAGTCTTGGATTTTAACAATTATTTCCTTTTCATAATCATCATATTCCACATTCCCAACAATTTGCAGGTATTTCCCTTTTTCAATTCCTTCCGCCTCAAAATTCTTAGGACAAAAATACTTGCAAATTATTGTATCCGTGGTATCTGTTATACTGAGCGTAATAAGAACGGTGCCTTTTTTCAACTCTCTTTTGTCAATATTTAAAATTCGGCCCTTTATATTAACAACACCTGATTCATTTGTTATATCAGAAATAACTGACAGCGGTATTCTTTCAAAGTCAATTTTTCTTTTTGTTCTTTTTCTGAAACTACCGTTTTGTGTGTTGCTGGCAGGCTTTTTTTCAGAAGAATTATTGTTGATTATTTCTTGACTCTTTTTTAATTCCTCATCAAAAATTTTTTGGGCTGTAATTGCTGCTTCATCTTCAGCCTCTTTATATATTGTTTTTATATTATAGGTTAAATTGTATTCACAAATAAGATTATTGAGCTTTCTTTCTATGTTATTATCAATAAGCTCGTTTATAATAAGTTGATTGTTTGCAATTACAAAAAAACAGTCATCTTTAAATTCAATTTTTATATTATCCTTTGCTTTGGCCAGTATATTTGAACTTTCGTTAATTATGTAAAACATGTTATTTATAATTCTTTCAATATCATGGGCTGCATTATTGCTCAATTTATATTTTATATGTATTTTTGGCTCTATAGCATTGTTATAGTGCTGCTTTATTTTATCTTCAATGTTTTCTATATGAGCTAAATCAATGATTTCTTGGCTTAATGCGTGAAATATGACAGTATTATTGTTTTCTGACACTTCAATTCTTTCAATTTTCATACTCTTAAAACCGTTATTAACAAATATATTTTTTAAAAACATAGCCGTCTCCCTTTTCATTCTACTCGATCAGTATAGCAAAATAAGAATTTAAATACAATATGAAAACACAAACAAAAATACAACCCGTAAGGTTGTATTTTATGTTTATATTCTTTTTTATTCTTCTTCTGTTTCCTCACCTATTACTTCAACTTCAGTATCTGTGTCTTCAGCTGTTTCTTCTTCTTCCTCAACAGCTGTTCTCTTAGCTTCAACAATAGAGATTAGAACATGTTCGGGGTCACCTTCCGGAACGATTCCTTCGGGAAATTTCACATCTTTTAAGCATACATTTTGTACTTTGTCAATTTTTGAAACATCAATAACTATGTCATCAGGAATATCCTGAGGCAATCCTTTCACAGTAATTGCATCTGTTTGTCTTAATGCCATTAATTCTTTAAATTCCAAAGCTTCAATTCCTTTAACAGCAATTGATAAAACTACCTTGATTTCTTCGGTTAATGATACTTCTTGAAAATCAACATGCAGCATTGACCCTTTCACAGGTGAAAGTTGAATGTCTTTCACCATTCCGGTGAGCTCCTTGTCTTCCAATGTTATTTTAAATAAAGCATTCCTTCCATAAGTTGATAAGCCTTTTCTCAGTTCATCAGCCTTAATGGTAACTGACACTGAATCCTTTCCTTTGCTGGATATACTTCCCGGCAAATAACCTTCTCTTCTGAGTTGTTTACTTGTTCTGCTATTTGTTTTTACTCTTTTTTCAACACTTAAAGCACCTACTGACATGATTCCTCCTTAGATATGCTATTATTTTATAAACGCTTTGGTTTAAATAGCGATAACGTTAATTGAAATATATTCAATTTCTATTTATAAAGTATACTACATGTTTTATTGCGATGTCAACCTTAGGAGAGTTTATCTATTTCTTCCAATAATCTTTTAACTATATCTTCTTCTTTTACCTTGCCTGTTATTTCACCCCTTTTAAACAATAAGGCTTCTCCTTTTCCCCCTGCAATTCCAATATCCGCTTGTCTTGCTTCTCCGGGTCCGTTAACTGCGCAGCCCATTATTGCAACTGTTATGGGCTTATCAATATTTTTTAAACCTTCCTGAATTTTTGCTGCAAGTTCGATAAGCTGTATTTTAGTCCTGCCACAAGTGGGGCATGTTATATAATTTATTCCGAAATTTCTTAAGTTTAGGCTTTTTAATATTTCTTTTGCAACCTTTACTTCTTCCCTTGGATCATCTGTTAAAGATATCCTTATAGTATCTCCGATACCGTCTGTTAAAAGACTTCCGACGCCGATTGCGGAGCGTATGCTTCCTTCAAATAAAGCTCCTGCATGGGTAATTCCAAGATGAAGAGGATAATTAACTTTTTGTGCCATACTTTTATAAGCGTCAATAGTCATTTTGATATCTGTGCCCTTCATAGAAATTACAATATTATTGTAATCAAGGTCCTCTAAAATATGCACATGTTCCAATGCAGATTCCACCATTCCCTCGGAAGTCGGAACCCCGTTATGCTTTTTTAGTATTTCCTTATGTATACTGCCGGCATTAACACCTATTCTTATTGGAATATTTCTTGGTTTTGCTTGCTCTACAACCTTTTTAACTCTGTCTCTGCTGCCGATATTTCCCGGATTAATCCGTAGTTTATCAATACCGCTTTCAATGCTTTTTAATGCTAATCTATAGTCGAAATGAACATCGGCAACAATTGGTATATGGATTTGTTTTTTTATTTCTTTAATAGCTTCAGCATCCTCATTATCAGCAACTGCAACTCTGATAATTTCGCAACCTGCTTCTTCAAGCTGTAAAATTTGAGCGACTGTCGACTTTACATCTTTGGTGAAAGTATTAGTCATGGACTGTACCGTTATATCTGCACCGTCACCGATTTGAACATTTCCAACCATAACCTTCGAGCTTTGTCTTCTGATTATATTACCCATAATCTTCTATCCTCTCCTTATATTATAAAAGATGAGATTTCGCAGTCTCATTTACCAAAATACTTGCTCCCTTTGGTCGCATATTTTGGGAATTCGTTGCGAATGACCTACCGCCATTTATTAGAGGTATGGGGACACACCTCCCTATTTAGGGAAAATCTCTGTTGGTAGGAGGAATGTCCCCAAATCAGGTCTCTGAAAAACGGGGTTAGGGCATCTTTCGGGCTAAAGCCCTCAGAATGACAATTACACAAGAACAGGGACATTCCTTCATAGTCTGACCCCAACGAATTACCCTCTATGAAGGTGTGTCCCCCTACTTTCTTCTGTTAGATACGAAACACTCTCAATATATCTTTATAAGTGATAAACAACATAAAACCTATTAAAAACACAAAGCCTATAAAATGTATATATCCTTCTTTTTCAACCGGCAATGCTTTGCCTCTTACTCCTTCTATAGCTAAAAATATAAGCTTGCTTCCGTCCAATGCAGGAATTGGAAGCAAATTCATAAAACCCAAGTTAATGCTTATAAAGGCTGCAAGGCTGAGAAGTGAAAGAATTCCGCTTTGAGCCGCTTCTCCCACCATAGATATTACCATAACCGGTCCGCCTAAGGCATCACTGCCCAATCTGCCTGTTACAAGCTGTCTTATGGTTTTAAACATAAGTTCAATATAATATACGGTTTTATACATTGAAGAAGAAATCGCCGTCATAAATGATTTTTCAAGCTGCGTATTAAATCTTACAGATATTTGTTCCTGCAGCTCAATATTGTAATCAAGAATTTCACCTTTCCTGTCTACAGTAACCTTAACTGTTTTATTCGAATTTTCAACTTGGGTTGTAAGCTCATTCCATGTATTAACAGGTACATCATTAATTTTGACAACAATATCTCCATCCATAATACCTGCCTTATATGCGGGGGATGTCATATCTGAAGGTGATACGGTTGTAGTTGTTTCCCCGTTTACAATAGTTGAGGTGACTCCTATTATTTTTCTATAATTTTTGTCGATATTTGCTTGATTAATCTGGCCGTTTCTTTCATATTCCAACGTGTAAGAACTTTCTTCAGGTGATATTAATTCATAAAAAATATCCTCCCAAATATATGTTCTTTCGCCGTTAATGGAAATAATTTTATCCCCGGATCTTAAGCCTGCCTTATATTCATTTGAATTTTCGTCGATAAATTCCACATGATTGCCGTAAATTCCATATGCAAAAGCAATTATAAGAAATAAAACCAGAGCTAATACGAAGTTCATTACAGGACCTGCTGCAACTACTTTAGCTCTTTGACCTATGGACTTTGTACCGAAACTTGTAGGCGTTCTCGAATCTTCCTCTTCACCTTCCATCTGAACAAAGCCGCCTATTGGAACAGCTCTGATAGAATATACTGTTCCGTTTTTTACTGTCTTAAATAATGTGGGTCCCATTCCTATGGCAAATTCATATATCTTTATACCTACACTTTTTGCAGCTTTATAATGACCAAATTCATGGACAAGAACAATAGCAGAAAAAACAAGAATAGACGCTATTAATGTTAACAATACATAACCTCCGTTTATAATATAAAATGCAAAATAAAATAGTACACTGTAGGAGCAACAAATAAAACACTGTCAAATCTGTCCATGATGCCTCCGTGACCGGGCAGAAGATTCCCAAAATCCTTTATTTTGTATTCTCTTTTAATTTTAGATGCTGTCAGATCACCTGCCATTGAAAAGACAGATGCACTTACACTAAATATTATAATGTAAAAATATTTATTTATGCTTAAATAATTGAAATATATCAATGATAAAATTGTACTTCCGATAATACCTCCAATTGCACCTTCAATAGTTTTATTCGGGCTTACTTCAGGATATAATTTATTTTTGCCGAAAAATTTACCGGTAAAATATGCAAAAGTATCTGAGCCGAAAGCTATAATATATACTAACCATACAAATTTCGAATTATTCATAAGCATCATATGATACATGAAGAATACCACATATGTACCCATAAAAATTATTTCTGAAATCTTTTTTACTGTAACTTTTTTATTAAATACAAATATCAGGAAATTAATCGAAATGTATAGAAACAGGAAAAAGTCAAAGAAATGCCTGTTTTCGGTAACTTTTTCGATAAATAAAGCAATTGCAAAAAAATAATTTATAACAGCTCCATAATCAAAACCATTACCAAAAAAAGCTTTGGATAATTCATAAATAGCTATGCATGTTATGCCAAAAAAAACAAAATCATATAAGGTGCCGCCTTGATATGTAATAAATGCAATAAATGCTCCGCCTGCAGCTCCGGTTAACACTCTTCTTCCCATAGTACACCGCCTAATTGCCGTATCTCCTTTTTCTTTGCTGATAGTTTTCGATTGCTTTTATTAATTCATTTTTATTAAAATCAGGCCATAAGACTTCCGTGAAATAAAATTCTGTATATGCAAGCTGATACAAAAGAAAGTTGCTTAACCTTATTTCACCGCTGGTCCTGATTAATAAATCAGGATCAGGCATATCACAAGTATATAAGTATCTTTTAAAGCTTTCCTCATTAATTTCTTCTATGTCAATTTTATTTTTTTTGTAATCATCAATAATATTTTTTACTGCACTGACTATCTCATTTCTTGAGCCATAGCTTAATGCAATATTCAGATGAAGTGTTTTGTTGTTTTTTGTAAGCTCAATTGAGCGCTTTACTTCTTTTCTTGTCTTATCCGGCAGCTCATTCATGTTTCCCATCATTGTGATTTTTACATCGTTTTTATGAAGGTTCTCAAGCTCTTTAAATACGAATTCAACCAAAAGGTTCATTAAGTAATCTATTTCTTTTTTATCTCTGTTCCAATTTTCAGTTGAAAAAGCATAAACAGACAAATATTTTACTCCAAGATCACCACAATTTCTTACCAGATCAGTAACCCTTAAAGCACCTTCTCTATGTCCCATTTTTGCAGGCAGATTTTTTTGTTTAGCCCATCTTCTGTTTCCATCCATTATAACTGCTATATGTTCAGGTATCTTTCCTGACAACGCATTTTCTTTAAACATATTTAGCCTCTTTCAAATACATCATAACTATTAAAAACCTGAGATCTCGCAGTCTCATTCACCAATTTATTTGCTCCTTACGTCGCATAAATTGGGAATTCGTTGCGAATGACCTACCGCTATTTTTCAGAAAAAAGACTCTGAAAAATAGGGTTAGGGCATCTTCAAAAGTATGATACATAAAGTGTTACGGTATCATCTTGATAATTATCTCTGATAACATATGGTTTTTCTTGATTGTTGAATCTCTTATTACTGCCTTTTACTTTTACTATATTAATAATAACATTTGAGTTTTCTAATTCATGAAGTGCTTCTTTTAACGGATAACCAATTAAACTATCCAATTTATACCTCTAAAATTTCTATTTCCTTATCTTTATATATATCATCTATAATGCTTATGTATCTGTCAGTCAGCTTCTGCATTTCTTCTTCTGCTCTTTTAAGATCATCCTTTGATATTTCGCTTTGTTTTTCAAGTTTTTTAATTTCATCATTTGTGTCTCTTCTGATATTACGTACTGCAATTTTGGAATTCTCGATTTCTCTTTTAACCACTTTTAAAAGGTCTTTTCTTCTTTCTTCCGTTAGAACAGGAATTATCAGTCTTATAATTTTTCCGTCATTTGCCGGGTTAATTCCTAAGTCTGAAGTTAATAAAGCTCTTTCAATATCTTTTAAAGCATTTGCATCCCAAGGCTGAATAAGAAGCATCCTTGGCTCAGGTACGGAAATATTGGCTATTTGATTTAATGGTGTCATTGTACCGTAATAACTTACTTGAATTTTATCAACCAATTTAGGATTAGCTTTGCCTGCTCTTATTGTAGCAAGCTCTTCTTTAAGAAAACTTATTGACTTTTTCATTGAATCTTCTGATTTAATAACCAGCTCTTTATACATTTTATGCCTCCTTAATTATTGTTCCAATATTCTCTCCCAAAATTATCTTTTCAATATTTTCAGGATTCTCTATTCCAAAAACCAAGATAGGAATTCTATTATCCATACATAATGAAGTTGCGGTTGAGTCCATAATTTTAAGACCCTTGTTCAAAATATCTATATAATTAAGCTCTTCATATTTTTCCGAATCCGGATTCTTTTTTGGGTCATCGCTGTAAACACCGTCAACACCGTTTTTAGCTAAAAGGATAATTTCTGCATTGATTTCAGCGGCCCTTAAAGCAGCTGTTGTATCAGTTGAAAAGTATGGATTCCCCGAGCCCCCCGAAAATATTACAACTCTTCCCTTTTCCAAATGTCTTACTGCCCTTCTTCGTATGTAAGGCTCTGCAATTTGTCGCATTTCAATAGCTGTCTGAAGCCTAGTTTCCACATTTGTCTTTTCTAAGGCATCTTGAAGAGCAAGTCCATTTATTATAGTTCCGAGCATTCCCATATAATCTGACGTTGTTCTGTCCATATCTTTGGCACCGGCTCCCCGCCAAAAGTTACCGCCTCCCACAACAATTGCAACTTCTACGCCCATTTCATTTATTCTTTTTATAACACCTGAAATTCTGTTAACTATTTCTGAATTTATGCCATGGCCTGTGCTGCCTGACAAGGCTTCCCCGCTGATTTTTAAAACTATTCGTTTATATTTGCACATATATATTATCCTCCTGATTATTTTTATTTTAATGGAGAACCATTGGTTCTCCATTATAGTACAGGATTATAAACCCATTTGTTTTGCTACTTCTTCAGAAAAACATTCAGACTTTTTCTCTAATCCTTCGCCAACTTCAAATCTTAAAACACCGGCTACTTTAATTTCTGAGCCTAATTTTTTTGCTGTATCGCTTATTACTTTCTTTACTGTTAAATCAGTATCCTTAACAAATACCTGCTCTAACAGACAAATTTCTTTGAGTTGTTTATTAAGTCTTCCTTCAACCATTTTTTCAACTATGTTTTTAGGTTTACCTTCGTTTAAAGCTTGGGCTATAAGTATTTCTTTTTCATGTGCTATAAATTCATCATCAACATCTTCGATTGAAACATATTTTGGACTCATGGCAGCAACCTGCATTGCCAAATCCTTGCCTAATACTTTAAGGGCTTCTTTGTCACCCTCAGATTCCAAAGCAACAACTACGGAAATTTTTCCGCCGCCATGTATATAATCAACAACTGCGCCATTTTCAACTTTTACTTCGCCAAATCTTCTTACTGACATATTTTCGCCGATTTTTGCAATTTTTTCCGTTAAGGTTTCTTGCACTGATTTACCGCCTGATAATACAACAGCTTTTAAAGCTTCTAAATCCTTAGGAGCATTGTCTATAACCGCTTTTGCTGCTTCCATAACAAAATTTTTAAATTCTTCATTTTTAGCAACAAAGTCAGTTTCAGAGTTTACTTCGATAACAACACCTTTTTTACCGTCAGCTGAAACTATTGCTGTTGTAAGACCTTCTGCTGCAATTCTTCCTGATTTTTTTGCTGCTTGCGAAAGCCCTTTTTCTCTTAAATAATCAATAGCCTTTTCAATATCTCCATTTGTTTCCGTTAGAGCTTTTTTGCAGTCCATCATGCCTGCGTTTGTTTTATCTCTAAGTTCCTTTACCATTGAAGCCGTAATATCCATTTAATAACCTCCATAATTTAAAAAGAAGGCGTAAGGAAACAATTCCTAACCCCTTACTTTGATTTTTGTTTTTATTCTAATTCTTCTTCGACTTTTTCCAATTCTTCATCAGAAACTTCATCGTCTTCTTCAACTTCTTCATCTGTCATCTGAACGCCTTGTTTTCCTTCAAGTACTGCATCAGCGATAGTTGCTGTCAATAGTTTTACTGCTCTGATAGCATCATCATTGCCTGGAATAACATAATCTACTTCATCAGGGTCACAGTTTGTGTCAACTATTGCTACAACCGGAATTCCTAATATCTCCGCTTCCTGAACAGCTATTCTTTCTTTTCTCGGGTCAACAACAAACAAAGCACCCGGCAGTTTATCCATATTCTTTATTCCGCCTAAGAATTTTTCAAGTCTTTCGGCTTCATTTTTTAATTTGAAAACTTCCTTTTTGGTTAAAAGAGCAAATGTACCATCCTCTTCCATTGTTTTCAATTCGTTAAGTCTGTCAATTCTTTTTCTTATTGTTGAATAGTTTGTAAGCATTCCTCCAAGCCATCTTTGGCTTACAAAATGCATTCCGCATCTTGCTGCTTCAGCCTTTGTTGATTCCTGAGCTTGTTTTTTTGTTCCAACGAATAATACTTCGTCTCCGTTTGATACAACTTCTTTAATAAAGTTGTATGCTTCATCTACTTTATCGCTTGTTTTCTGCAAATCGATAATATAGATTCCATTTCTTTCCGTGAAAATATACTCTGCCATTTTAGGATTCCATCTTCTTGTCTGATGTCCAAAATGAACCCCGGCTTCGAGCAATTTTTTCATGCTGATAATTGCCATTATTTTTCCTCCTTTTGTTTTACCTCCAGAAATGTCATATCATGAAAAAGACCGTTACCGGCACAACTCTAAGCATGATCAAAATCTGTGTGTAATTATGATTAGTATATCATAGCCAATTTTGTTTGGCAATATTTAATTATTAAAAATGTGTATATCACTGCATTATTCATAAATATTATTCGCTTTTATTACATTTTTTATTTATGCATGTTTGTTTATTGTTTTTTAAAACCATCAATTCCTTGCAATCAGGGCATTTTTTATCTGTTGGCTCATACCATGAAATATATTTACAGTCAGGATAATTCGAGCATCCAAAAAACCTGCGTCCTGCTTTTGAAAACTTGATTGCAATTTTATTGCCGCATCGCGGACATGCAACATCTATTGTTTTTACAATTGGTTTTGTATTCTTACATTTCGGATAATTGGAGCATGCCAAAAATTCTCCGAATTTTCCTTTCCTTTTAAGCATTTTTGAACCGCATTTTTCGCATACTTCATCGGTTTCTTCAGCCGGTTCCCTGCCGTTTAAAGGTTTAGTGTTTTTACAGTCCGGATAATTGGGACAAGCAAGAAACTTTCCGTATCTTCCGCTTTTGACAACCATGAATGCACCGCAGTTCTCACACTTGACGTCACTTACTTCATCTTTGATTTCAATTTCTTTCATTTCATTTTCAGCTACATCAAGCTCATTTTTAAAATCTTCGTAAAATTCTGAAATAACGCTGCGCCAATTAATATTTCCGCTTGCAACATCATCCAAATGGTCTTCCAAATTAGCGGTAAACTTTTCATTTATAATTTTAGGAAAGTATTTCTCCATCATTTCAGTAACCAAGAAACCCATATCTGTGGGAAACAGATATCCTTTTTCTTTGGCAACATAATCCCTGCTTGTTATGGTAGTAATAGTGGGGGCATATGTGCTTGGACGCCCTATTCCCTTTTCTTCCAGCTCCTTTATAAGACTTGCTTCTGTATACCTGGCCGGAGGCTGGGTAAAATGCTGCTCAGGAATTACATTTAAGATTTCCAAAACTTCATTGATTGTCATTTCCGGAAACATTTTTTCATCTTTTTCGTCAGTATATCCATATACGGTTCTAAAACCGTCAAAAACAAGAACCTTTCCGCTGCTTTCAAAAATGTTGTCATTGTTATTAAATAATACCTTTGTAACATCATATTCTGCATCTTGCATCTGACAGGCAACAGCTCTTTTCCAAATTAAGCCGTACAGCTTGTATTGGTCGGAAGAAAGGCTGTCCTTAAGTTTTTCCGGTGAACGTAACAGTGAAGTAGGCCTTATGGCTTCATGGGCATCCTGCACTTTATTTTCGTTTTTCTTTGCTTTTTTATAAACTCTGTATTTGTAATATTTTTCTCCGTAATTTGATAAAATATATTGCTTTGCATCATCTATAGCTTCATCTGATAATCTGAATGAATCAGTCCTTATATAAGTAACAAGACCTACATTTCCTTCACCTTTGATTTTTACTCCTTCATACAGCTGCTGAGCAATCATCATGGTTTTTTTGGACGTAAAGTTAAGCCTTCTGTTTGCTTCCTGCTGAAGTGAGCTTGTTGTAAATGGTGGACTTGGCTTTAAGAAGCTTTTAGACTTGTCGATTTTTAATACAGTAATTTTTTCTTTGTCGATACTTTCAAGAATTTTATTAATTTCATCTTGAGATTTAATTTTGATTTTTTTTAATTTATCATTTTCAAAAAAACCCACATATTTGGCAATAAATTTCTTTCTTGATTTTTTAATTTCAAGCTCCAATGTCCAATACTCCTCAGGCTTGAAATCCATTATTTCCCTCTCTCTGTCTATAACCAATTTAAGTGCAACCGATTGAACTCTGCCTGCGCTTAAACCTTTTTTTATTTTTTTCCATAACAGCGGACTTATCTTATATCCTACCAATCTGTCAAGAACACGTCTTGCCTGTTGAGCATTAACTAAATCTTTATCAATTTTACGCGGGACTTTGCTGGAATTTTTAATTGCATTCTTTGTTATTTCATTAAATACAATTCTTATTTCCTTGTTTTCATCTAAATCCAATATTTTAGCCAAATGCCAGGATATAGCTTCACCTTCCCTGTCAGGGTCTGTTGCAAGAAATACATTGTCGGCTTTTTTCGCTTCTTTTTTAAGTTCCTTTATTATGTCTCCTTTTCCCCTTATTGTTATATAACAAGGCTCAAAATTATTATCTATATCTATTCCGAGCTTACTTTTGGGCAAATCACGCACATGTCCTACTGAAGCTTTAACAGTGTAATTGCTTCCTAAAATATCACGTATTGTTTTTGCTTTGGCGGGGGACTCTACAATTAACAAATTTTTCATGTTTCCTCCATAATCTATGCAAATTTATATCCCATGCTTATTCACCTTATAATACAATTTTTTATTTGTCAATAGCTTATAATTATTAAGATAGTAAAAAAAAGTTGCCGCGCAACTTCCGCTAGGGGGACCTATGTCCCCCTTAACGGCAAGGACGTCCCATCCTTTGCAATCCTCGTTTTTTATATAATAGAAAAGAGAACTTTCCTATTATATATAAAAAAACCATCAAAAGATATGATGGCTTGACAATTTTCTTTATTATTTTTAAAAAATGTGCTCTAACCGTTAATGCACTTCCATAATTAAAAATGTTACATCATCTATAATCTTTTCATTACCTATTTTACCGAATAAATTTTCCCTGATTGATAAATATAATTCTGATGCTTTCATTGGATAATTGCTCAATAAAAATCTCTTTAAGTCGTTTTGGTCGTACTTTGTACCACTCACGCTTTTAACTTCAACCAACCCGTCAGTATATATAATAATTTTATCATCGGAATCTAATTGAATACTTATATCTTCATAATAAGGAGTATAATAATCTCCAAGTTTACATATGGGGAATCCTTCAATTTTCATTTCTTGAATTTCACCGGTACTTTTAATTATCATGGGAGGAACATTGATTCCGGCTGAAGCATATGTAAAACAACGGCTTTTTATATTGTATATGCCGTAAAACATTACAAGATATGTTTCAATTTTATAATTTGTTTCATTAAAAGACCTGTACAGGTTTTTCATAACGTAACCCGGGGAATTCATTTCAAATTCTTCCCATTCCTTTAAAGGCTTTATATTTTGATTGGCAAACACTGTAAGCATGGCGGCAGATACGCCGTGTCCTGCCACATCCCCTATATATAATGCAATATTATCCTCATCAAGCTTAATAACATTATAAAAGTCGCCGCTCAGCCGCTCTGCAGGTATATAGGCTGCATAAAAGGACACTGACAGGCTTTGAGGAAGCTTTTCAGGAAGAATTGAGTGCTGCATTAATCTGGCACTTTCTATGTCATTCATTAATATTTCATTAATATCTTCAAGTTCCTGAGTCCTCTCTTTTACAAGGAGATTAAGATTGTCTGCATAATCCTTTAATTCATTTCGCGCCTTTTTTAATTCTCTGTAAGGAATGGACACATTTTCAGCATAAATCGCTTTAAATATTAAAAAGTATGCTAAAACTTTATATATGTGACCAATATAGTTGTATGCATCGTACACGCTTCCATAACTTATAAATGCAAGTTCACTGAATATAGAGAATATAAGAGCTATCATAATAAGAAAACTCAGCCTTTTATTTGTACTTCTGTATGCCCGTTCAACTGTAAAAAATGTTGCCATCATCAATATAACAACTAAATATTCCAATACTATTTTGGCGTTTGTCAGTCCATAACCATCAATATACATGGCAGGAAAAAATTCCGGTTTATATGTAACAATGAAAAGCAAGCTTATTATTAATATCGATGTAGGAATTATGAAAATCCATTTGTTTAAGCTAGTAGCTTTAAGCTCAGGTATAAGTGAAGAAATCAAAAATCCTGTACTTCCTATTAATCTTGAAAGTATCCAAAAGGTGGTAGCCCTGTTGGCAGTTAAATTTGGCACGAAAAAATCTGCCATCCCCTTAAAGCTTAATGTATGAAATACATCAATGAAACCCATTGCAAAAAAGGCACATGCAACTATTATCATACGGAGTTGTCCGGTTTCTTCATAGAGGTAATATGTTACCATAAATACTGAAAATGATGCAAATATACTTAAAAATTCAAATAAATTATGCCATGTTAAGTAGGTCGCTACTGACATAATTTTAGTAAATACATCATTATATAAAGCTGCGATTAAAAACAACAGCAGTGAAAATGCTATAACAATAATAATTTCAATATATCTATATTTTTTCTTAATTTCCATAACATCCGCCTTTTAAGATTTGCTAATGGAGATTTGTGTAGATTTTTGTAGATACTAACAATTAATTATATTACACAATCAGTATTTATACCAGCAAATTTTTTATAACATAAAGTTGCTGCGCAACTTCCGCTAAGGGGACCTATGTCAACGGCAAGGACGTCCCGTCCTTTGCAATCCTCGTTTTTTATATAATAGGAAAGAGAACTTTCCTATTATATAAAAAAAGCTATACCAAGCTGTATTGCTTATATAGCTTCTTATTCTTTATTCAATGGAATTATTATTTAGATTCTAACGCTTTTTTTACAGCCGCTTTTATAGCATCGCTTGTATAAGTAGAGCCTGAAATTCCATCAATATCTGCTGAATCCGCTTCTGCTATCAAAGCAGGAAGCTCAGCAATTGCAACAGACCCGATACCTTCTGTTTCATCGTCGCCTGTTGCTTCAACAGATACTATATCATTGCCTTTTACAACTACATTTACTGTAACATCTCCGCCAAATCCTTCTGCGGTTGCAGTTAATGTTAATTCTTCACCTTCAGCAGCATTACTTTTTGCTAAAGCATTTCTGACAGCAGCTTTTATGCCGTCGCTTGTATAAGTAGCTCCTGAAACTCCTTCAACTTCTACTGTATCTTTTTCTGCTATCAAAGCAGGAAGCTCGTCAATTGCAATAGAGCCTACACCCTCTGTTTCATCTTCGCCTGTTGCTTCAACTGAAACTATATCTTCACCATTTATAACTACAGTAACATTGATGTCACCGCCAAAACCTTCAGCTGTACCTGTAAGTGTTTCTTGTGCTGATGCAGTATCTGTACCACTCATATTATTAACTAACGTTAAAAATCCAAAAGACAATGCAAATACTATAATGATCATTAAAACTTTTTTCATTGTTTCCTCCAATTATTATACGCCGATTTAATACCGGTAATTATTTTTTTCATAACATTAAAAATTATACAACAATTCATTTGCTGTGTAAAGAAGAATAATCTTCCTATGTTTATTTACCCGTAAATATCCAAATGAAACATAATTTTTGATTTTTGGTTATTAATTAATGTATTTTTAAAATCTATCTTTAAAATCTGTGATTAAATTACAGACTAAAAAAGCCCGCTTCATTTGTAAAGCGGGCCTTTTTTCAATCAGATTTATTCAAGTTCCCTCATCACGATTTTATCTAATATTCCTGCTGCTTTTAGAATAACATTACTGCATTTCAATTCCTCAGTTCTATACATTTCTTTCAAGGGTTTACAGTCAATAGAACTCATTTCCCTATTGTATTCATCAAATAGCTCTCTGGTCAATTCCTTGATCCTCTCGCTTTCATGTGCTCTTTCTTTTACAAAAAGCTTTCCTAATACCATTATTGCTGCTGTTAAGGCTCCGCACTTATCTTGAATTGCCATTCCTCCGCCAAAACCTGAAGCCAATTTCAATGACTCTCTATCCAGACCTAGATTATATGCAATATTAGCTCCCTGCAAAATCTTTTCAGCGCAATTCAAATCCTCTTTTTCTCCAAAACCGTTTTTTATTAGTTCGGATAACATATTATACCTCAATAGTTTATATTTTTTCTAAAATAAGTTTGCTGCATTCAATTTGATTTGGAATTTTACCATCCTTATCACGAACACGCCAGATATCAGGGGTTATTTCGTCTACTACATACATTTTGCCGTTTTCATCGTATCCTATTTCTATTTTAAAGTCAATTAATGTAAGAGCCATTTGTGCCAACTCTTTCTTAAGAACTTCTCCAACCATCTCTGTAATTCTTAATGCTTCATAATACTGTCCTTCTTTTAAAAGACCTTTCATAATACACAATCTTTCGCTGATTAAAGGGTCTCCCTGCTCATCGTCCTTCAACGTAACTTCGGTATAAGGAGGATCAAAAGGAATTCCTTCTTCTAAACTGAACCTTCGGCACATACTGCCGGCTGTAAAATATCTAAGAACAAATTCTAACTTTGGCACAGTCAGAGCTCTTACTTTCATCAGACCATTTTCTATATCCGCTCCAAGATAATGAGTAGGTATGCTGTTTTTCTCCATGAGTCCAAAAAAATACTTGGAAATCATAAGACCGATCTTCCCCTTGCCCTCCACGCTTCCGCCCACAGTATTGGAGCCCGGGTCAAATACTCCGTTTTCTCCTGTTGCATCGTCCTTGAACAAGATATATACCGAACCGTCTTCCTCATTTTTTAAGACGTTCTTTGTTTTTCCTTCATACAGTGTTTTCATTGTTGTTCTCCTCTTATTCGAAGTATAATTTTATCTGTAATCATCTTGTCTTTGCATTCTTCTTTCGGCATCTTTTTTGGCAATATCTTGACGTTTGTCATAGATTCTCTTGCCCTTTGCCACTGAGAGTTCCATTTTAACAAGACCATTCTTTAAATATAAACTTAAAGGTATAAGTGAATAGCCTTTTAAGGTTGTTAATCCAATAAGTTTTCTTAATTCCCTTTTGTTTAAAAGCAGTTTTCTTGGTCTTAAGGGGTCTACATTATATATGTTTCCTTTTTCGTAGGGACTGATGTGCATATTATAAACGAATGCTTCACCATTTTTTATGCTTACATAACTGTCCTTTAAATTAACCTTCCCCTGTCTTATTGATTTCACTTCTGTTCCTACAAGAACTAATCCTGCTTCATATTTATCTTCTATAAAATATTCATGATATGCTTTCTTATTTTTGGCAACAATTCTATCCGACATAATACCACCTACCGTTAACGTAGAATGATTATAGCACTTAATAATTATAGTGTCAAACCATAAGTTACCACATTAACTATGACTAATTATCCCACAAACTCCCTTATAAATCTTCTATAGGCTTCTACAGGGTCTTTAGCTTGTGTAACAGGTCTTCCTACAACTATGTAATCAGAGCCCAATTCTTTTGCCTCGGCAGGAGCCGTAAGTCTTTTCTGATCTCCCGAATCATTGTCTGCAAATCTTACTCCCGGAGTTACTGTAAGAAATTCTTTACCACAAACATCATGAACTTTTCCTGCTTCAAGAGGAGAGCAGACAACCCCGTCCAAGCCTGCTTTTTTTGCACATTTTGCATAGTGCATTACCACTTCTTGCAACGGTTTATCAATTAATATCTCCTTTTTCATTCTTTTTTCATCGATGGAAGTTAATTGTGTTACCGCAACTAATAACGGTCTTGAACCATCCTTGCGGGTTAAACCTTCAATAGCGGCTTCCATCATTGAAATGGTTCCCGCTGCGTGAATGTTTACCATATCAACATTGTACTCCGACAAAACCTTCATAGCTTTCTTAACTGTATTCGGAATATCATGAAGCTTAAGGTCTAAAAATATTTTATGTCCCATTGAGCTGATGAGTTTTATAATTTCAGAACCCTCTGCGTAAAATAATTCCATACCTATTTTTACATATGGTTTTTTTTCAGAAAATTTCGAAAGAAAACTTAAAACTTCTTCCCTATTGCTGAAGTCACAAGCAATAATTACATCCTTGCCCATGCTACCTCCTACTTATATAATTACCACAGCAAGTATATCATAACTATGTATTAAATAAAATATTTTTTACGAAGTTTTTTGTATTTACTCCTAACCTTATGAGGTTTTCACCTATGTTTGTGCCGACTCCGCCCAAAGAGATTTTCACTGTTCCGATATTTGAGTCCCCGGAAATCAGCTTATGCTCAAGTCATTTTCTATTTAAATCATACTTAATCATTGCATCTTCGACAGGACATATATAAATAACTATATCCCCTTCCTCTCTAAGCCTTTTATCACTTAATAAATTGTCAGCTACTTGCTCACTGTAGCTTGAGTTTGTAATAAATAAAATAGTTTCTTTTTCAGGCTGCAACTCTACATTTATGACAGGTAACATAACCCTATGATGCTCGTCCGTTCCTCTTCCATGCAATATAGTAGCTCCTCTTGCACCTGATTGACGAGCTAGCTCTACTACATTTTCAGCAAATCCTCTATCTACGTTTACCATTATACAGTCATACTGCAAGCTGTTTTCTACAGGAATGGATGAGGTAACAACATATTTTTCTTCAACAGGAGTATATTCTTCAACTTTCTTATATCTGAAAGCAGTTCCCAATAGCATTATGGAAAATACGGGAGCCATTGCTACCATCGCTATGACACCGAAACCATCCACCAATACATTAGCTGTTTCTATAGAAGATGCCGCTCCTTGAGCAAAAGCAAGAACAAAGGTTGCAGTCATAGGACCTGAAGCAACTCCTCCTGCATCATATGCAATTCCCACAAAGACAGGTTCCGCTTTAAATGAAAGCAAAATTGCAAGGGCGAATCCAGGAAGTAGAAAATACCATAGCTTTACCCCAGGAATCAGAATTCTTACCATTGACAGAGAAATTGCTATAGCTACTCCTATGGAAAGTGTCATTCGAATCAAATTTAAAGGTATATGACCACCGGTAACTTCTTCAATTTGCTCACCCAAGACATGGACGGCAGGTTCAACAAGAACAACTATGAAACCCACCACAAAACCTATGCCTATCAATATCCACGGATTCATTTTAGCAATTTCCATGCCTAATATCCTCCCCATATCCATAAATCCGGAGTTAACTGCGGTAAGAAACAATACCAAACCAATCAACACTAATACGAGTCCTCTTATTATTCCGAAAAGCTCACCCTTTGGTAATTTGAATTTAGCAAAATTATAAATAAAGAATAAAATAGATATAGGTAACAGTGCTACTAAAGATTCAATAAATATTGTGGGGAATATATTTATCATGGGGCCTAATACACCTTCTGCTGCTACAAATTCCGCAGCATCGCCCTGTATGTTTTTCTGTCCTGAAATTATTGATATTAGCATAATAGCTAATATGGGTCCTGCACTCATAATGCCAACCAGTCCGAAAGAGTTCTCTTCCGATTTCTTACCGCCTTTTACTTGGGACAACCCTAAAGACAATGCCAATACAAAAGGAGTTGTAAGAGCACCAGTAGTTGCACCGGAAGCATCAAAAGAAATAGCAAGAAATTCTTCGGATACAAACAATGCTAATACAAAAATAACAGAGTAAGTTATTGCCATAAATATATTAAGAGGCACATCTTTTAATAATCTGAAAACTCCAAGTGAAATCATAACTCCAACACCTACGGATACCATATATACAATTAATGTTGAATTAAGAGTTCCTCCTGAAGCATCTTCAACTTGTGAACCTAAAATCAATAAATCAGGTTCTGCAACGGTAATTAAAAAACCCAAAAAAAAACTAAGTACTGCGATTTTTAAAACTGACCTTGAAGTAGCCACTTCACGAGACATGTGTTCTCCGATTGAATTCATAGATAAATCTACGCCCCACAAGAAAATTGAAAGTCCCATTAAAAGCATCACGCTGCCTACAATAAAGCGTATTATCACATCAGTTCCAACATCCACTATGGTGAAACTAATCAGCAATACCAGTATAACAACCGGAAGCAAGGTCTGAATAACTTCTTTCGTTTTTTCAAACAATAGATTCATATCTTTACCTCCTTACTTTCTACCAGCCCGCTCATTTTGATGACAGGAAGCACAAAAATAACACCATTTCCTTTTTTATAAAGCTCCAGCTCCTCTATTATCCTGTCTTTTATTGCAGTAACACTATCTTTCGAGGTTAAAATAACTACAATATCCTTTTGCGGCTCAATAATCAGCGGGAAATAATAATCTGTGGGAACACCTGCCCCATGTCCGTGCATTATGGTTCCGCCCTTGGCTCCTGCAGATTTTGCAGCTTTAATGCAGTCTTTGCTTCTGCCTTTATCTACGATTGTCATTATGCAAAAGTGTGAGGAATTGAAATCTCTATGTAACTCTCTATTTTCCTCTTCATTTGATTTTAATTTCCACCGGACGAACGGAATAGAAAAAGCAATTCCTTTATTTTTTTTGGAAAACATAAAGTGTTCACTCAGCTTGTCATGAATATCGCTGCATATTTGTTCCGTACATTCTATCATAAGAATTTCTTTTTGGGCTTCATTAAGACCTAATATATTTAATAATCTATTGGATTGAACTGTGCCTTCTCCCAAAAAGATAGTTCCTCCTGTTGCACCGAATTCGTGTGCCTTACTAAGCACTTCATTTGCCTTACCTCTGTTTACCACAGAAAATAATAACGTATTTATATCGTCACTTCCTTTACTTAAGCTTTATCTAATATAATCGTCTTCTTTCCTATTATAGCATAATGAAAAAGCTATATTCAATCATAAAATTGAATACAGCTATTAATCCTTTAATTCATTGCGGCTAGCCGCATATTTGATGGAGGCGGTGGGAGTCGAACCCACGTCCGAAAATATTTCCACAAGACTTTCTCCGAGTGCAGGACATAATTTATTTTTCGCCTCAACTACCGCCTATGTCCAAGCTGTAACCTCAGCTATCCTCGATTGTTCAGCTTAAGGTCGAAGAGCCCCTTAAGCAGTTCCCTGATTTAAATGATGCTCCGGTTTAACCTACAGGTCGGTTAAGCGGAACAAGCTGCAGCAATTAAGCTGCGTAAGCTAAATTATCTTCGTTTGCGTTTATTTGTTTTTGCCGCTTTTAACGTTGTTCAGCGCAACGACTCGCTTATCTTACTTCTATATCCCCGTCGAAACCATTTACGCCCCCGAAAT
>ENA-UOOH01001595-UOOH01001595.1-fermentation-metagenome-genome-assembly--contig:-NODE-1595-length-21735-cov-3.747417_pt1 | contig 21735 bp, 24 predicted proteins | sample MGYA00245778_ERZ724025 | MGnify/ENA primary metagenome ERZ724025 (study PRJEB28704, sample SAMN03018313) | fermentation metagenome | biome: anthropogenic terrestrial biome; feature: soil; material... | reverse complement strand
ATTGCACCTGTCACCCTCCACGTGGGATTGGGGACCTTCCGCCCCGTGAAACAAGAAAATATCCACAAACACATTATGCACAGTGAATATTATGAAGTTCCCACCTCCACTGCAGAGATCGTGAACCGGGCAAAGGTCAATGGACAACGGGTGATTGCCGTGGGCACGACTTCCTTGCGCACCTTAGAGGGCGCTTCCGATGAAAAGGGTATCCTTCAATCAGGTACCGGCAAAACATCCATTTTCATTCACCCCGGCTATACCTTCAAAATCCCCGATGTGCTGATCACCAACTTCCATTTGCCGGAAAGCACCCTGATGATGCTAATCTGCGCTTTTATGGGATATAACGAGGCCATGAGCGCCTATCAACACGCCATTCAACACAAGTATCGCTTCTTCTCTTTCGGCGATGCCAACTATTTGGAAAAGAAACATGACATTACCCTTTGATTGTCTCATCATCGGCGGTCCCACCGCTTCGGGAAAAACTGCTCTTTCTATTGAGATTGCCAAACGATTCAACGGTGAAATCATTTCTGCCGACTCCATGCAGATTTATCGCGGCATGGATATCGGTACCGCCAAACCCACCGAAGAAGAAAAACAAGGAATCCCCCACCATTTGATGGATTTTTTGGATATTGCACAGAAATTCTCAGCGGCGGAATATAAAGAAAAAGCCACCACCGCCATTGTGGATGTACTTTCCCGGGGTTCTCTGCCCATTGTCACCGGAGGTACGGGATTGTATATCGATGCTTTGTTGTATAATACAAAATTTGGCAAATACGACGTTTCCCCGGGTCTGCGGGATTCTTTGCAAAAAGAAGCCGCGGCATACGGGAACCAAGCCATGCTGGATCAGCTTTTTCAAGTGGATCCCGAAACAGCGGCAGTTCTCCATCCCTCCAATCTACGCCGGATTTTACGGGCACTGGAAGTATACAGGGCAACGGGAAAACCCATCAGTCAGTTTAAAAAAGAATCTCATCAAACCCCGCCGCCCTTTGGCTATCGGCTCTGGGTCACCACCTATCAAAACAGACAAACCCTCTACAACCGCATCGATTATCGGGTGGACGACATGATCAAAAACGGATTGATGGAAGAAACCCACAAACTGTTATCCCAAGGGCTCGACCAAAACCCTACCGCATCCCAAGCCATCGGGTATAAAGAATTCAAAGAGTACTTTGCCGGGAAAATGGGCTTGGATGAAGCCATTGCCTTATTAAAACAGCGATCACGCCAATATGCAAAAAGGCAAATCACCTGGTTCAAACGATATGAGCAGGCGTGTTTTATCCCTATGGATCAGGGTATGCCCCTGTGGAATGTATTGAAAAACCTGCTCCGGTAAAACGGAATTTTCGAGAAAGGAGCGTTTATATGAAACCAAAGAAACTGTTATACAGAGTGTTTGCTTTTATAAGCCCGTTTCTGATTATTTTTTATCTGATCATGCAATTGTCTACCCGTTTCAGCCAGGGGATGTCTACGGAATATGTGCTGAAAGCCGAGATGGAAGAAACCATCGATGCCTCCGCATATATCATGCGAAACGAAACCCTTCTGTACACGCAGGAAAGCGGCGTGTTTTATAACTTGGTTTCAGAAGGACAAAAGGTTTCCGCCCGTACTCCCGTTGTGGCCGTGTATACCGATTCTCCCGAACTCAACATTCAGGATCGCATCCGTAGCATTGAGGAAAAGATCAAAGCCCTGGAAGCCAGTTCGGTGGATACCTCCTATATGGTTGCGGATATCAGTTCACTGGACAATTCCATTTACGAAAACATCCTCTATATCAAGAAAAACCTGTCTGCGGGGAAAACTCTCCTTGCGCTGCAAAAACGCTCTTCCTTATTGACCATGATGAACAAACGTCAGCTCATGGTGAAAGAGGTGGCGGGGTTTGAATATCAAATCCAGCAGCTAAAAACCGAAAAGGATACTCTGTATCATTCATTGGTCGCACAAAAAGATACGGTATACGCTTCCAAATCCGGGTATTTTTCATCTCAAATCGATGGCTATGAAAGTGTGTTCGCCCCTTCCGCTTTGGAAACCATGACCGTTGGCGGTTTTTATGATGCCTTGAATCAAAAAACATCCACCCAAGGCGTGGCAGGGAAAATCATTACCGATTACATCTGGTATGTCCTTTGCCCTGTTTCCAAAGAAAACAGTTATGATTTTAAAGAAGAAAACGAGTACAACATCGTTTTCCCCTACTCGGACAGCATTTCCCTGCCCGGAAAACTAACCAAGAAAATCGCGGAATCGGGACAGGAAAATCTGCTCTTGATCTTTGAAATGACCTCTGTTCCCAATGATTTCGATTTCACCCGGGCGCAAAGCGTACAACTTCAAAAAGCCACCTATAAAGGGTATCGGATCCAGAAAAATGCCATTCGCTATGTGGATGGTAAAGAAGGGGTATATATCCTGGCGGGAAATACGGTTCGTTTCAGAACCATCCATCGTTTGTACGAATCCGGCGGATACTGTATCGTGATAGCTATCACGAAGGACAGTGAACATTACGCCGATTCGCTTCATCTGCACGATACCGTTTTAATCGGCGGCAAAGATTTGTACGACGGAAAGACAATCACTTAAAAAAGGAATGATCCACATCATGACACCGGAACAAAGAAAATTCATTCGCTCAAACATACAACGGATACGCTTTGAACTGAACGAAGCGGTCAAAAACACTCCTGCACAAAGCCGGGAAGTCATTCTTTTGGCTGCGACCAAAACAAGGACACCGGAAGAAATCAATTTCGCCATTGACTGCGGTATCACCCATATCGGGGAAAACCGCGTGCAGGAATTGCTGGCAAAATATGACGGAATCAACAAATCGGATGTGAAAATCCATTTCATCGGACATTTGCAAACCAATAAGGTGAAATATATTGTGGATAAGGTGGATATGATCCAATCAGTGGATAGACTTTCCCTGGCGAACGAGATCTCCCAAAGAGCCCTGGAAAAAGGCAAGCAGATGGACATTTTGGTGGAATTGAATTTGGGATATGAAGAAAACAAATCGGGCATTGAACCGGAGAAAACCGAAGCTTTCATACGGTCCATTTCCCATTTAAAGGGAATTTCTATCAAAGGTCTTATGGCCATTCCCCCGATTTGTACGGATTCGGTCCGTCAAATGGAATTTTTCCAAAAAATATTTGGGATTTTTATTGACATCTTGAGAAAAAACATAGATAATAGTAATATGCAAGTATTGTCGATTGGTATGTCTGATGATTATGGCATAGCGGCACAGGCCGGATCTACCATGGTGAGAATCGGTTCGGGTATATTTGGCACTCGTCAGTATCCCCCGTCTTCTGCCGCAAAATAAAAGCAGTTAAATCATATTTGTACAAATAAAAGTGCGGAGGTTATTGAAAATGAGTAAATTTACCGAATGGTTGAAAACAATGGCGGTCGGATCTGACCAGGATGATCCCGATGGATATGCAGGAGAAGACAGCATTGATAACGAAAGTTACAGCGAACCTGAATATGCTTCTCCCATACAGGCCAAAGCGGAACCTTCTGTAGCCAGAGAGTCCCGTCCGTCCAATTTTTCCATGTCTTCCGGTGCGTCTATTGAGATGAAAGTTGTAAAACCCGACGGTTTGGATAAAGTAGAACAAATTTCGGATTATTTACTGGACAGAAAAACCGTTCTCCTCAACCTTGAGGATACCAACAAAGAAAATGCCAGGCGTTTGATTGATTTTCTCAACGGTGTTGCCTATGCCATCAACGGCTCCCTGAAAAAAGTAGCCAACTGTACATACGTCATTACTCCCAGCAACGTGGATGTATCGGGCGAATCCCTGCAGGCTGCCGCAAGCACCCCCGCGGAGAAAAGCAATCTGTTTTGAGTTTGAATTTCCCAAAGCGCGTAAGGAGTCAGCGGTACAGGCATTCATGTATGACATGGACGCATGTACCGTTTTTCCGTGGTAAGCCCATATTTTCCCACTGAAAGAGGGGGTAGGATTTGGCATATTTTATTTTGATAATCGTTGAATTGGTGCAAATCGCACTGACCGTACTGCAACTCTGTATGATTGTTCGTGCTGTCATGTCGTGGCTCCCCTTTGACAATGAGAGTACCCTATACCGATTTGTGTGTTCCCTCACCGAACCGATCATACTGCCGGTACGTTCCCTATTGGAGCGATCTTCTGTCGTCCAATCTATGCCCCTTGATATTTCGTTTCTCGTAACCATGATTTTGTTGACCGTGATTCAGGCTATGTTACCCACGGTGAATATTTAAAGAGAGGAATGCCGCCCATGATTGCACCCCATGAATTAAAAGACAAGGTATTCAGCCGCGCCGTCCGCGGCTATAATCCTGCAGAAGTCGAAGAATATGTGGATTTTCTTTTAGAAAAGTACACTGAACTTTATAAAGAAAATGCCTCTAATGTTCAAAAATTGAATGTGATTACCGCCAAATACGACTCCCTCGCCAGCGATGAGGAGTCTATTCGCACTGCCATTCTTAAGGCACAAAAGCTCAGTGAAGTGATGGTAGATACCGCACGCAAACAGGCGGATACTATGCTGAATGAAGCCAAAGCACGTGTGGATTCTTTGGTTAAGGAAGCAACCGAACGAGTGGAAACCGAAACGACCAATTTGGAAACCGTTCGTTCTGCCGCCAAGCAATTCAGAGATCAAATTTGCAATTCCTATGTGAAGCATCTTGAGTTTTTAAAATCCGTAAAAATCGGAACGTTGGAATCCCTCTTGGAAGACATGCCGGAACCCTCCGACATTGAAAAAGCAGCCACTGTTGGCGTTGCTGCCAGCATGCCCGATGCAGAAGAAGAACAGAAAAGGGAAATTGCTTTGCTGACCGATCAGTTGGATAGCGAAGAGTAAGCATTTGATACAAAAAGGAGTTGTCAACATGGCAAACGGAAAACCGGACTTTGCGTCTACACTGAATCTTCCCACAACCGAATTCCCCATGCGGGCGAATTTGCCCCAGCGTGAAGTGGAATTTTTAAAAAAATGGCAGAACGTGCATCTGTATGAAACACTTCTTGCAAAAAATGCAGGAAAACCCACCTATATTTTGCATGACGGTCCTCCCTATGCCAACGGTGATATGCATATGGGTCACGCCCTGAACCGTTGCTTGAAGGATTTTATTCTAAAATACAAAACGATGAGCGGATATATGGTTCCATTCATTCCCGGCTGGGATACCCATGGTCTGCCCATCGAACTGCAAATGATCAAAAAGCACAAAGTCTATCCTAAAGATATGAATCCGGTTGCATTCCGTACTCTTTGTGAAGACTTTGCCCGTAATTGCGTGAACACCCAAAAAGAACAAATCAAACGTTTGGGCTGTCTGGCTGATTTCGATCATCCCTACCTGACTTTGCAATATGATTTTGAAGCCAAACAAATTGAAGTGTTTGGTACCATGGCAGAAAAAGGGTATATTTACAAGGGCATGAAGCCTGTGTATTGGTGCGCCCACGACGAAACCGCTCTGGCTGAAGCGGAAATCGAATATGCCGATGATCCCTGCGTTTCCATCTATGTAAAATTCCCCGTGAAAGACGACCGTGGTTTGTTTACCCCCTACACCGGTTCTCTGGATTCTGTATATTTTGTCATTTGGACCACCACCACCTGGACCCTGCCCGGAAACATGGCCATTTGTTTGGGGCCGGCATTCACCTATTCCTTGCTGAAATGCGGGGACGAAGTCATCGTTGTTGCCGAATCTTTGGCAGAATCGGTTTTAGCTGCGGCAAAATTTGAAGGCGAATGCACCTTGCTCGCCACATTCACCGGCGCAGAACTGGAAGGTATAATTTGTCAACATCCTTTCATGGATAAAGAATCCCACCTTATCCTTGGCGACCATGTGACCTTGGAAAGCGGTACAGGCTGCGTGCATACTGCCCCCGGTCATGGTGTTGAAGACTTTGTTGTTTGCCAAAACTATCCTTTCCTGAAAGAAAACATCGTGGTTCCCGTAGATGAACACGGCAAAATGAACGAACTTGCCGGGGAATTTGCAGGATTGACCACCGATGAAGCCAATGTAGCCATTTTGCAAGCCCTGATCGATCGCAATGTTCTTTGGGCACAGGAAAAAATCGTGCACCAGTATCCCCATTGCTGGCGCTGCAAGCATCCCATTCTTTTCCGTGCCACGCAACAGTGGTTCTGCTCGGTGGAAGGATTTAAGGATGAAGCTGTAAATGCCATTCACCATGTGAGATGGATTCCCGCTTGGGGTGAATCCCGGATCGAAAGCATGGTCAAAGACCGTGCAGACTGGTGTATTTCCCGTCAGCGTACCTGGGGCGTACCCATTCCGATATTCTATTGCGCCGACTGCAAAAAGACCATCATTTCAAAAAAAGCCATCGATCGCATTGCTGTCCTCTTTGAAAAAGAAGGCTCTAATGCATGGTATAAATATTCGCCCCGGGAAATGATCGGGGATTTGGCTGTTTGTGACGCATGCGGCAGCACCGATCTTGAAAAAGAAACCGATATTATGGACGTTTGGTTTGATTCCGGTTCCTCCTATGCATCCGTTCTGAAACGGGAGAATCATTCTTTCCCTGCCGATTTGTATTTGGAAGGCAACGACCAATACAGAGGCTGGTTTCAGTCCTCTCTTCTGACCTCCGTGGCAACCCGTGGCGTTGCGCCGTATAAAATAGTCATCACTCACGGGATGGTAGTGGACGGCGAAGGCAAAAAAATGTCCAAATCATTGGGAAACGGTATTGATCCCAGAGATATCATCAATGAATATGGTGCCGACATACTCCGCTTGTGGGTATCTTCCTCCGACTATACCGGAGACGTCCGTTTGTCCAAAGATATCTTAAAACAGCTATCTGAAATTTACAGAAAAATCCGGAATACCCTGCGCATCCTTCTCGCCAACCTGGGTGACCCCGCAACGGATTTTGTTCCTGCTACCCATATGCTTCCCTTTCATCAGCTGACAAATTTGGATCAGTGGGCATTGACCCGTTTGCAGCAGTTAATTCAGAGAGTGCGTACTTGCTACGATCACTATGAATTCCATACCATATATCACGACATTCATAATTTCTGCGCCACCGATTTGTCTAAACTGTACATCGATATTTCTAAAGACAGACTGTATGTGGAAAGAAAAGATTCTCAGGCGCGCCGCAGCGGACAAACAGCCATGTACCAAATACTCCATGCCCTGACTCTGCTGATTGCCCCTCTCCTCTCTTATACAGCGGAAGAAACCTGGCAGTTCATGCCCCATCTTCCGGAAGATGACAGGGACAGCGTATTCTATAACCAGATGCCTTCCTTTGATGCAGCTTTCACCAATCCCAAGATCGAAGAAAGCTATTCTCGTCTGTTCTTGTTCCGGGATGATGTCATGAAAGCTTTGGAAGAAGCCCGTGCCCAAAAAGTCATCGGTAAATCTTTGGAAGCGAAAATCACCATCTTTGGTTCTGCAGACAACCAAGCCATGAAAGAATTCGCTTTTTTCCAAAATGAGTTGAATACCATTTTTATTACGTCCGGGGTCAAGCTTTCTCATGATGCCCCTCCGCAGGGCTCTTTTACCGACACCGAACATGACATTGCTGTTTTGGTAGAATCCGCCGATGGTATAAAGTGCGACAGATGTTGGATATTTACTCCCGATTGTAAAACCGTGGGTGAGGCACACCTTTGCCCGCGCTGCCAAACGGTACTCAAGTAAGGATGATGATCAGGGCGCACCTGTCCGTGCGCCCTCACCTATGAAAGGAACGATATTATGTGGTGGATATGGATCGCGAGTTTGGTCGTTATTCTTGACCAGATAACCAAATGGCTTGCCACGACCTATTTGGAGACAATCGGGTTTTCTGCCTTCATACCCGGATTTATTTCCTTCCAATATGTACTCAATCCCGGTGCCGCCTGGGGTATGCTGAAAAACCATCCTTGGATCTTTTTGTCATTGTCTACCCTCGCCATTGTCGGCATCATCGTTTTTATGGTCATGTATAAACAGCGGCATACGCTTTTAACCCTCTCCCTTTCCTTCATTTTAGGCGGCGGCATCGGCAATATGATCGATCGCATCTTTTATGGAAAAGTGGTGGATTTTCTTCACTTTGAATGGATTCAATTCCCCACGTTTAACATAGCAGACAGTGCCATAACCATCGGAGGCATACTGATGCTTGTTTGGGTAATCTTCATTGATTTCCCTTGCGAGCGCCGAAAAGAAAAAGAGAAAAAGGCACAAGCCAATCAGCTTCATGAGGAAAACTATGACATTTCCGATTCCTGAAGAAATGGAAGATGACCGTCTTTTCACATCCGTGGTTATCCATGGCGGCAGTCGCATTGACAAATATTTAGCCGATCATACCGATTTCACCCGTTCCGCCATCCAAAGACTGATTGGTGAAAATGCCGTGCATATCAACGGGAAGGTAATCAAAAAAAACGCCCCGGTTCAAACCGGAGATGTGGTCACGGTGGTATTGCCGACTCCCAAACCCACAAAAGCTCTGGCCGAAAACATTCCCCTGACAATCATCTATGAAGACAGTGATCTTCTGGTGGTGAATAAACCGCAGGGCATGGTGGTGCACCCTGCTCCCGGCAATGAACGCGGCACGCTGGTGAACGCGTTGCTATATCATTACAAAGACAACCTTTCCGGTATCGGAGGCGGCATACGCCCGGGGATTGTTCACCGCATTGATAAAAACACCGCCGGGCTTTTATTGGTTGCCAAAAACGATTTTGCCCATGTTTCCCTGGCAGAACAGATCCGCGCCCATACCCTGCTCCGGCAGTACGAAGCGGTGGTATACGGTACACCCAAGGATGAAAAAGGCATAATTGATAAACCTTTGGGGCGCAGTTTGAAAGACAGAAAGAAAATGGCGGTATTCTCCAAAACAGGCGAAGGAATTCGGGAAGCCGTGACACACTATGAAGTCTTGGTTTCTTTCTCCGGATACGCCCATGTGCGCTGTCGTCTGGAAACCGGACGTACCCACCAAATCCGCCTTCACATGGCATCCATCGGACACCCGGTTGTGGGGGACGATGTGTATGCCCCCGGCAGACCCACTTTGGGTTTGATGGGACAGTGCCTGGTCGCCAGAACCTTGGGATTGGTTCATCCCAGAACGGGTGAAGCCCTGTGTTTTACCTGTGAATTACCGGCGTTTTTTTTACAAACCTTGAATCAGCTTACAAAACTACAGTAGGTACCTATGAAACGATTTGAAAACATCATCATTGCAACCGATTTAGACGGCACCTTTTTGGGCAGTGGGTCCAGAATCGTACCGGAAAATATAGAAGCAGTCCGCTATTTCAAAGAACAGGGCGGTCATTTCACCTTTTCCACCGGCAGAAGTGCCGGTGCCCTGCGGCGCGTTTTTCCCCAGGCATGGGAAACCGCCAACCTTTGCGGTGTTTTGACCAACGGCTCTGTACTGTATGATTTTAAATCCGATACGGTCTATGACGAAATTTTTATGCCCTATGATGCCACGGTTTCCCTCTTGCATCGGTGCATAGACCGATTTCCTCATATTGGAATCCGGGTGGGTAAAGGTGAACAATACCTGGTACCCAATTTGACCCCCTTTCTTGATAATGAAATTTCCAAATATCAATCCATGACATCGTTTGTAACGGTAGATGAACTTCCCAGACAACTCAATAAATTTGTCTGTGTCGCCCCTCCCGAAGAATTGCAGCGGTTAAAAGCCTATTTGGATACTTTGGATCAGAAGGAGTTTGCCATTTTCTTTTCATACCCCTGGCTACTGGAAGTATGCAATGTCAACGCAACCAAAGGGAAACGGATTTTAAAATTGAAAACTTTGCTTTCCACTCCCCATCCAGTTATTTATGCTGTCGGGGATTATAATAACGATATCGATATGCTTCAAAGCGCTGATTTTGCCGCCTGCCCATCCAATGCGGTGGACGAAGTGAAAGCAATTTGTTCCATTCATTTGTGTCATCATGATCAAGGAGCTATAGCAGATTTAATATCAAAAATATAAACGGAGGTATTTGTAATGTATGCATCAAAAGAACTGAAATCTCGTCAACTTCCCCCCTTGCTCTCCCCGGAGAAGACCACATTAACTCCTGCCGAGTGGGCCGATTTGAGAAAATATTTTCTGAACCAATTGTCCGAGCATATGTACGGTTTCACGCCGCCCGCTTCCCGGGAAGTAAGAGCGGAGTTGGTGGATCATGGCATAAAACGCTTTTGCGCCGGGAAAGTGATTCATCGCAACTATAAACTCTATTTTGACACTCCCAAGGGTGAATATTCCTTCCCCTTTGCTTTGGTTTTACCCAAGAAAGTACAAGCTCCCCCGGTGATTATGCATATTGCCTTTAGAAATTTTCCCGATTGGTATATTCCTATAGAAGAAATTACCGATCAAGGTTTTGGTATTGCTGTCATAAATTACAACGATATTTCAGAAGATGCCACAAACAGCGATTACACCTTGGGCCTTGCCGATCACTTCATTGGTAATAAAACCCGTGAAAAGAACGAATGGGGTCGCATCGGCGTTTGGGCTTATGGCGCCATGCGCCTGATGGACCATCTGGTGACACGCGATGACATTGACACCGCCCACATCGCTGTCAGCGGTCACTCCCGTTTGGGAAAAACCGCTCTTTGGGTAGCCGCTCAGGATGAACGATTCTTTGCCGTCCACGTCAATGACAGCGGTTACGGCGGTGCTGGTTTGCACAGAGGTCATATCGGTGAGAAGGTGGAAGACTTTGTACGCTGCGGCAGTAAAGACTGGTTCTGCGATAACTTTTTGAACATTCTGAATCAAGACGAAAACGAACGTCCCACCGATCAACACATGTTGTGTGCCTGTGTGGCTCCTCGTTATCTCTATGTGGCTAGCGCCAAGGATGATCGCTGCGTAGACTGGCTTTCGGACATGTTATCTTGCTATGCCACATCTCCTGTGTATGAAGCTTTGGGTAAATGTGGATTCATTGCGCCGGATACCATTCCCTCTCCCCCCTTCGCCCTCCACCAGGGTAGCATCGGCTACCATGTCAGAAATTACGAACATTATTTGTCCAGAGAAGACTGGAACCATTTCATTGCTTTTTTAAAAAATAAAATATAATCAATATTCAGGAGGAATCCAACATGCAACAGGCAAAGAAAAAGGAACTTGCCAACATCGCCGCTCATATTCGTATGGGCGTGTTGACAGCTGTTCACAGCGCAAAAGCGGGACATCCGGGCGGTTCTCTCTCCATCGCTGATATCTTGGCGTATCTTTATTTTGAAAAAATGAATATCGATCCCACCAATCCCCGTATGGAAGACCGTGATCGTCTGGTTCTTTCCAAAGGACATACATGTCCGGGTTTGTATGCAGCTTTGGCACACCGCGGCTATTTCCCGGTGGAAGATTTAAAAGGGTTTAGAAATATCAACACCGACTTAGAAGGTCACCCTGATATGAACAAGGTGACAGGAGTAGACATGACCACCGGTTCTTTGGGTCTTGGTATTTCGTCTGCCTGTGGCATGGCTTTATCGGGTAAGCTGTCCCATAAAAATTACCGTGTATACGCGATTTTGGGCGACGGCGAATTGGAAGAAGGACAGGTATGGGAAGCAACCATGTTTGCTGCTCACTACAAATTGTCTAACCTGACCGCGTTTGTTGACTTCAACGGGCTTCAAATCGACGGCGATATCACCAAAGTGATGAACCCCACCCCCATCGATGAAAAATTCCGTGCCTTCAACTGGAATGTGGTTCTCGTTGACGGACACAACTTCGATGAAATCGAAGCCGCTGTCGCCGCTTCCGAGAAATCTGAACGTCCCACCGTGATCATTGCAAAAACCATCAAAGGTAAAGGCGTTTCCTTCATGGAAAACCAGGCGTCCTGGCACGGTTCCGCCCCCAATGATGAACAATATGCCGCTGCCATTGCCGAGCTGCAAGCCGCCATAGTAAAGGAGTGAATACCATGAAATTAACACCTAAATATGAGATTGGACAAAAAGTCGCTACCCGTGAAGCATATGGCGATGCTCTGGCTGAATTCGGTGCCGAATTTGAAAACCTCTATGTCTTGGATGCGGACCTATCTAAATCCACCAAAACCAACACCTTCCAAAAGGCTTTTCCCGATCGCTTCATTAATTGCGGTATCGCAGAAGCCAATATGGTCACCGTAGCTGCCGGTATGGCTACCACCGGTAAAATCGTGTTTGCCAGTTCCTTTGCCATGTTTGCCGCGGGTCGTGCCTTCGAACCCGTTCGCAACTCCATCGGATATCCTCATCTGAACGTGAAAATCGGCGCAACCCACGCCGGCGTCTCCGTGGGCGAAGACGGTGCAACACACCAGTGCAATGAAGACATCGGTCTGATGCGCACCATTCCCGGTATGATCATCCTCAATCCGGCCGATGCCGTTGAAGCCCGCGCTGCCGTTCGCGCCGCGTTGGAATACAATGGTCCTGTCTATTTGAGATTCGGTCGTCTGAGCGTTCCCGTCATTTATGATGAAAAAAACTATGAATTTGAAATTGGTAAAGGGATCCGTCTTTCCGCAGGAAGCGATGTGTCTATCGTGTGTACCGGTTTGATGACCGCCGAAGCCATCCAAGCTGCCGCTGTGCTGAAGGAAGAAGGCATTTCGGTAGATCTGATCAACATGCATACCATTAAACCCATTGATAAAGATCTGATCACAGATTCTGCTCAAAAAACCGGTTGCGTGGTTACCACCGAAGAACACAATATCATCGGCGGTTTAGGCAGTGCGGTTTGTGAAGTTCTATCCGAAACATGCCCTGTTCCCGTACTTCGTCATGGTGTTCCCGATACGTTTGGAAAATCCGGTGCCGCCAAAGCCGTTTTGGAGTATTTCGGCATGACTGCACAGGGAATTGTGAAAAAAGCAAAAGAAGCCATTGCTCTGAAAAAATAAGAATTTTTTTCCCTCCCTTTGGTATACTAACTGCCAAAGGGAGGATTTTTTATGCTTGAATCGTTCAATCAAAAAATCAATCAAATGGATATAATCCTCAGAAAAAACGAAAGCTTTGATATCATTCGTACTAGCTTACAAGTTGCCGCTCGCCAAGCGGCGTATTATTATGTTGAAGGCTTTGTCAAAGTGGAAAGCCTCGTCAAAATCCATGATACGGTGATTAAGATAAATGCGGAACAACTGGGGCAGGCGGGAAACAATTTGTTTACGTTTGCTTCCTTATTTATTCCCCACGTTTCCTATCGAACAACGGAAAATTTATTGGATGCAGCAGACTGTGTATTAAAAGGCATGGCCGTATACATCATGGAAGGTTTTTCCGACGTCTTGATTTTAGATATACGATTTTATCCTTCCCGGGAAACCAAAGAACCGGAAAAAAACCGAACACTCCGCGGTCCCCATGAAGGCTTTGTCGAGAACCTTCTCCAAAATACCGTTCTCATTCGCCGCAGATTAGCAACTTCAGATTTAACCTTTGAACGATTTCAAATTGGAGAAGAATCAAAAACCGATGTTGTTTTAGCTTACATGAACAATAAGGTCAATCAAGATGTTCTCCATAAAGTACGAACAAAGATTTGCAATCTTAAGTTAAAAAGTTTAACCATGTCACAAGAAACCTTGTCAGAAAACTTCTTTTTTAAAGATGGTTTTTTACCCAAACTCAATCCCCTTCCTAGAGTGCGGTATGTGGAACGACCCGACACAGCCGTTGCCCAGTTGACAGAAGGAAAATTGCTCATCCTCGTCGACACTTCACCTGCTGTCATGGTACTTCCTGTTTGCATGTATGACTTTTTCGAAGAAACAGAAGATTATTATTTCCCCCCATTTACCGGAAGTTATTTGCGCATTGTCCGTTTTATCATTTTTTTCGCCTCCATTCTTTTGGCGCCGTCCTGGCTCCTAAGCTTTGAATACAGAGAGATGCTTCCGAAAGTCTTATCTTTTTTAGATGTAACAACCTCCTATACGTTGCCGATTTTTATCCAGCTTTTAATATTGGAATTTGCTATCGATGGAATAAAAATTGCCTCGTTGAATACCCCCTCTACCCTTTCCAATTCATTGAGCGTGGTAGGAGGTTTGTTACTGGGTGATTTCGCTGTGAAGGCCGGCTGGTTTGTTCCCGATACCATTCTCTGTGCCGCCTTTACCGCCTTGTCTAACTTTATTCCCACCAATTACGAATTGGGTTATAGTTCCAAATTTGCCCGTTTGTTACTAATCATTCTGGTTGCTTCGTTTCAACTATGGGGATTTATCGCCGGCATTTTAATCATCATCATCGTGTTATGTACAACCCGTACCATAGAAGGAAAAAGCTATCTATACCCCGTCTATCCTTTTAATCAAAAAGTGTTCTTCCGCTTGTTTTTTCGGCATACAAAAGGAAAAGAAGGCAACTGAAAAAAGGGGCTGTGATAAAAGCAGCCCCTTTCAGATGGAAGACAAAGGGGCTGTCGAAAATGAAAAATTTTGCGACAGCCCCAAATTGTGCGAAAAATCCGCAATTTTTGGTCGGGATGACAGGATTCGAACCTGCGGCATCTTGGTCCCAAATCGTGATAGAAAGCTTTTTTGCTTATTTTAGCCTTTTTAAGCCCTTTTTGCTCCGAAAAACATGCTCTTCGGTGCTCTTATCTCCACTGTTTCCGAGTACTCCAAACCTGTCTATGGTCAAAGTTGTGGTCAAGCGAATATTGTGCGATAAAAGTCAAAATAACAAATCAGCATTGTCAATGATAAAACTTGCAACAGCACCTCTGAATTCATCATACATATATTTTTCTTTTTCAGCTTCCCACCAAACTTGATTTGCTTTTTCAACCTTTGTAATGATCTCTTTATTTTTGTAGTAATCATAATCTAAAGGTAAATCCTTGTTTTCAAAGATATCTGAAATAATGCTTTGGAGTAAATCATGACATTTTGTTGCACCAATTGTATTTAATGATAATAGCATTAACTGCAACTCGTCCATGCATAGTACTTCGTCAATTCCGTCTGTAGCTCCCCAAATGAACTCCTGACATAGCATTAGCGTTTTTTCAGCATCATTAATTTCAGAATCGTCTTTCGTCCGAGTTAGGTTTGGAATAAATTTAGGTAATTCAATCAGTTGATTTTCGCATGCTTTAAACATAGACTGAAAAGCAGGGCTTTTCCATCCGCCTTTTGTTAAGATTTTTATATTGTACTCAAGGTCATCTGTCTCTCCTAAATAGTACACTTCACAAAGGGGAGCATCTATTTCTATCAAATATAATTTGCTTTTGGGGTGTGTTATTTTTAGTTCCTTACCGTTCTTTAATTTACCAACAAATGTTCCATTAATGTAAATATCAAAGCCTATAAGAGATGATATAAAGTTCCACTTTCGATGAAATGTAAATGTTACATTTTGGTTTAAACTATCAGTCATGTAATCCCTCTATTAAAATAATTATATAGACACACTAATATCCCGAGTCGTATATCCGTAATCGATTATTTTCTTCTGTATACAATGAAATCGCTCTTCAGTGATGGTGATATAATAGGAAAAATTAATTTTCATTGAAACATCTCCTCGCTGATTACAATCTATCAACAATTAAAGAATAGCATAAAAATATAAAATATTCCACTTATTTATTAAATCAAAATTTGACCCGCAGTAAACAAAGAAAAGGGGTTAAAGTACTTCAGCCGAGGTTTCTGCTCTTGTAATAAAATAGGAGTTTGGATGATTTTATGAAGAAATAGGAATAATCCACTAAAAACACAGGATCCCATGTTGCAAAACTCGTCGAATTGTTATATAATATTTGTTAAATCATACCAGTCTTTTATTTTAAGCTTAAATTGCATCTTATCGATGCGAATGTAGGCAGATTTTAAAACACGAGGTAACATATAGATGCTACACCAAGGATTATACGAGCAAATCATTAATAAAGGCCTTGATAAGGAGCTTGCAGAGAACACGGACAAGCTCTGCCAAACTGCGCCGATAGATGCGGGCGAATCATCCAAGGTGTTAGCGAAATACATATCTGATATTATTGAAAAAGGTCTCGATAATGTTCGGGATAATGGCGGAGATTTATCAGCACAGGTTGAACTTGTCAACAAAATTGTTACCACCGTTATGACCGAAACTAAAGAAGCTGACTTCGATTTGCTGGCGGTTGCCAAGCGTGCGGAGCAGCTTCTTGCCCTTTTTGACAAGCAAAACAGTATTCTTGCCTTAAATAATAAGGCGGAAATTGTACGCCCTGAAACATCAATTGCTCAAAGCTCGCTGTTCACAGGTGCTATTCATGAGCCGCAGATGTTCACTGAGCTAAAACAAGAAATCGTGTCCTGTAATCGGATTGATATGCTGGTATCCTTCATTAAATGGAGCGGACTGCGTTTGATTATGGATGAGCTTACTGAGTTTACGCAAAAAGGTGGCGAACTGCGTTTTATTACCACCTCGTATATGGGTGCTACCGATGTTAAAGCCATTGAGGAATTGCGAAAGTTACCAAATACACGAATCAAGGTAAGCTATGATACTAAACGTACACGCCTGCACGCCAAGACGTATGTGTTTTATCGCGATACTGGCTTTACCACTGCTTATGTAGGTTCATCTAACCTTTCCAATGCCGCTATTTCCAGTGGTTTGGAGTGGAACGTAAAGGTGACGAAAAAGGACCTGCCCGAAACTATTGATAAGATAGCCGCCACCTTTGAAAGCTATTGGAACTCAAATGAATTTGAGTATTACTCAGAGGATCAAAAGGAGCGTCTTTCCAGAGCACTTCGTGCTGAAAAGTATTTTGATAGCAACAATTCCGACGCTTACACTTTTGATATTACACCCTATTCCTATCAGCAGGAAATATTAGATAAGTTAGAGGCAGAGCCAGAGCACAACCAGTGCCGAGTCGATTACAGGACAGCGATATATCCATCACCGTGACACCGACAACAAGATTCTGCTGTTTGTCCGTGAGTTCAAAACAGACCGTGTCAGTGGCTCCGCTGCAGCATATACCTTCCTCGGCACGGCAAGTTATGTTACACACGAAGGTTCAAAACCCATGAACATTACCTGGAGATTAGACAAGCCGATTCCAGCAAAGTTCTTAAAGAAGACAAATAAATTGGTGGCCTTATGAAATACAAAAACATTAAAAAGGGTATATTTAAATCTCGCCCAAACAGATTTATAGCCATTGTCAACATTGAAGGCAATGATGAGACGGTCCATGTCAAGAACACAGGAAGGTGCAAAGAGCTTTTGATTCCCGGAAGTCAGGTGATTCTCAGCATTTCGGATAATACGGCCAGAAAAACAAAATACGACCTAATCGCTGTTTATAAGCAAGGATTATAACTCGTTAATATAGATAGTCAGGCGCCAAATCAGGTGGTGAAGGAATGGCTGCTTACACAAAAATTTGGTAAGGTGCAGCCTGAATACAAATTCGGGAATTCAAGACTTGATTTTTATTTAGAAAAAGACAATAGAAAAATTCTTATGGAGGTCAAGGGCTGCACTTTAGAGATGGACGGAATTGGTTATTTCCCCGATGCACCGACCGTGCGTGGCACAAAGCATTTAAGAGAGCTTACCAAAGCTGTTCTTGAGGGACATGAATGTCACGTCGTGTTTGTCATCCAAATGCCAAAGGTCACTGAGGTTCTCCCTAATGCCGCCACTGATCCCTTATTTGCAAAAGCATTAGGTGAGGAAAAAGCAGCCGGCGTTAATGTGATGTGCTTACAATGCATTGTGACTGAAGATGAATTGAAGGTTAAATAGATATGGATATTGTTGAAGTAGTAGCCGCCCTGATATGGGATAATGATAAATTTATGATCTGTCAACGCCCAGCACACAAGGCACGAGGGCTTTTGTGGGAGTTTGTTGGCGGCAAAGTGGAGAGCGGCGAAACAAAAGAACAGGCGCTTATCCGAGAGTGTAAAGAAGAACTTGCTGTCACTTTGACGGTCGGGGAAAAGTTTATGGATGTAGTTCATGAATATCCAGATATTACAGTGCATTTGACATTGTTCAACGCCACTATAGCCGAAGGCGTACCGCAATTACTAGAGCATAACGATATTAAGTGGATAACCCCAAGCGAGATACAAAACTACCGCGTTTGCCCGGCAGATGAGGAGATTATAGAGAGATTAAAAGATGAAATCTCGTGGTGATTTTAAAAATATTAATATAAAGGCAAAGGGGTATGCATATGGACTGGATACTATATGTGATAATTGGAATTCTAATCGTTCTATTCATTGTTGTCAAAAAGCCATCTTCAAAAGATGTGCCTCAAAATGAAAATGTAACCCTACCCTACAAAAAACGTGATGACTTCCTTAGCGCTTCTGAGTTGTCTTTCTATCGAACATTGGGGACATTTCTTGAGAGCAAAGCGATAATCTGCCCAAAGGTTGCAGTTAAAGAAATAGTGTTTATCGGTAATGGTGTTGGAAAAGACTATATGAAGTTTTTTAATTATATTGCAAAAAAGCATGTGGATTTTGTGCTTTGCGATGCAAGGACGATGCAAGTTATATGTGCAGTAGAATTAGATGACAAGAGTCATCTAAGAGAAGCGCGTAAACAAAGAGATGTTTTTATAGATGGAGTTTTTGCCACCTCTCAAATTCCGCTATTTCACATAAAGGCTCAAAGTGGTTACTCTAAGGAAGATATAAAAGAGGTTTTAAATTGCTTTTTGTCTGAGGAGCCTACCAAATTAGATATGGCTGATGAAATTGCAATCAAAACAGAAACTTTCAAAGAAGAGGCCAACGCCCCTATTTGCCCTAAATGCAGTATTCTGATGGTTAAGAGGAAAGCGACTCAAGGAGAAAATTCCGGTAAAGAATTTTATGGTTGCACTAACTATCCAAAGTGCCGAGAAATTAAGCAAGTATGAAAAATGAGCGATATAAAGTCGATATTGCATCAGACTAATTCGTAGTATGCGAACAATACATATTATAGCAATAATGGGAAGTTGGCAAAAGGGGGATATTATGATTGAAAAGCAACTTATGGATTCGCCCCAATATGTCTTTTTATAACGTGGATATGCCCGGCAAACACGTTATATCAATATCAAATAGTGGAAATTTAGCCGATGATTTTAAAAAATATGCTACGAATTTTTTTAATGCAGCAGAATGTGTTATTCATTATTTAGGAGAAGAAGCCGCCGAAAAGCAAGATATTTCAAAACTTGATATTTGGTATTTTTCCATGATTTATTTATATAGACAGAGTTCAGAACTATTGCTAAAGGCTAATATTTTTAAAGGATTAATGGGTATAGATTTAATGATGTGAGTTTTAATGCTTTTTATGATAAACTTTTTGTTAAGTCTCTTGAACAAATGAAAAACTAGCATCTATAATGTAGGAGTACAAACTACTAGTGCCCATTATGTTTATTGGATGAAGATGATATTTTCTCTTGACTTTATTCGTACCCTGTGATGTTTGTGATGTAGCTACAAGGAGACACGGAACGCAAGTCTGAAGAGTTTCACGTTGTTGTTAGAATGATCGCATATTCTACAACCTTATGGAGGATTTCTTCAAAAACAAATGTAATCCGAATTATGAGGAACAAACATGGTTTAGATGAATTTATCAAGCACGCGCTGTTAGAAGAAAAAAAGAGGGCGACTTTGTATCGGGGTTACCGATATGGAGTCGTTCCATTTATTTTGCTCCGCTGTAAACAAACAAAATCCGTTGCTATTTCCTTATATCATCATAATATTGCTCAAAGCCAATTTCCTCTTCTAATGCCTTATCCCTAAGCTCAGAGGCGAAGCGTGACCATTGCTCAAATTCCGAGACGGTCATTTTCTTTTTCATATAGCGGGCATAGTGTGCTTTATATGCCCTGTTGTAGGTCTGCCATACAGGGTCATTTTTGCATTTGTCATCATAACGGCGGCGAGCGCCTACATCTCGGCAGGTTTTATCAGGCTCGTCCTGCAAAGGTGTATCACAGTAGTTGAAATATTTACCTGCACGAATCAGAAAAAAGCGACCGCACTGCTTGCACTGATTGGGAATATAATTCTTCTTGATGCCACTAAAAAAGTCATAATATAAAAACGACTGCAAATCGGAGAATTGAATTTCTTCGCAAAGAATCGATTTGTTGTTTTCATCATATAAAACCTTGTAGCCGAAGGAATTCATTTTGCATTTGTTTCTTTGAAAAGTACTGCCGTGCTCTTTGTTGAAAGCATCAAAATAAGATGCGACTTCATTGGCGCTTGGGAAAGTGCCGCTGCGATGCAAGTAGTTCTCAATAAATGGACGAAAAATCTTATGAACCGATATAGAGGAATCTAATAAGGAAATATAACTATCAAAATACCCAGTTATATCCCTGTTCGCCTCCTCTGCAATTTCGACCATATTATAATCTGTATAATCAACCTCCTCCGGGAGAAAGGTGTGCAAACGCATACGGTAGATTCCATTTTCACTTCTTTCTGCCAATCCGAATTCGTTGGCAGTGTCCTCGTCCGGCCATTCATCTTGTAAATGATCAATGCCGTCTTCAAATAAAAGAGTGTGCCCATTTAAAATATCTTCTAATGTAATTTTATTATACTGACGAAGCTTATCGTAGGGCGGCAAAGATCCCAACATATCATCAGTTTTACGGATTTTTCTCATTGCCGAATAAACATTATTGTTATATTTATGGCAAAAATCGTAAGACATGTCCTCGCTGAAAAGCAATTTACGTTTTAGACTTTTTAAGTCATATCTCAAATCTTCTGCAAGAGATACAAATTCTATATTCAGATACGCTGTCAGTATTTCACCGGCAGCGTATTTATATTTTTCGTTGATATATACATCGTTGTTCCAAAAGTAAGCACGGAAGGATAACATAAAATACCTCCAAAATAATTTTATAAAATAGATAATCGAACTGCAAAAATAGAGAATGTAATTTAATTATACAACATCTATTGTAATTTATCAAGATGATTGTTAGAATACAAATAGATAATTTAGCAAATTTAAGTAACATCTATTTTGTTAGGAGGTAAGAAATTGAAGGAATCTGTTTTTAAAAGCTATGAGGAGCTGCCGTTGTTCCTCAATGCGGAGATGGTCGGTAAGGTACTGGGTGTATCTATTTCATCCGCTTATGAGCTGATGCACGAGAAAGGATTCCCAAGTGTTCGTATCGGCAACAGGCTTATCGTTCCAAAGGACAAGTTCGCCCAATGGGTGGACAAGCAGTCTGAAAGGTAGGGTGATTGCTTGAATAAGGATTATCAAAAACAATTTTACGCGGACGACGAGCTGGAATTCTGGCTCGACGAATGTTATTTTCATCCGAGCAGAGATAAGGAATATCCCACTTCCGCAATCAAAAGGCTTGCAAAGTGTGCAATGCAGTTGCTGTGGGATACCGAGCGCTTGAATCTTTTCGGTGTGAGTTACGATAATCAGGATATACGTAAGATCATGATTGAGGAAATGATGCCGGAGGATATTGACATGGCGGTTTCCGTTTTCGGAGATTATAAAAAAACACTTTCATCATTAGCGCAGCTTGCATTTATGATTTTCTTTTTGATTGTCAACCGGGATAAAAT
>ENA-UOOH01001585-UOOH01001585.1-fermentation-metagenome-genome-assembly--contig:-NODE-1585-length-21771-cov-26.926091_pt1 | contig 21771 bp, 18 predicted proteins | sample MGYA00245778_ERZ724025 | MGnify/ENA primary metagenome ERZ724025 (study PRJEB28704, sample SAMN03018313) | fermentation metagenome | biome: anthropogenic terrestrial biome; feature: soil... | reverse complement strand
AATATGGCGCTAATGATGTAACACCGGGCCTTACGGGCTGGGCTCAGATTAACGGGCGGGACGAGCTTCCTATTGAAGAGAAGGCTCGGCTGGATGGAGAATACGTCAAAAACATGGATTTTGGAATGGATGTAAAGTGTTTTATTTGGACGATTGTTGCGGTGCTTAAGGGTAAAGGTGTTGTTGAAGGCGGCACGAGGGAAACATTTCAAGGGGCAAAAGGAACGGCTGCAAAATGAAAATAGCGGCAACGGTAATTGAGGGGAAGTCCGTAAATTGGATAAATAATATCTCCCAATACCTTGAATGGAAGACGATAAAATGAAGCAGACGAGACAAGTGTGGATATTTCACCATTACGCTACACTTCCTAATTTAAACGGACATATAAGACCGTATAGATTCGCACAGTATCTAAAAGAAACAAAGACGACTATATTTGCATCGTCGTATCAGCACTTTTCAGACATAAATTTGATAGATGGTGACCGCAAGTATATCATAAATACGGACTTTGACACGCCGTTTGTATTTGTGCGCACACCGCCGTCATCCGCTGGGAAGGCTTCGCGCATTAAAAATATGCTGGCTTTTTACCAAGGGTTGTTTTCTTGCTCTAGAGATTATGCGGATAAATACGGAAGGCCGAACATAATTATCGCGTCAAGTCCGCATCCACTGGCACTAATTGCTGGCATAAAAGTAGCAAAGGCCTTTGATATTCCTTGTATTTGCGAAGTCCGTGATCTATGGCCCGAAGCCATTTTTACTGCAAGCAGCATAGGCAAAAACAGTATTACCGGAAAGTTGTTATCCGCTGGTGAGCGTTGGATATACCGCCACGCAGATGCACTCATATTCACAAAAGAAGGCGATACTGATTACCTAAAAGAGCGCGGCTGGGATATAGCGCACGGTGGTGATATCAGCCTTAAGAAATGCTACTACATCAATAACGGTGTTGATTTATCCGAATATCAGCAGCAAATAAGCGCGAATCGCTTCGCAGATTCGGATCTGGATGCGGAGAGCTTTAAAGTTGTCTATACCGGAGCGATACGCCCCGTCAATAATGTAGGCAATATCTTGGACGCCGCGAAACTTTTATTAGCTGACGGAAGCATCCGGTTTCTCATTTATGGAGATGGAAATCAGCGCGAAGAATTACAAAGACGAGCAGTTAATGAAGGATTAACTAACGTAACCTTTAAGGGCTTTGTTGATCGAAAATATATTCCTTACATTCTGAGCCGTTCTTCAGTTAATCTGCTTAATTATTCCGGAACTAAGTACAACTGGTCGCGAGGAAACAGCTCCAACAAATTGTTTGAGTATATGGCCAGTGGCAAACCAGTGATTTCTACGGTTAAGATGGGCTATTCGATCATAGAAAAATACGGTTGTGGAATTGAACTGGTTGATTTGAAATCGGAAGCCTTAGCGGATGCAATTCTTATTTTGAAAGATATGCCTCAAGAAGAATACTCCAATTTTTGTCTGGCTGCAGCTAATGGAGCAAAGGATTTTGATTATGTCAGATTAACTGAAAAACTCGAAGAAGTGATGACACAGTTCTGTAAATGAGGTGGAGACGGCTTGCCAAGGTTAGAAAAATACATGAATACTGTCAAATACTTAAAGCCAGTACAGATTATCAATCAAATCAAAAAACCGTTTATTCTCCGTAGTATTCCCCAAATCAAGCCGGCTCTCACTGTTACTGGAAAAGTGCCTGAGACCATGATATCGGCGCTGGATTTGAATGCATCCTATTTACGACGTTTTACCATTGATGATATTGCGCATGGACAGTTGACACTATTAAATGAAAGTTATTTCGTGGATTGGTGTACATGGGAGGCCATGACTGAAGCCTCACCATTATGGCGGTTCACCCTTCATTATTTCGAATTTGCGGTTGCCCTCGCAGCGGATTATTACCATACCCGAAACGCGACGCGGTATGAGGTCTTTAAGAAGCTTCTACTGTCCTGGATAGCAAGCAATCCCGCTGCTAAAGGTGATGGATGGCATCCATATACCATCTCAATGCGGATTCCGAATTGGCTTATCTGTTTTGATCTTTTTGATGGTATTTTTAAGCAGGATGAAGAGTTCAAGCTGACGGCTTATCGCAGCATTTTCGCTCAATACAGCGTTCTCGCGAAGCGCCGCGAATTATGGCAGCTTGGCAATCATTACTTCGAAAACCTGAAGACACTTGTTCTATGCAGTTTGCTCTTTGAAGATCCGTTAGCTTATGAGAATTATATTGAACTTTTTCTACGTGAACTGCAAGAGGAAATATTGCCTGACGGCGTTCATTTCGAACTCAGTGTTATGTATCATAAGATTATTCTTGAAGATACAATTAGGGTCGCATATTGGCTCAAACAAAAAAACAGACCGGAACTAGCATTCATTTTGCCGTATATCCAAAAGATGGCGGATGCGCTATTTTCTTTGGAAAAAGGCATGTCGAAAACGCCGCTCTTTAACGACGCAGGAAACGGCGTATCAAAAGAGGCTCCTGCTCTGCTCGAAACAGTGCGCGGACTATTTCATATTGAACCTGTCAATCTGGACGACCTTACCGCAAGCGGTTATTATAAATTGTTTGACGGTCAGCTTGCTCTAATGTTTGATGCCGGATTAATTGGTCCGGACTATATGCCGGGCCACGGGCATTGCGATTGTTTGAGCTTTGAATTGTCAAGAGACGGAAAGCCTTTATTCGTTAATTCCGGTACATATCAGTATCAGAGTGACTTGCGAAAATACTTTCGCTCAACGAAAGCTCATAACACAGTGATGATTGGGGATCAAGAGCAGTCGGAATGCTGGGGAGAGCATCGTGTTGCAAGGCGTATATCTGATATTCGCGTTGAAAAGAACGGCCAAGGTATCACTGGCTCGTACAAGAACTATCTTGGAAATACACATCACAGAATGTTGTCCTTATCTGAGGGTGTGCTTACCATATTGGATTCCACTGTGGCGGATGAATCATACAAGATCCAAAGCTATCTTCATATAGTGCCGGGCTACAGCGTCGTTAAGGAGGACAAGTATCTGTCAATAGGACGAAATGGGGATACTGTGTGTAAAATCTATCCGCTAGAGTGTACTGCGCAGATTCATACCTCAGGTGAACTAACACATTATGCACCTGAGTTTGGCGTGTTGTTGACAGCAACATGTGTCGAGTTTGGATGGCAATCAGACAAGAGACAACACGGATATACTGTGAAGTTTTATTGAAAGAGGACTAATGAAATGATTAACGTAATTGGACTTGGTTACATCGGCCTTCCTACAGCACTGATGTTGGCTTCACATGGTGTTGAAGTGGTTGGCACGGATTATAACAAAGGAATTGTCAACAAGCTTAACGCAGGCCAGATAACATTCGAGGAAAATGGTCTTGTGAAGCTTTTTGAAGCCGCGATTGGCTGTGGCATTAAATTTAGCTGCGATTATCAGAAAACTGATATATATATTGTTTCGGTGCCGACACCATATGACAAAATCAGCAAAAAAATAGATGCCAGCTACTTAATATCAGCAGTCAAGAGTGTGATATCTGTTTGCACTAAAGGTGCCATCGTGGTTATTGAATCGACCATACCGCCCGGGACTATTGACAAACATGTACGTCCTGTGGTCGAAGCGAGTGGCTTGGTGATCGGCGAAGATATTCACTTGGCACACGCTCCTGAGAGGATCATTCCCGGCAATATGCTCTATGAACTTGAGCACAACTCGCGCACTATCGGTGCAGATGACGAAGTAATTGGCGAGAAGATCAAGGCGATTTACGCATCCTTCTGTAAGGGAGAGATAGTTGTCACCGACATCCGCACTGCCGAAATGACAAAGGTTGTTGAGAACACCTATCGCGACATCAACATCGCCTTTGCCAACGAGCTTGCCAAGATTTGCAGTAGCGATAATATGGATGTGTATGAAATTATCCGCATAGCCAACATGCACCCGCGCGTAAACATTCTCTCTCCTGGTCCGGGCGTCGGGGGACATTGCATTTCTGTTGACCCATGGTTTCTTGTCGGCGATTATCCAGGACTGGCAAACATAATCCTCGCCGCGCGAAAAATCAACGACGGAATGCCACGATTTGTCATACACCGAATAAGCCTGATTATGAAGGAAGTAGGGCTCAAAAATGTGAATAGGGTAGGTATCTACGGATTGACTTATAAAGAAAACGTAGACGATGTCCGGGAAAGTCCCACCCTGCAAATGTTGGAACGAATGGATGATGCGCTTTCTGGTGGTCTGGTTCAGGTATACGATCCTTATATTGCACAAGATATCGTGCCGAATCAGCATCATGATCTCGAATCGTTTCTGAATACCGTGGATTTGGTTGTTATTATGGTAGGGCACGATGAGATTATGAAGAATATGAATAAACTATCAGATAAAGTCATCTTTGACACAAGAAACGTCTGCAAACTTCCTGGCGTATACAGAATGTAAAATACATATTAAGGCCTTTGCAAAACAATTGTATTATGGCCGATATTTCATGGCAAAAAGGGTGAGACGTTGAAGTGAAGCAATTGTTTCTTATGGTGAATGATGGTACTGTAAAGCTGATAGAATCACCAGCGCCTACGGCAAAAGAAAACTGTGTCATTGTTGAAACTAAATACTCTATTGTGAGTGCTGGCACAGAACGGGGACTGACTTCTTTTGGCGGCAAGAATTTGATTCAAAAAGCCATGGAACGTCCGGACCAAGTCAAAAAGGTATTGGAGAAAATGTCCACTGATGGAATTTTGACAACGGTGGAAACGGCGTTTAACCGTCTTAATGAGCCGATGCCGATGGGTTATTCAGCAGTAGGGACCGTGACGGAATGCGGACGTGGAGTCACTGAGGTTTCTGTCGGAGACACAGTTGCGATGGTCGGGCAGGCCTATCACGCGGAAGTCAATCGCGTCAGCAAAACAATGATTGCGAAGATCCCTGAAGGGACAAAAGACATTTGCCAATACTCAATGTGCGCCTTGGGAGGTATAGCTCTGCAAGGTATCCACCAAGCGCAGGTCGCAGCAGGCGAGACGGTTGCTGTCATTGGCTTGGGTCTGATTGGCCATATCACCGCCAGGATCCTGAATGCCTACGGTTGCGATGTGATTGGCTATGATATCGTGGATAAAACGTTGAGCGGTACGCGTTTGAAAGCGTTCGTAAACTCAAATGACGAGAATGCCGCTGATATTACCAGATCTCTTACCAGAGGCCGTGGTGTAGATAAGGTCATCATTACCGCCGCTGCCAACACTAATGCGCCAATGGACTTGGCGGCTGCGATTACACGCGACAGAGGCATAATCTGTATGATTGGTGTCACCCAGATGAATATTGACCGCCGCCCTTATTACGAGCGGGAATTGACGTTTACCATCGCCCGTTCCTATGGTCCTGGGCGGTACGATCCCAGTTATGAAGATCAGGCTGTAGATTATCCCCTCGGCTATGTCCGTTTCACCGAAGGACGGAACATTGAGGAGTTTGTCCGTCTTGTGAGCGAAGGCCGCGCAGACTTTGTAGACCTCATCACGCACGTGCTTCCTTTTGAACAAGCGGAAAAAGCCTACGAAATGATCACAACCAGCAAAAATCACGAGCGCTATATCGGTATTTTGCTCGAATATCCGCAGCGTTTAGAAAAGTGGGCACCTACGATCCAAAAACCGTTTTCAAGAGATACTCAAAGAGACGGAAAAATCTCTGTCGGCCTGATCGGAGCAGGAAATTTCGCTAAGAGTACTCTTTTACCAGTTATGCAGTCAACAGGACTGTATCGCCTAAAGGCACTCGCCACTACCGGGGGTATTGGGGCGGCACAAGCCAGTGCTGCGTTCGGCTTTGCGCAAATTACTAATGATTATAAGCAGCTTCTTAACGACCAGGATATAAACTTGATTGTGATCTCGACTAACCATAATTCACACGCCAAGTTTATCATTGAGGCGTTGGAAGCCGGCAAACACGTCTACTGCGAAAAGCCGATCTGCCTCACTCTTGAAGAACTGAAAAAGGTAGAAGCTACTTATTACGCTTCCGGGCGAGAACTTTTTTGCGGTATGAACCGTCGCTATGCTCCATTGATTCGACAAATCCAAAAGAACTTATCTACCGATAAGGTACCCGCTGTATATGATTATATTGTAAATGCTGGTTTTATTAAGTCCGACCATTGGACACAAGTCGAGGCTATAGGTGGCGGGCGCATTATCGGCGAAGCCTGCCATTTTGTAGATACTCTGCAGTATCTGGATGGCAGCGAGTTAGTATCACTAAAGATCACATTTGCACAGAGCAACGCTTATCCATCGAAAGATAACGCGCTTATTACGTTGCGTTTCGCATCTGGAGGCATTGGCAACATTGTTTATACATCGATGGGAAGCAAGAAGTATCCGAAGGAACAACTCTTTGTGTTTTCCAACAGCGCAGTGTGCGAAATGAATAACTATGTGAGACTGTCGCAATATGGCAATATCAAAGCAACGAAGACAAAGCTCAAGCAAGACAAGGGCATAAAGGCCGAGTATGAACATATGGCTGCAGTTTTAGCTGGCAAAGCGGAAAACAAGGCGATAACAGATGCATTTCTTTGCCATAGGATGCTTATGGAGGGTATGAAGCAATAATGGACAAGATGGCCATATATAATTGGCTTCCTATTTGGGGACAGAATCTTGCCTGTTGTTATGAAGGCAGCCGGATTAAGCGTACACGATACGGAAAAGCTTTTTGGCGTTATCTTGCTGAGTATGAAAACCATAACGATTGGTCTTATGAACAACTTTGTGATTACCGCGATGCTCGGCTCAGAAAGATGATTCATCATTGCTATGATACCGTACCGTATTATACGAAGTTATTTAAAGATAGTGGAATCAACCCTGACTCTATAAAGACGATCGATGACCTCAAGGTGATGCCGATCCTAACGAAGGACGAGGTCAAAGCTAACATCGACTCATTGACTTCAGCTGTGGTTCCAAAAAATGAAATAAAAATTCATCCTACTGGGGGTACCACAGGAGCAGGATTAAACTTTCGTACAACTAATCATGAAGAAAACGAACAATGGGCCGTGTGGTGGCGATATCGCAGAAGGCATGGGATTACAGTCGATACATGGTGTGCGAATTTTGGCGGAAAAGTCATTGTCCCATTGAAGTATAATAAGCCACCTTTTTGGCGTATTAATCGCCCGGGAAAACAGATTTTTTATAGCGGTTACCATCTGTGTGGGGAAACTGCTTTGCTTTACGCACAGAGCTTAAAGAAAAGCAATATTAGGTGGATACACGGGTATCCTTCAAACGTTGCTGTTCTCGCTTCATTTTTGATTGAAAACGGCATTCAGATTCCAATGAGTTGGGTTAGCATTGGTGCAGAAAATCTTTACGATAACCAGAAAAAGCAAATCGAAGCCGCCTTTGGTACCCGGCCGCTTCAGCATTATGGACTAACGGAAGGCGTTGCCAACATTTCAGAACAAGAGGATGGCATATTGACAGTAGATGAAGATTTCTCTTGTGTGGAATTTTTGCCAGATGCAACCGGAAACTCTCGAATCGTTGGCACAACACTTACGAATTACGCTATGCCTTTGCTTCGTTATGATACTGGAGATTATGCGATCATTTCACAAAAGGTTCCTGCCAAGTCTGGAAGAATTGTTGATGGGATGTATGGAAGAAGTAATGAATATGTGATTCTGCCTAATGGAGTAAAGGTCGGAACTGCTGCTATAAGTCTTATATTAAGCAGATTTACGGATATACAAAGAACGCAAATAGTTCAATCAGATATGTCATCGATTATCGTTAACATTGTTCTTTCAGGAGGCGCTGACCACTTCAAAGACGACATATTGATTCGAGCTTTGAGAGAACGCCTTGGCGGCGAGTTAAAGATAAGCATCATTCATGTTAGCGATCTTAAAAAAACTAATAGCGGCAAATATAAGCTGGTTATTTCATCACTTTAAGTAGAAGAGGATAATGCATATGATCTTTTTAGGAGATATTGCGATTACCAATGGAATTATTCCCAATATTTCATCTCTACCGGAATGTTTCATGAAACAACCAGTAGTTGCAAATCTGGAGGGGGCAATTGCAGCTCCTGAAATTGTTTCATTGTCCGAAATGAAGCTATTCAGCAATGACAATATACTCGATTTCTTAAAGGCATGCAATGTAAGGGCTGTATCGCTGGCAAACAATCATATTACAGATGTTTCACAAGCGTTTCCACGAACAAAGATGTTGTTATCAGAAAATAACATTGCCTTATGTGGAGCGGGCATGAACAGAGAGGAAGCCCAAGCACCTGTTGTTATCGAAGAAAATGGTGTGATTACTGTATTGCTTGCATTTGGTTGGGATGTAATTGGATGCAAATATGCCGGAAAATCGACCTTCGGAGTTAATCCGCTTACAGCAAGAAATGTTACCTCGTGCATAGAAAAAGCTAAAGATCAGTATCCTGGGGCGCAGATTATTATTTTACCGCATTGGGACTATGAGCTTGAACTTTATCCTATGCCTATGCACCGTGAACTTGCCAAACTAGCCATTGACGCGGGCGCAAGCGCGGTTATAGGTCATCACCCACATTGTGTTCAGGGCATAGAAGTATACAAAAATCGCCTGATAGCATACAGCCTCGGCAATTGGTTTATTCCTGATGGCGTGTATATGAAGGGGAAAACAAGCTTTCCTGATTATACGAGGTTGGAATTGGCATTGGAGCTTGCTAATAAAGAGATCGTCTGTCATTGGTTTCTTTATGAAGCCAATGACACCTCACTGATCTTCTTGGGTAGTGAGGAGGTTAGTAATTCTCAAAGAGTAAGAGATTTGACTCCTTTTAACGCTATGAGTTCGGAGGATTACATCAAGTGGTTTACGGTCAATAGAAGTAAACGGAGATTGCTGCCCGTCTTCAAAACAGACAATCATATTGAGACTCATTTAAAGGCATGCTTTGTTAAAATGCGGCAAAAGGTGACAGATGTTTTTTTGGAATGGGCTTAAAGAAAAGGGCACTGTAAAAGGGTAAAATAGATAGCTCGAAGTGAGGTTCAGCATGAATACATGTTTAATAGTCGCTAGAAATCTGTATGCTACTGCCTGTTTATATCGGTACGAAAAAATCTTATCCGGCAATTATGACATTATATATTGGGATAAAGACAATGTTTCTGAGACTTGTTCTGCGAAGAATATTTATAGATATTATTATCATCAGGGCCGAGTTTTGAATCTACTATCCAAGATATCAAAAATCAAAGGGTATTTGGGTTTCAGAAAATTTGCGAGAAGTCTCATACGCAGAAATAAGTATGACAAATTGATTGTCTTGCCTACTCAAACGGGCATTTTATTGATTGACCTTTTGACGGGCAAATACGCGGGAAGGTATATTTATGACATTCGCGATTACACAGCAGAAAATAATAGATTTTTCTATTTTTTACAGAGACGCTTGATTGAAAAATCCGGGTTAACATCAATCACCTCACAAGGTTATAAAAAGTTCCTTCCCACATCTGATTTCATAGTTTCACATAATATTCCATTGATTTCGGAATCAGTAATTCGAGAGTATCGAAGGAGACGTGAGCGTGAAGAAGAAGGATTAGAAAAGCCAATTGTAATATCCTGTATTGGCGGAATTAGGTTTATAGAGCAGTTTAAAAAGGTCATTAGCGTATTTGCAAATGACGAGCGATTTGACTTGCGATTTATAGGCATTGGCTCGGAACAACTGCAGCCTTATTGCAAAAGCAATAATTTTTCCAATGTATCATTGATTGGCAGGTTTACACCCGAGGATACAGTCAAATATTACTTGGAAAGTGATATTATTATGAATTTATATGGCAATCATACGCCTCTGCTCGATTACGCATTGTCAAACAAACTTTATTATGCAGCGACTCTTGGTATGCCCATATTGGTTTGCCCCGATACATATATGGAGGAGGTAGCTGTCGGTAATGGGTTTGGATTCGCAGTGGATTTGGGCAACAGCGCAGGTGCGATTAAAGATGCGCTTTGGGAGTATTATGCGAGTATTAACTGGTCTCTGATGTATGCAAAATGCGATTCCTTTATGCGGGAGGTTTTGGAGGACGAGCAAACATTTTACAATTCAGTGATAGGTTTTTTATAATGAAATCACTATGAGATTGCCTTGGGATAGGCTAAGTGGAAGACTCGAAATTACAACCATGATGGCATTATGGAGGGCATAATACGTTGATACAATACGGCATTAGTAAGGTTATAGTTGCGCTATTATGCTCTTCTCTATTATGCATAATAGCCGTCCTATTAGCATTAGATAATGCTCAACCAGATGTATTCCAATATGTGTATATTCTTCCTTTGGTATTTTCACTATTGTCATTCGCGTTCATTATGGCGACACCGTCAGACTATTACAAGAACGTAGGTGTTGTAATTGTATCCTTGCAGTTTGTAATTCGTTGCGCGATTACCCCGCTATTTATGTATTTCGGAGACTATAGATCTCATTTCGCAATTAATTCATCGAAAGATATATGCTCAGCTGTTTTTTTAATGCTGTATGAAGCATTGTGGTGTTTTGCTGCAGTTCATATTGGAATGCGAAAAAAGAATGCCAAGCGGAGTGCCTTACAGAAGAAACAAATTAGCAGCCATAAGTTGGGCATAATCTTGGGATTGCTCACAGCCATTTGCGTACTTTTATGGGTGCTAATTCCAGCTGTGCGCGATAGTTATCGATCATTTAGTGAAATGATGTTATCCAAAACAAAGGATAACCCGTATGATTACAGAGAAATCGTCACGTCAGGATCACTTGCAAGAATTGGAGCAACACTTTTTACTTTCCTGTTTTCATTTTTGAGATATCTTGTTCCTGCATATATAATTATAAATTTATATAAACGAAAAAAGAGTATGGCTAGTTTTATTATTTCGCTGGGTCTTGTGGCACTACAGTTTTTGTTTGTTCCCAAAGCCGTTGCTGCAGCATTGTTTGCGGCTTGCATTTTTCTTATCCTAATAATAGATTTGTATCCGGAGCGCAGAAAAATAACTTCCATTCTTGCGGGCATCGTTGCATTTGGCGCGTCTATTCTGACGTTTTCATTAACATATATTAAGGCGTCATCTTGGTATGGGGTTGAGAATATATGGCAATATTTATCGAGACTATTGAACGGCTATTTTACGGGTGTTAGTAATGTGGCTAGCATTTTTTGGATGCCTGATAGGAATAAATTCGAGATATTGCTGAACTCCCTCATTGGAGCGTTGCCATTTCGAAACACAATTTTCCCTTCGGCACTTGAAAAGGATACTGTTTACACTTTGTTTACATCCTTGCCTGGAATGGGCGCCCAAATTGTATCCACTATTGGCTGCGGTCAGTACCTGTTTGGCGGATTATTCTCACCGACTTTTTCATTTATTTTTGTATATGCAGCAGTTCGTTTCGGAAGGAAATATCAAGCCACCCAAAATTATTGGAAAAAAATAGCATATCTCTATATGTCAGTTATATCAGCATTGGGGGTCGGAATGTATAACATGCCGATTACATTAATTAATTGGGTTCAAGTAGGTATACCGATGCTGATGATTGCACATTTTGCGGGAAAAGACAATGTAAAAGGATCAGAAGACTATTTGCAGTCTGGCATTTGATAAGAAGTATTCATGAGGTTTTCATTCATTATACCACCGCATAATGCTGAGAGGGGAGCCAGTTATTATCCGGCGATGGCGGCCCAAAATAATCTGGTATTGGCAAAAGTCGTCGGCATCAATAGGAGGTTTGCATGAAATATTCCGTAATAATTCCAGCATATAACGCCGTTCGTTTCATCAGAGAAGCTGTCGAGTCCGTCTTGCTGCAGAATTACTCTGATTGGGAACTGATCATCATTAACGATGGGTCAACTGACAACACTTTGGAAGTCTCCAAATCACTCGCTGATTCGGATCCACGTATCCGCGTATTCGACAAGAAGAACGAAGGTGTTTCTGCCGCTCGAAATGACGGATTGCTTGCGGCAACGGGTGACTACCTATTCTTTCTTGACGCAGACGATAAACTTGGTGACGAGGTTATGCTGAGGATTGCGGAGGCGCTCTCACTTCTGAATTACCAACCGGATATAGTGTTTGGAGATTACTATAGATTCGATGAGCGTTCCGGATTCCGGATGCACTATAGTTTTGACTACGGTTCTGATTTGAGCGAAGTTACAGGAAAAAAGATTTGGAATGTTTTATTTGGGCGCAGACCTGTGTTTGTATCGCCAATGATGGTTCAGATTTATCGAACCAGCTTTATCAAAGAGAATAAAATATTCTTTGACAAATCACTGTCATATGCCGAAGATCACGATTGGCGTTTCTTAGCTCTACAAAACAGCAATAGGTATTATGCACCTCATTTCACTACCTATTATTATAGAGAGGATAATACGCTCTCTGCGACTCATTTGCCAATGACATTTAAGAGATATTCGTGCCAAAATAAGTTCTGTGTAAAATGGTTTTATAAAGCAAAAGAAGAACCGAAACTGGCATGCGTAAAAGACGTTATTCTTTCTCGTTTAGCAGAAATCTACATGAGTAATGCTACGCGCATAAGCTTGATTCGAGATAAACAAGAGCGAGATGAATCGTGGGATTTATTCCGAAAGAGTGACCGCATAATGAGATATGTGCGGGCAAAACGTCATCGGTTAATCTTGCAGACATATCGAGTGTTTGGCATTGCGGGGTTGAAACTCATATCGCATTTTTGCAGCAGTCGCAGCAAAAGGAGGTCCCAGAATAAATAATGCGCATCAATGCGACTAAGCAAGATAGGATATGGAGTCTGGCTGGAATCATTCTGTCAATGGGTGCAAATTTTCTTGTGCTCCCGGTAATTTTGCTATATCTTGATGACGAAGCTATAGGATTATATTATATTTTTACAAGTATTGGTGCAGTAACGGCGCTGTTTGATTTTGGCTTTAGCCCATCGATTGCGAGAAGCATGGCATATGCTTGGAGCGGTGCAGAGAAGCTTGTCCCAGACGGCGCTTCGCCTCAGGCAAAGGATGCGCCAAATTATGTTCTAATGAAGAGAATAATCAGAACATGTAAGCTGATCTACCTTGGGCTTTCTTGTTGTGCGTTACTGCTAGCGCTGACAGCTGGCACAATCTACATTTCCTCAATAACCGCCTCGCTCAAAGGGTATGTCCATTATATTGCATGGTTAGTATATGCCGCAGCAATATTCTTTAATCTTCTGTATGGATACTACACCGTCTACTTACGCGGGGTAGGGGCCGTTGCTGATGTGAATAAGGCAATGGTAATATCGCGTTGCATACAGATTGTATCTTGCTCTATTTTGCTTATAATGGGGACAGGCCTGGTTGGAGTAGCAATTGCTCATTTGGGCTATGGCCTGATGTTTAGGCTGATTGCAAAAAACAAATTTTACAGATATAAAGGAATCGGCGAGAAGATTGAAAGTGTCAGGCTAACAAAAGAACAATACACAATAAAAGAAATACTGTGGGCGATTTGGCCGAATGCTTGGCGTGATGGGCTTGTCACACTATCGAAATACTTGCTGAATCAAGCCACCACAATAGTAGCTTCCTTGTACTTATCATTAGCTGACACCGGAGTCTATTCACTTTGCGTTCAGCTAACTACAGCTATCGCTACGATAGCAGGTGCCTTTCTCAGCGCGTATCTTCCGTCTCTGCAGTCAGCATTTATAAACAGGGATGTTGAAAAGCAGAAAAGCATCCTTTCGCTTGTTGTCTGCTCTTACATATCATTTGAAATCATAGGTGCATTGGGAATGATGCTTGTTTGTATACCGGTTATTCATATGTTAAAACCGACATACAGAATAAGCATTTTACTATTCCTTCTTGTTGGTTTTTACCAATTCATCCTAAAGTTCATAAACTGCTATAGCACCTATATCTCAACCACGAATCGTTTGATATACGCCAGGTCATTCATTGTATCCTCTATCGCCTGTGTAGTGCTGTCGGTTGCTTTTGCAGGTGGCCTAAAACTCGGTGTATACGGATTGGTGGCGGCTCAGATTTTAAGTCAGATTGCCTATTGCGCTTGGAAATGGGCACTTTTTGTTCACCGAGAGCTCAATATCTCCCCGTATTTCATGATAAGGCTAGGATTTGCAGAAATGAGAAACCTTGTGCCAAGATTTCGCAAATCTGTGGTCGATAATTAACAGCGTATTCGCCAACAAGACGTTGGCTCTAACAATATTAAAATCACACGAGGTACCAATAATGCGCGAAGAACTCTTCAGTTCGCTTTCCAGAGAATTGGCTGTCCTTTTGGCAGGCACCCTGCCAGTCATAGAACTTCGGGGGGCTATTCCGCTTGGAATCTCTCTGGGCCTTTCGCCAATATACTCCGCAATACTAGGCTTTATGGGAAGTATGCTTCCGGCTCCGATTATTCTGTTTACTATCAGACCTGTTTTTAATTACCTAAAAAAAACAAAACCGTTTAGAAAAATAGTTAAGATAATCTCGGACAAGTCTTTAAATAAAAACGGCCCAAAAATACAGAAGTATGGTGTATGGGGACTTTTGATTTTCGTTGCCATACCTCTTCCTGGAACCGGAGTATGGAGCGGCAGTTTGGTTGCAGCCTTGCTTGACATGCGCTTCAAATGGGCATTTCCTTCCATTTTCATAGGAAATGCTATTGCCGGCTTTATTATTCTCATGCTTAGTAACGGAATTTTCCAAGTTGTAAAGTGACCTCTCTTTTCCTTACAAACAAGGGATAAAGCCCCAAGTGCCGAATATAAACTAAATACAGTCCCGAGAGGATGAACTCATTATGAGGCGTAAGATTGCAGTCTTATTATTATTTTCACTACTAGCTCTCTGCTTTACACCGGCAGTACTAACTGCCTCAACATACACCCTTGGCCCCGGTGACGAACTGCTCATCCGGGTCGAAAACCATCCCGACCTTACCCTTGAACTAGCGGTAGGTCCCGACGGCTATATTTCTTACCCGATGGTTGGTTCTTTTAAAGTCACCGGACTAACAATTACCGAAGTTAAAGAACAGCTTACCGGCATGCTGCAGCCGCACATTCCGAACCTGTGGGTTACGGTGGTGCTTTTAAAAGCCCGTCCAATTAATATCCAGATACTTGGTGAAATCAAAACCCCAGGCAAGTACAGTGTTCAGCAGGGTACTACCGTAATGCAGGTTATTGCCCAGGCCGGTGGATTAACCGAAAAAGCTGATCGGGAACATATCGCTTTGAACCGCAGTACAGGCGTTGTTGGAATTAACATGAAGGCCATCGCTGAAGGTGATCTTTCAGGCGACGTGGTATTACAGGATGGAGACACCATTATTGTCAATAAAGGCGTTATTCGGGTTGCCGTAATGGGCGAAGTCGTTAAGCCTGGTGTTTACGAGATCCTGCCCGGTTCACGCTTGATGGATGCGCTGGCGCAGGCTGGAGGCCCCACAGTCTCAGCCAATGTCAAGAAAATCTCTGTTTATCAGGGAGTCGATTTGGACAAGCCCAATCCCAGCGGCGAAAAGCTGTTTCAAACCACCTTTGAGCAAAACCCGCCGATGCAAGAAGGGTATCTCATTGTGGTAGCCCGCAATCATTTCTGGGATATTAGTATCATCGTAAGCATTCTGACCGCCTTAGGGTTAATCAAAACCCTGATAGGGCTATAAGCTGTCATCCGAAGTCGAGCAGTGCTCCAGAAGTGAGGAACACTATGAAATCAAAAAACTTATCAATTATAGTACTATCTATATTGCTGGGAATAGTTCTTTGTAAGCCAGCTGCGGCCGGGGAGACAACTCTATTCGGCCACTTCTCTTTAAGTCCCACTACTGCACCGCGCATTGATGAACTCGGTATTTCAACCTCATATGGACCTTTGACGCTCAATATCGGACGCCAAGAGCTTGTTTTTGGTCCCGGACGAATCGGAAATATGGTGCTGGGACCGCAGACTGGCCTGGACACTATTGAGTTTGCCTTGACTTTCAAATGGCTGCAATATCGGCAGTTTTGGGCGTTGCTCGACAGTGCCACAGACAAAAAACTCTTTGGGCATAGATTGGAAATCTACACTGGTCCAGTCACGCTCGGTATTTCTGAGGTGGGGCTGTTTTATGGGGATACCCCGGCCATATTTTATAATCCATTGCCATTCCCTTATCTAGTAACTCAGATACTCCTTCTTCATAGTGATACGGATATGCCAAATTCTCATGCAAATATGGTACTCGGCGTCGATCTTAAATGGCAGCCCTATGATGGCTTAGAACTCTATGGAGAGTTCTTGGTCGACGACTATCCTTTCTCTGTTCCCGCCACCGCTCCGATGCGTACCGGAGGATTGGCTGGTTTGGTATACCGAGATTTGCCTGTGGGAGAATTGATCATTGAATATGCCCGCATCAATCGCTTCACCTATTGCCATTATACGTCCAAAACGGACTATGCCTTTCTCGGCAAATCGCTGGGACATTGGGCTGGTCCCGACACCGATCTGGTGACTGTCAAATATACCTGGAACCCTACGGAAGATCTAACATTGGCACCTTCTCTAACGTTACAGCGCCATGGTGAAGGCATGTTAGGCGATCGCTGGCAAAAAAGCGATGGCCCTTCCCCGATCTTTCTTTCCGGAGAAATTGAAAACAGTGTAGGGTTGAAAATGGATGCCGCTTACCGTCTGTCCGATTATGCTGTTCTTTCAGGCTATCTGGGCGGAGCAGTACACTTCCAGGTGGGAGTTGAAGAAGCTATTTGGCGGGGTAGTGGTACCTTTGGCATTGAGTTGAGCGTGCAATTTTAAGGAATGATAGGAGATTATGCTATGAAGCGGATTTTGGCGCTAGTGGCCGCATTGCTAATTCTCGCAATACCCATCCCTGCCCGGGCTGCTGAAAGCAGGTTTGACGCTCAGTTTTCTCTCGTCCCGGCGGAAGCTCCCCGTATCGATCAATTATCTTATTCACTATCAGACACCAACTGGTCGTTGACATTTGGGCGACTGGATCTGAAGTATGGCCCGGGAGTCTTTGGGCAGATGGTGCTTGGTCCTGCCACAGGCCTCAATGGGATTGCTTACTCAGCTTCCCTAGGCGGATTCAGTTATGCGCACTTTTGGGCCGATTTGGATGGGGCAGCGGATCGCAGATTACTGGGTCATCGTTTTGAATATAGCTTTAAGACCCTTACGGTTGGCGCGTCTGAAACCATGCTGCTATATGGCGAATTGCCATTTTTCTTTTATACACCCTTGCCAATCCCGTTTTATGCTTTGCAGCATCTTTCCACAAAAACGGGATATTCGAAAAACATGTATACCAATATTGTAATGGGTATCGATGTGCATTGGCAGCCCTATGAAGACATCGAATTTTATGCCGAGATCATGGCGGATGATTATTCGCTGTCAGTTCCGGCAACGGCTCCAATGCGTACCGGCGCTTTATTAGGAGCAGCCTATAGCGGGTTTGCCAATGGGGCTGAATTACGGATCGAATATGCCAGGGTTAATAGATTCACCTATTGCCATTATTATGAAACCTCGGATTATGTATATTACGGTTCCGCAATCGGGCACTGGGTTGGCCCAGACGCTGACATCCTCATTGCGCAATATGCCTGGGATGCCAATGAAAAAGTGCGTCTCGCACCAGCACTGGTTTTACAGCGCCAAGGTGAAGGTGCCTTGGGTGATCGTTGGAGTCGTACAGAAGATGGGCCGTCCCCGAAGTTCCTGACCGGAGAAATCGAGTATTGGGGTGGCCTCAAGTTGGGTACCGAATATCGTCTATCTGAACATGCCGTAATTTCGGGCTATCTGCAAGGTTCTCTAATCTATAAGGCTGCTGTTGTAGAGGCTGAGTGGCGTTTCGAACCCGAAGCTAAAGTGACGCTCAGCGTCGAGTTTTAAGGATCTTTTATCTTTAATGCGATTTTGGGGGTTATCATGTGACCAGTCAGCAAACCAAGGTGATGTTCATCTATGGCACCCGGCCAGAGACAATTAAACTAGCACCGGTAATTAAAGAATTAAATAATGATAACAATTTCCACACGATCGTGACGGTGACCGGCCAGCACCGCCAGATGCTTGATCAAGCCATGGCCGTGTTCGGCCTGCAGGCTGATTATGATCTTAACGTCATGCAGGAAAATCAGACCCTGTCAGGACTGTCCCAGCGCATCCTGGCTGGCCTTTCTGATATCTTCGCCGATTGCCGCCCGGACATCGTGCTGGTACAAGGCGATACTACCAGCGTACTCATCGGGGCCTTAAGCGCTTTTTACCACGGAGTCAAAGTCGGTCATGTCGAAGCTGGCCTGCGCACCGCCGATAAACGCAATCCGTTTCCGGAAGAAATCAACCGCCGCCTGGCCGGTGTGATTGCTGACCTGCATTTTGCGCCAACAGCCGCCGCCCGGGGCAATTTAGTGCGGGAAGGCATCGACCCGTCAACCATATTCATTACCGGCAACAGTCAGATTGACGCCCTCTTGTCGGTCGTGGATCCCAACCTGAACTTGCCAGCAGAAGTCGCCCCGCGGCCTGGACGTCGCACGATCCTGATGACAACCCATCGCCGCGAAAACCTGGATGGCGCGCTCACCGAAATTTATCGGGCTGTGAAAAAAGCACTAGTTGATTTCCCAGATGTCGATGTCATTTTCCCCATGCATCTAAACCCCAAGGTGCGCTCTGTCGTCATGGAAGAACTGCAGCTCTCCGACAGGGTACGTTTGCTCGATCCGTTTGATTACCGTACCATGGCGAATGTGATGGCACGCAGCTATCTGGTGCTCACTGATTCGGGCGGCCTGCAGGAAGAAGCCCCCTCACTCGGCGTACCGGTACTGGTTACACGCACCAACACCGAAAGGCCGGAAGGCATTGCCGCCGGTACCGCTCGCTTAGCTGGTACAACCGAAGCAGGAGTATCTGCCGCCCTGAACGAATTACTCGGCAACGCGGATACCTATCGCCGCATGTCGCAGGCTGTCAACCCTTATGGCGACGGCAAGGCCTCTTTCCGCATCAGGAAAGCGCTGCGCTACAGCCTTGGCTTGGATCAAAGCAAGCCGGAAGAATATATCTAGAAAGCGAAACGCGAGGATCAAGTGCATAGCAATAATGAAGTAGCAAATCTCCTGTGGACGAGTGGCTGGGATTCTACCTACAGGTTGATGGACTTATTGTCGAAAGGCAGAACGGTCCAGCCGTATTATATCTGCTTTCGCCTGAGAAAATCCACACAGATGGAATTAAATCGTATGGATGAAATTAGGGCATACCTTGGCAGGAAAGACCCAGCGCTCGCGAATGCCATTTTGCCAACCATTGTTGTCGCCCAGAAATCAATCCGTAAAGTGCCAGCCATCAGGGAGAGTTATGAAAGCATAACCCAGGACCATTATCTCGGTAAGCAATACGTATTATTAGCCAGCTACGCTCTGCAAAGCGGCATCAGCAATCTGGAGCTCTCCATTCACGCCGATGATAAAGCCCGGCATGTAATCAAAGACGAGGTCGAATTTCGCGACGACCAGCATGGCGGCTATTACAAAATAAGAGATGATGCCGACTCTCCGGCGGCTACCATATTTAAGAACTTCGTTTTTCCTGTGCTGCAGCTTAGCAAATTGGATATGCAAGAAAGTGCCGCAGAACGCGGCTTTTTGGACGTGATGGAGCTGACTTGGTTTTGTCATAATCCCACGCCCGATGGTCAGCCTTGCGGCACGTGCAATCCATGTAACTACACCAGAAATGAAGGTTTAGGCCGACGAGTGCCGAAAGTATCACGATAAAGATCGACTGCAGGAAATGAGAGAAAAAGACTGACTGGAAAGGGGCTTTCAAATGGCGCACAGAAAATCATCTAGACCCATCTTTGTCGTAGGCCTGATCGGACTTTTAACTGGAGGTTTCATAGGCTTCCTCCTCCGCCCAACGGACGCACTCGGCAGTCAGTTGCCTTTTGCGGATGTGATCACCAGAGGGGCATCGATGGAAGGCTTAGAGAGCGCACTAATGAAAACATTGGCCGAAACCTCTTTTAACTACCTGGCCGCTGGTGCGGTAATCGGCCTAGTCGCAGGAGCCGTCATAGCCTATTTGCTGACCCGCAGGTAGCGGGGACGCAACGAGATTGGAAAGAAGAGGTCTGGTGATATGCCAGACCTCTACATTAGTTATCCCCTAGTTAATAATGATTGATATGCCACCGGTATCAACCGGCGTAACCTCAATGGTTGGAAATGTGTCGAAAGCAAAGACCAAGTCATAGTATGAATCTGTCACAGGTTGAATGTATCCCAGACCAACGCCATAAAGATACCATGTGCCAGCTACATCGGGCGCAATATCTTGGAAATCCAAGTCTACCCAGGAATTGGAGGGGAAGTTTGGGATATAATTTTCATCAAAGAATAGCCCATATCCATTTGCGTTGTCAAGATCAGTCGGGTTGTCAGTTAACACTGCGCAACAGTGATCAATATTGAAAGAATACAGTGAAACTGGGCTATATAGTGACAATGATACATCCATTAGACTATAGGCCGGGACTGTTGTAGGATAAGAGAGCGCATTGATTTGGAACTTATTCACGGTAAGTGTTACGGAAGTATTCGTTCCCGACGTTACAACGATGTCATCGGCGCGGCCCATTGCGATAGCGACATAATATTCATTCGCGGGTATTACTTCCACAGTATAGCCACTACCGACAGGAATATTGGTCACTAAAGCGCTGGCTGTAGTTTGCCCTGAATTAACAGATATTTCTGTTTCATATGACCAATTGGTGGTTTCGTTATATACGGCAAGGTCTATGTAGCGGGTTCCGGAAGGAATTGGACGCTGTCCGACGTCACGAGACAACGCACGGTCAGTTTCAAGAAGAGGGAAGTGCGGATATTCCGAAGTCCCTTGGGGTATGGAAAAAGTTAGTGTCAGGGTACCGGTCTGCTTGGCAGGTTTGGAACATCCGGTGAAAATCACGGCAATCAGAAGCAACGCGGCTAACAGGTACAGGCCTTTTCTCACAATACAACCTCCCTTTTGGGGAACCCTTTTCCTTTACGGGCAAATCCCCAAAATTTATTGATTGGCACTTGGAAGAATATTATGTCTGTCGTACATACAATTAAACACCAATCTTGTAAATACCTTCCTGACAATGCCAATCAAATAAAAATATTAGAGATAACACATTATCAAAGAAAAAGCTAAAGGCCTGGTGAGCCCACCAGACCTCTGTGATGTGCGCCACGCATGGCGATTAACTAGGCGGTGAGAGTCCGCTATGGGGGTTAGTAGTTACCAACCATTAGCCAAGGGCAAGGGCTGGTCGCAGACTGCGTCTGCTGCTCGCCTATGCATCCTAGGTTTCACCGCGAGATGGAATCAGAAGGAAGCCGGCGGCAAAATTCCGGCCCAAGGAACACGAACATCATTAGGCACAAGGCATGGGATGAGTTTGCATTTCAAAACGAAGTCCAATAAACTACGCGGACAGGCCAGTGTAAATGATGTGGGTAGATGGAAGGACCGTGGGAGGTCCCATGGACGTGAAGAGATGGTTTCAAATCACGGTTGAAACAAGATTTGCCATGAGA
>ENA-UOOH01001584-UOOH01001584.1-fermentation-metagenome-genome-assembly--contig:-NODE-1584-length-21773-cov-4.725850_pt1 | contig 21773 bp, 39 predicted proteins | sample MGYA00245778_ERZ724025 | MGnify/ENA primary metagenome ERZ724025 (study PRJEB28704, sample SAMN03018313) | fermentation metagenome | biome: anthropogenic terrestrial biome; feature: soil; material... | reverse complement strand
GCGCGTAAAAACTACTACGCACCATCAGACTTTTAGGAGGAGAAGTTATGGAAAACGAATTGCGCTATTATCTAAAAATGATTAAAGGTGCCATGCAGGAAGTATCAGAAAAAGAACAAACTAATATTGATGCAGGTGAGGTACCTGTAAGGGAACCGTTCAAGCCAACGTATATTGTTACGGCAGTTAAGCTACCTACAGGCGCTACAGAATTAGCTGTTAACAATACCAACATTGAACAGAAGATTGATTATATCTTAGGAGCGTACGATGAGGACATGAAGCTTAAGACTAACTCTGAGATACAAATGACCAATCTAATGATAGTGTAATGGCACGAATTGTTCACTGCAAGAAAGAGGTCTACGACGTGTATATAGGAAGACCTTCCAAGTGGGGTAACCCCTATAAAATAGGACCTGACGGAACACGTGCAGAGGTTATTGCAAAGTATGAAGAGCATGTGCGAACCAGTATTATATTGATGCGTGCTCTTCCAGAGTTACGCGGTAAGACGCTGGGATGCTGGTGCCCACCAAAGCCTTGCCACGGCGATGTACTATTAAAACTATTAAATGAAATGGGGTTTGAATGATGGAATATGAACAATTATTAGCTAAGCCACAGGGTAGCATTACAGTTGCCGCTCTAAGGAAATTGACTAACTGCCACGTGTATAGTACAGTAACACAAGAAGAAGACGAGGAGGCCTGGTTGAAGGCCAGAACTAAAGGGATAGGCGGCTCTGATATAGGAGCTATATGTGGGGTAAGTCCATTCTCTTCAGCTAGACAGGTTTACTTAAATAAGACAGGGCAATTTCAAGATGCACTTAAACCCGGCGCCGCCTCACAAGAACGTATGCACTTTGGGCATATGCTAGAGCCTGTAGTAGCGGATGAGTACGCAAGGCAGACTGGTGCAAGACTACTAACTATCAATGCTTCACTGCAACACAATGAGTACCCTTGGGCTGTTGCCAATATTGATAGGCTTATTATTGATGAAGAAGGTAATCCTATTGGTGTGCTTGAGTGCAAAACTACAAGTGAGTACAATAATGATGCCTGGGAAAGCGGCGACTTACTTATGTCTTACATATACCAACTAAATTGGTATCTATGGATATTAGGCTTGGAAAAAGGCGCATTTGCTTGTCTTGTAGGTGGTAACAAATTTTATCACTATGACGTATTCAGAAATGATGAGCTACTGAGGGATACAATAATACCAGCGGCTAAAAGCTTTTGGCATGACAATGTATTGGCCCTCAAAGAACCTGAGATGCAATCTGCTGATACAGAGTTTGCAAACGGTATCTATAGCTCAGTAGTTAAGAACTCAGAAATTGTACTTGACGACGACCTATCAAATGATTTAGCTACTACTATCTTTGATTGTAAGGCAAAGATTAAAGAATTGACAAAGACAATGGAAGAAGCCCAGAACCGCATTAAAGATAGACTTAAAGATAACGAGATAGCGTACACAAAAGATTATACAATCAAATGGTCACCTAGGGCACAGAATAGGGTAGACACAGAAAAGCTAAAAACACAGTTCCCTGAAATCTACAATCAGGTTCTCAAGAAGATTGAGTTCCGTGCCATGTATGTCAAGGGCGGGATATAATGACTACACTTAAGCAGGTAAGCGTGACAACCAGCGATTATAAAGTTTGTGATGCGGGGTACGTCATAGGTCCTTCAGGTAAGAGGCTAAAGCCTAGATTGTCTAAAGGGTATCTGATTGTACGAATATATCCATTCGGAGAATGCTACTTGCATAGGTTAGTTGCTGAAGCTTTCATACCTAACCCGCTGGGGCTGCCTCAAGTTAACCATAAGGATGAAGACAAGGAAAATTGTGCAGCGTATAACTTAGAGTGGTGTGATGCTAACTACAACCAAGCTTATAGTCAAGGTAAAGCAGTAGCGCAGTATCTGAACGGTGAGTTAGTTAATACGTACAAATCACATGGTGATGCCGCTAGAGAAACAGGTTTGCTCAGGGAAAGTATCTCTAGCGCCACCCGAACCGGCTATAAACATGCTGGATATAATTGGATAAATATTAAGGAGGACCAATGTAATGGATAAAGTATTGTATCAGTGTGACCCTAAACTAAACTGTGAATGTGGTAAAGATAACTGTTATCAGAATGGTGGACCATGTTTTCACACAGAGCGCATCGACGCTTCACAAGTAGAATTATTTGCTGATAACTTAATAGTTGAAGATTCACTGAAGCATATGCTCGAGATGCAGAAAGAATTTCAGGATCGTGTCGACCCGCGCTACAACAGTTGTGACTTAAAAGAACATGCGGCATTCCTTAGAGACCATTTCGTATACTGTGACCAAGAACTACAAGAGATGCTGTATGAGGTACCATTCTTCAAAAACTGGAAGGACTACAGTAAGATGACAGATGAAGAGATTGCTGAGGCATTTGATAAAGCAAAGAATGAGCTGATTGACGCTTGGCATTTCTTTATGAATTTATCAATAGGTCTAGGTATGGATGCAGAAGAGTTCTACCAACGTTATTTAGATAAGCATAAAGAAAACATAAGGCGCCAAGATGAAGGGTACGACCACACTATGAAACATATTTAAGGGGGATAATCATGACTAATAAAGTTGTTAATTTACCAGATACCTGCACCGTCCGTATGGACGGTGCACTATGTGAGTCAGATGACTTCGTAGCAATATTGTCAAAGAAAGACGGCGACACCTCAATATTCTATAACACTGACGCGTTAACGCTAGGCATGGCTTTTAAGTTAGTTGCTAAGGAATTTGTTAAGTGCGTGGAGCAATGCTCACCGTCAGAGCAGCAAGAGATAGAAGCTATACTAGGTAACGCAAACATATTAGAAAGGTTGCGTGAGGCTGATGAATAGAATAGAAGTTAAGGTACTAAATCCAGAAGCAGTAAGTGAGGCGGAAAATATGATGGTTGCAATGGCTCGCCTAACACAACGCGGACATAACATCAGTAATATGGATGACTTTCAGGAACTACTAGACAAACCATATTCTGATAAACTTGTAGATTCTATGGTGTCGTTACCTCACCCAACCATCCAGAAGTTTAGCATTATAAATGTTGCTGTAGTTGGGGCGTCGCGTCGCTTCTTAGCACAAATAACACGGCATCAAAATGAAGTAAAGTTTATGTCAGGCTCATTACAGTATTCAGACTACTCTGGTAAAGCACAATTCGTTGTTCCTTACGAAATGACGGTTTGTGATAATGAAAACCCAGGTAAGCATGTTACAGACTTCTACCTAGATGGTTGCTTAAGAGACTTATCTGAGTATGAAGGCCTTGTAGATTTAGTTGGTAGGGATGCAGCAGGCTATAAGATGCCACAAGGCATGCGTAATGTGCTATTGATTTCGGCCACGCCATACCAATTAAAGCATATGATACGTCAACGGACTTGTAACAGGAATACGCTGGAGACCCAGTATGTTATGTTGTTAATATGGGAACAGCTATGGAGGCTAAGTAATATGTACCATGACTGTGGACCCTTCTGCACTACAGGTACCTGCCCAGAGGGTAAGATGTGTTGCGGTAAACCGTATAGTAAACTACCTGAACCTACTTTGATACTCAATGATAGATTCAAATACATAAGGGAGGATGCACAATGATTATAATCGTTGAAGGCCCAGATGGTGCCGGCAAAACCACAATTATCAAGCAGCTAATGGAAAGTCATCCAGGAAGTTTCTACAGACACTTCAGCAATCCTAAGACTGAAGAAGAGGCTGATAATTACTGGAAGGTATATGCAGAAGCTGTAAGTCTAGCAGACCCAACTAAAGTGCACATATTTGATAGAAGCTGGTATTCCGATGTTGTGTACGGACCAATCTTTAGAGGTAGGCTAGAGATGGACCCAATGCATGTTAAGATGCTAGAAGCTCTAGTAAAGACACATGGTGGAGGTTTTGTACTTTACTGCACAGCGACACTAAGGACCCTATGGTCACGCTGTAAGCAACGCGGCGAAACATTTGTGTTGTCAAAGGATAAGCTGGATGAAGTATCCAGGTCCTATGCCCACGTAATGGCGACTCAATGCAGCTTACCCGTAGTACGTTATGACACCGGTACTACATGGTAGACACCAAGACATGTGATGGGTGTGGTTGGGTATACCCTATAACGCATCCTGATAAGCGGTGCCGCTTCTGCGGCACCCCATTTAAGAAAAGAATATGCAAGTTATGTGGGCAATTTGCAGAAGTTGCAAAAGGCGAAAATATATGCAAGAAATGTAAGAGCAAAAAGGTTATGGCTAGTACAACACCAGAGCAAGCCTTAGCGAAGTTACAGCGCCACCGCGCTAGAGTACTTAAGAAGAACGAGGATAACTTTAATGCATGGCTTGAAATGTTTAGTAAAGTCCGTAAACCAATCAAGACACTAACAGAAGATGAATGGATAAGAGCGTGCCTACACTTTGGTTCATGTGCGACCTGTGGGTCTAGCTCTATAGATGCAAGAGGCATGTTTATACCATTCAAGTTCGGCGGAAGGTATGCAGCGTGGAATATTATACCGTTATGTGACAAATGCGCCACAGCGCTTAAGTTCCAGCATAACCCATTCATTAGATATGAGTCAAATATTCTAGACCCAATTGTAGAGTACCTACACCCAATTCTTGAGGAGGCGATCAAATGAAACGTATTCTTAAGTACACTCTAGATATAGTTGACCACCAGGAATTAACTCTGTCAGAGAATAGTAAAATATTATCTGTACAAAATCAGAGAGATAGTATAGTACTGTATGCACTGACAAATGAACTAACTACATGTACTTACTCAATTATTATGCATGGCACAGGGCATACTGCGGATGATGTGATAGGGGCACAATTTATAGGCACAGTAAGTCTACATAACGGCTCATTGATGTTCCATGTATTTGCAAGGAGGGTAAGTTAATGAACATGGCAAGACGTAAAGTATTCAAAGATTTCACAGCTAACTTAGCAACATTATCTAAATGTACAGAGCGCAAGGTTGCAGCTATAATAACTGACAGTAGTATGTCACAGGTACATAGTATAGGTGTAAATGGTGGCCCTAAAGGTTTAGCAGATTGCATGTGCGTGTTGGATGGAAAGTACGGCTGTATACACGCTGAAATAAACGCTCTTATAAAGTGCACTAGTACCGAGCCTGGTAAAATTATGTTTATAACTTTAGCGCCTTGTAAGCAATGTGCTACAGCAATAATAAATGCACCAGGTGGATTTTCAAAAGTGTATTACTTTGAAGATTGGAAAGAAGATTTTGGTATACAATTATTAAAGGCCTCAGGTATACACGTAGAATGTATATGAGACTCATAACACGTCCGTAATACATTAGGTGATAAATTATATTAGGGTATTCTACGGACTAGCAACATGTGTTATAATAAGGAGGTGTAAATATTGGCACATATTATAATTACAACAACTGCTGAAGAACATACTAAAGTACTGAGTGCTTTAAAAGATCTTGAAGGTAAAACTGTAGCAGTCTCAGAAATAGCAAGGAAGGCGGGCATGAATCCTAACAGGGTACGATATGTAATATCAGACCTTGTAGATGCTGGGAGAATACTCAGAATACCTACAAAGGCATTCAATAAGCACTATGTAAGATACAAGTATGAGATAACGCAGGAGGTTGAATAATGCTAGGTAGTAATAAGAAGTTTATCCAAACTATAAGTTATGTTCTATTCCCACGAAGGTAGTTTACAGCTGCCTTCGTGTGTGATATAATTATAATGAAGGAGAGTGATAGAATTGGCTACAATCAGATCAAAACAGAAAGCTGTAATACAGAAGGGTACCGGCTATACCTACATAGCAGATTCCTTTGCTAAAGACCATAAGGTCGCTAACTTTCATGAAGTTGATGACCCACAAGAGATTCTACAACGCATCAAGCCATTTGAACTTTACAATCGCAAGTTTATTACATTTGATACTGAGACTCATGCACATTTCAAAAGTAGTAGCGAAGTGCCAAAGTCTGTTGTAAGAAGATGGGTAGGCACAGGAAAATCGGCACACCCACAAGACTATCCATTTTGTATGTCTATATGCGACGGTAAGAATGCTTACAGTATATATGACACAGTAAATAATGGTTTTGCAAAATTTAAGCAGTTGGCGCCATTATTCGAGGACCCAAGCATTGAAAAGATAGCACATAATTGGAAATTTGATGCACATATGTTTGCTAACGTAGGTATGAAGATAATAGGGAGGGTACATGATACTGTAGTTTTATCTAAGCTAGTAGATGAAAATAGGCACTCATTTCAGCTAAGGGATATTGCGGCTAAGAAAAAAGGTGGCATAGTAAAGTTTGAGTACATGGTTGATGCATACAAGCAAATGAACAAAGTGAATGATTATCGTCTAATACCACGTGAGTTATTATCCGAGTACGCGAATGCTGACGTATGGAACTGCTATCTTGTGTTTGTAGACGAATACCCAAAACTCATAGCAGATAACCTAGTTGAGTTGTATGACAGAGAATGCGAACTTATGATTGCACTATATGCAATGGAACGATATGGTATGCGTACTGACCCAAGCTATGAGGCACCTTTGAAAACAGACCTACAGCAGGTTACTGATGATGCAGAGAAAGCAATTTATGACGAAGCTGGTAAGATGTTCAATATTAACTCTGGAAAGCAACTATATGAAGTACTAATGTCACTTGGAGTTAACCATGGCTGGATACCATCTACACCTAAAGGCAATCCTAAGCTTGACAAAGATGTTTTGAACACTTTAGCTACTAAGCACAATGTTAGTATTGTCAAAAATATACTTGAGTTCAGAAAGTATGAGAAGCTTCTGACAACATATGCAACAGGTATTTATGCCCAGAAGGATGCTGAAACAAGGGTACATGGAAACATTAACCAAACTGAAGCAACAACTGGTAGAATGTCTATAACCAAGCCGGCTCTACAAACGCTTCCTAAGAAGGATAAGAGAATCAGACGAGCATTCATACCAGACCAGGATTATGACTTATGGTTCATGGACTTGGATTTAGATATACTTGGTCCAAGTAAAACTTCCTTAATTGCTGGAACGCCCTTGTGGTCAATCAGCAGCCAAGCCGCTTAAGCGGAAGGTTCAGAGACTATCGAAAAGGACGCATGTCACTGAGTAGAGTAGCTGCAATGTCGTGCAGCGAAAGAGGAAGCGTGTTATCTAATAAGCTATTTCGTATAGACCAAAAGCGTATAATATTATTGAGGTGATAGTATGAAAAAGCAAATATTTGATGGTCGGTACGAAATTTATGAAGACGGGCAGGTAAAAAGCTTATTACAACATAAAGTAATAAGACCTGTAGTAATGAACAATGGATACGCTATGGTACATTTACGTATTGAGACAGGTATTAGGCGACAATTATACGTGCATAGGCTGGTAGCAGAAGCCTTTATACCAAATCCAATAAACAAACCTTGTGTGAACCATAAAGATAAGAATAAGCTTAATAATCATGTTAGTAATCTAGAATGGGTAACACATAGTGAAAATGAAATACACAAAAATAGCGTAACCAAAGGTAGCTTATACGCTACGGATGATGCTGGCCATGAGCATGGTCCATTTAAGTCAGTAAAGCATGCCATAGAAGTGCTACAAATACCAGGTAGGTACGAGTCAATAGCCTCCGGTATCTCACACTGTTTTAAAGAAAATGGCAACTCTTACGGATATAAATGGCGCCGTAGTACAGATAACTAATAATATAGTCCAACACCAACAGCAATGTTGGAGAGTATCCACGACATAATAGGATACAACGAAAGTTCTGCAAGTTGAATACAGGCTGTTTGCACACTATGCAAAGATACCAAGCTTAATAGAGGCCATTAAAAAGGGTTACGACGTGCATGCAGCAACAGCAGCTATGATATTCCATGTAGATATTGATGAGTTAATAAGCAAGATAAATGCTGATGATACGGCAGCAAATGACATGAGAAGTAGAGGTAAGACAATAAACTTTGCACTAATATATGGCGTTGGTATTGACCACCTAAGTGACATGCTAAAGTGCACAGTTACTGAGGCAACCAATCTTAAGGTTAATTACTTTTCACAGTTACCTGAGGCCAAGACATTCATCGCCACAGTGCACCAAGTGATAAAGGTACGTGGCTTCGTAAAGAATTTTTATGGGAGACGTCGCCGCCTCGACCCTGATGATTGCTACAAAGCCCCAAACGCGTTAATACAAGGCTGTGCTGCCGATTATATTAAGAAATGTCTTGTTGACATGTTCAAGTATATCATGCACAATAATCTTAAGACAAAGCTATTATTACCAGTGCATGATGAGGTTATAGTAATGAGTCATAAAGACGAACAAGAGCATGTACCTGTGTTAAGATGGTTACTATCAGACTTCAAATCATTTAGGTGCCCTATAACGGCTGGCATTGAAAAAGGAACACCATCATGGGGTCAGAAAGTTAGCCCAGAAGGTATAGGGTTTAAAGAGCCAGACGATATGAGCTTCTTATCGTATAATGTGTATGATGGCAAAGTGTTTGATATATACAAGGAAGGGGAATAACTATGAAAGTTGCAAAAGCTAGAGTTATTCAAGACACTACGGTGGAAGCACCAAAACGTATCTGGGATAACTACAAGGTAATAGGTGAGACGCAAAAGTCAGATCGTATAAAGTTAGTGGTTGCTGCTGCAATTAGAGACGGTGTGAAGTACATCAATATCAGAGAATTCTACTTGAGGCAAAGAGACAATGAATGGAGACCTGGTAAAGACGGTATAACGGTGCCAATAAACATACCAATCAATAAGGGTGCTGATATGATATTTCCTTATGATGTATTTAATACACTGCTATCTATCACAGCTAAAGAACTAAAAGACATGCCATTATATGACAGCAATAATGCAATTTATTATGTAAGGGAGGAAAAGAAGATATGAAGATTAAAGAGCTTGAAGTCGGAAAGAGTTATGTAATACCATTGGTAGTACTTGCGGCTGTTGCTAGAAAGACTAAAGCAAAGAAACCATATTTAGCACTAGAATTATATGACGGTGCTGATAAGATAAATGGTAACTATTGGGATTGGTCTGGTAAAGCAGTACCTGAAAAGAATGCTATATTAAATGTAAGCGGACAAGTTACTGAGTGGCAAGGGACAAAGCAGCTAAATGTACGCGGGTTAACTACAAATACTGAAAAGCATATCAGTGAGTTCACGCCATCGTCTGGCCTAGACATTGCAACAGTATACAAAGATGCTTATGAATTAGCTTCTGATATAGGAGACGAATTTCTAAGGTCACTGTGCCTAGGGGTTTTAGACGATTTACGTAGCTTATGGTTAACAGCACCAGCAGCCAACGGTATGCACCATGCCTATGCAGCTGGTACACTGATACATAGTTTATCAGTTGCACAAATAGCAAAGTCGATAGCAGCTGCTATACCTGAAGCCAATGAAGCACTAGTGGTAGCAGGTGGGTTGTTACATGACGTTGGTAAACTATTTGGTTACAGAATAAACGGTATAATCTGTGAAATGACAGATGAAGGTAAGTTGTTTGATCACCTATTCATTGGTGCAGAGTTTGTAGGTAACCACGCGGAGAACCTAAATTTACTTAAAGATACTGTGACGGATGCTAAGATAGAGATTCTTCGCCACATCATCCTATCACACCATGGTAAACAAGAGCACGGCGCTGTAGTTTCTCCAGTGGCTCTTGAGGCCCATATTGTATTTCACGCTGATGCAATTGATGCGGCAGCAGAGATGATAAGGGATTCAAGTAAGAAGGTTGAGAACTCCAAGTGGACTGAAAGGATTTGGGCGTTAGATAATAAACCTCATCTAACTACTGATTACGTTCAAGCAGTAATGCGCGGCGATATTGAGTGAGCAGCCGGCGTACTTTTCTATAGAACCTATGTACGACTGCCATATATTGTGTTATAATAATAATAGAAGCTGAGGTTCTCAGCAAAAGTCAATACCCAGCAGTAACCCTGCTGGGTATTAAAAGGAGGTTTGGTCGTGAGGCTTGCAAAAAGTTATTCAAACTCATCTGTTGTAAAGACATTTGATAAAGATGGTAAGGCCTATGCAACGATAAGTGACACTTGTGACCGTTGTGGTGGTTCAGGTATTTTCTATGTTGCTATACACAATGGCCGCGGCGTCCCCGCATCGCCAGATGCTGGTATTTGCTATAAGTGCCACGGTGATGGCAAAGTAACAAAGGATGTTCGTATGTACACAGACATAGAGTACGAGCGTATGCAACGTTCAAAGAAAAGGGCTGACGAGAAGAAGCGCAAAGAATGGGACGCTAAAGCAGCAGAGCGAATGGCAGAACAAAATCTACGTACGCTGAACAGGTACGGGTTTGAGAATGTTGATGCTTATCTAGTACTTGGCAACACATACGAAATTAAGGATGAACTAAAAGAAGCTGGTGCTAGATTTTCACCAGAGTTACACTGGGTGCTACCTACAGAGCCTTCCTGGTTAACAACGCATAGTTATGTGAAGGTATCAGTTGCAGACATCTTCACGGTATCTAATGGTTACTTTGTGCTAAAAGATGACATATATGAATTCATGGATGCACTTGAACCAGTACGCGGTGAATACATTGGTAAGGTTGGTCAAAGACTCAGTGTCACAGCGACATTAACTAGAGCTATACCTTATGATGCATCGTTTAGCTACCAAAGAACAACAGGGTATATCTACATATTTGAGACTGCTGATGGTAACACATTAGTATGGAGAACTACGAGTGCCTGGTTGGACACTGATAAAGAGTACGATATTGTAGGTACAGTAAAGGAGCATAGCGAGTATAATAAAGTCAGACAAACAGTGCTGACGCGCTGTAAAATAAAGGGGGAATGATTGTGGCTTACTTACCAGACATGTTTGTAGCCTCAAATGACAGCGACACGCATAGGGTTTGCGGGACTTGTGGTGAATCAAAGGAATTTGATCAGTTCTACAAGGATGGCAAAGACAGCAACGGTAAAGTGAGGTACCGTAGGGACTGCAAAGACTGCTACAAGCGAACAAGAATGCTTGAGGCAAACATGAAGAAGAAAGGAGGAGCAAAACGATGAGCAAGCAACCAGTCAACGAGAACAGTACTACTATGTGCGCATCATGCGATATAGACCTTGCTACTTGTGACACAATTTGGGCAGCAAAGGGCATACTATATTGTTCACATGAGTGTGGAGTGCACGATTATCATGATGCTGAGTTAGACTTCGATGATGTGGCAGAAGAAATTAAACCAACAGACATAGGCTTATTATAACAAAGGGGGAAATTAGCATGGCACAAACGTTAGAGCAGTTATTGAAAGCAACACCAGATGAGGAACTAATTGATATCCAGATTGAGATCACGAATGCCGTGGTACCTGCAACTGGTTTTGCACATGGCTTCTGTCGTAAAGTAAACAAGATGATTGATAAGGGTACGTTATGCATCAACCCTACAACATACCGCAAGGTCTACTTGCCCACATTGGCCAAGGCAGTGCAGAAAGAGCTTGCTAGACGCTACACAGCTGCACTAATGGTTGGGAGGCTAGAAATATGATATGGCGCAAGGTAACCGAATTTACTCAATACAGTGTTAGTGACTCAGGCCTAGTACGAAATGATGTTACAGGCGTGGTGCTTAAACCAGGCGCATGCGGTAGTGGATACCTACACGTAAGGCCTCATGGTAAGTGCAACAGGTTAGTGCATAGGCTAGTAGCAGAGGAATTTGTACCTAGACCAGATGGGGCAGACCAGATACATCATATAGATGGCAATAAGCATAATAATGCTGCGTCTAATCTTGTTTGGTGCAACCAAAGTGAGCACCAAACTATTGAAAACGGTAAGGTAGTTCATATGCTACTAGACAATACTGTTGTACAGACCTTCCAATCAATGCAAGAGGCCTCTAGGTTCTTGGGTTTGACTAACCCATCTAATATACGCCGCGCTTGCAAGACAGGCATGAAATGTAAGGGTTATAACTGGCAATGGGAGATAGAGATATGAAGAGACTAACAACTAAAGTGACTTACAAAGTGCCAATAGGACCTTACTGCAATCATGATAACAAGAAATCAACACCATTAACTAGGTGCAGATTCTGCACTGATTTAGGTAAAGGTAAGTTTACATGTGTGTTGCACAATGACCAGCTATTATTACTTGATGGGACCTTAATACAAAAGTCACCAGCTTGTATGGCAAAGCAAGGTGTAGTAGAGGATACCCCTTATGTGTCGCCAAAGGACTTGATGCAGTATGCTATAACAGAGTATCGTATAATCTACAAGGAGTTACTTAAGCAGGGCGTACCTGATAAGCTAGCGCATAAAATGGCGCAGAAGGAGGCTTTAGAATGATTACAAGATTAAATAAGCATTTTGGTAACCATTTTCCAGAAATGATGCAAGAGCTAAAGAAAGGTAATGTACTCAGCTGGGATAACAATGGCGTAAGTCATGAATTGTCAGACGAACACAAGAAGCACATCAAAGAATTAGAGGAGCGTAACAGTGAATTTGAATTCAAAGTATATGCTGTGTTAGACAACGCTGCGAATCTTATGGGTGACAAGGTATGCATGACTAGTTACCTATTTCTTAGCAATGAAGGTTATGACATTAGCAAATATGATGACGAAATATATTATGCTATAGCTGATGTTGTAAATAAGTCATGGGGCATCAATGAGATGGGTAGCATCCTAATAAAAACTAGTCCATTTGGTGGACCAGAGAGGGTGGGATGTTAAATGAATAACTACAAGCCGTGCAAGCAATGTGGCGAGTTAAAGCCAACAGAGCAATTCCGCAAGTACTACGGCGGCCGTAAAGGTACCTACAATACGTGCAAGTTCTGCGAAAAGATAAACTCGCGGGAAAAGTATCTAGCACGCAAGGAGTCTAGTGGTACAATAACCAAGGCAGAACAAGATGAGCTGCACAAGGTACATGAGCTCTGGATGCATCAGATGACCCTAGGACTTAAGCCGCCAAGATTTGCTAAGGGCAAGAGCACACCAATATCTGAAAGTCTAGATGATTTGGTGGCTAAGTATGCTAAACGAGCTGATGCAGTAAAAGAAGTTACCAATGACAGCAATGATGATATTCCAGCAGAGTTAGTCAAGTGGCTAGTAGCAGAATTGACTGAGGAACCTGAGTACTATCAGGAGGAGATCTATGATGCGCTGAGTGCTAAGTACAGACCGCAACTAAGAATTGACAAAGACACAATGTTACCAGTATATGATGACACATACCGAAAAGTACTACAGGATATTTCTGCTAGATTTGACGAGTATGAGGATTCATACTATGACAAGGAGTGATATGATATGAAGGAATTTGTATGCGAAGATTGCAAAGGCAAATCGTATTCTGCAGCTGACTTGGATAAGCAGATAAAACCTGAATGTCCTTATTGTGGCTCAAAGAAGCTTAAGGATACCAGTAAGCAATGAGTGTAGGGGCTGAGTCCGCTCAGCCCACTCACTGAGTGCTTACACTCAAGAAGGAGGTGATAATATGAGACGACGCATAGCAATGTTAGTACTTGCATGTTTAATCGCTGCGCCGCTAGCCGCGTGTACGCCAGACCAACTGGAGGAGCAAGGCGGCAAAGTGATAGAACAGGCAGAGAAAACTAGTAGGTTGTCAAGTGCAGAAAAGGTACTTGCGGACACAAAGGCCAAGTTAGCAAAAGAAGTAAAGCCTGAATACTTCGAGTCAGACGAATGGAAAGCGTTTGTAGATGCTTACTGGGAAGGCTATAACCAGGGCCAAGAGCAGATGAAAGAACCTGAGTACAAAGATATGACAGACATACAGTACTAGGAAGGAGGGGGTCTTAATGGGTGAGGATTTCATTAAGATGTTGGATGCAGTGCACCAGCTTGCTGAGCTTAATGGCATATATTATAGAGCACTGTTAGAGCAGGGATTTGATGAGGACCAAGCGTTAGAGCTAGTAAGAGTAGTGACAGCTACAATGCTTACAAGTATTAAGGAGGATGACAATGCCAAATAGTGATAATATAAAGATAGTCAAATGTCCAGTCTGTAGAGAACATGAATACTATGGTATGATGCATTGGAATAATGGATGCACTATGTGTCGCAGCTGCATCTACAAGCTATGGTCAGAAGGAAACGCTAATTGGTGTCCTGGCGAAAACGACTACGTGTTTCCCATATATGACGACGGACGTAGCTATGTTATGCGCAACTACTATGCTTCACTTGTGCGTGGGTTATTTGGGTACTACGTCAAGTTTAGAGCACCATCTGAGGAGATAGTCAGGAAGCATCTATCAAAGTATTTTGGACGCATGTGGTGCAGCGTATACATACAAGATGAAATAGTTGAGCTAGCAAATAAGTATACAGTAAACGTAATTAACGAGGAAGATCCAATAAACTTATTGACTGAGGAGTGGGAATAATTTGAGAGGTGATGAAGATGAAAAAGCTAGAGTTAACCATAGCAAGCGACTATGTTCCATCATGGGGCTTAGCTGATGCTATGCGTGAATTATTTCAGAATGCATTAGACCAAGAAATACAATGTAACGACAACAAGGCGTCATGGGAGTATGACGCCGCCGCGCAGACGGTAAGTATCCGCAACAAGAAGTCAGTGTTAACTACAAACTCACTATTGCTTGGTTCGACAACTAAGTCCGGCGACGCCGCGACGATAGGCCAATTTGGTGAGGGTTACAAGGTAGCAACCCTGGTGCTCCTCAGAAACGATAAGCCTGTAGTATTCTATAACTACGGGTGCCGTGAAGTGTGGCGGCCAAGGTTCGTCAAGTCACGGCGCTTCGGCGCTGATGTATTAACGTTCTTTGTCGACAATAAGTACCCATGGTCCAGCGTACCCGACGAGGACCTGACGATAAAGATACACAATATCAGTGAAGATGAGTGGAACAATATAATAGTACCTACAAACTTGCACCTCAGGACAGACTACACAGTAATAAATGACACCGAGTTTGGTCAGATACTGGATATACCTGGCAAGGTGTTTGTTAATGGCCTATTCGTATGTGACTATGCAGACTACAAGTACAGTTATAACTTCAAGCCTGGCGTGCTGAGACTCGACCGGGACCGCAAACTAGCCTCAGACTTTGACCTCAAGTGGATTGCGTCTAAGATGTGGCGTGTGGCGAAGGGTCCAGATGTGATACTACAGGTAGCTAAGTTGCTCGAAGCAGGCGCCTCTGACGTACAGTTCATAGCAGATACCTCCATAGGCTCACTACAGGATATAGCCCTCGAGGCGTACCTTCAGTTCACAGAGACGTATGGCAGCAACGCCGTGCCGGTGAGTAACCAGTATGATGCATCCAAGGTGCCCGACACCCACAGACCTATTGTAGTTAATGAGACCTACAAGCGTGTTATAACGTCAGCATCACTATACAGCGCCCCCGAGCCAATACCCGAGCCTCCCTCAATATCTGAGAGACTAACAGATTGGCTGTGCAAGTATGATGAGGAGCTATCAGTAGAGGCCACATCTGAACTTGAGGAACTCATAGAGACAATCAAGGCGGAGGGGTATTGATGAAGGCCATAGAAATGTCGCAAATTGTCTAGGTGAGGAGGTATGAGCGATGTCAAGAACCGTCGAGCGCCGCTTGGGTCACGGCAACTGGGAGCCAGTCGAGTTTATGGAGCTGACAAGCGGGAGCACATTCCGCATGTACGAACAAGATGGCAAGCCCGTGATAGACCAGAAGGGCCACAAAGATGGATTGCTGCTGGTAAGCCATACATAAACAAAGATGGCATACCTACGATAGTTATCTACAGCAGCTAAATGAGAGGACCAGTGTAAGCAACTGGTCCTTTTTCTTATGGGCATCTCTTCAGATACATGTTAGCCAAGTCATAATGATATACAGGTAACCGTCCTTTCAGTATTGTCACAATCTCTACATACTTCAGTATAGTGTCTAATGTGGGCTTAGCTTTCATTTGACGCTTCGCGTCCATATAATCACCAAACGTAACTGTCTTCATAGTCGTCAAACCTCCGCGCTATTTCGTTAAATACCTCCTTGTATTTAGGTTTGACACGTCCATCTAAACCTACAGACTTATCTAGTAAGGCTAGTAGCATGTCTTGATACACATCGGGTTCCTCTGTTAATTCAATATTTAGTAGCTTTTGATATGCAGTTAGTGTAGTGTCTTCACTACTAAGTTGTTGCTTCATTACATCTAACGCCTTGTCTAGGTTACTAGTCTTATCTGATTTAATACCTAATACATGTTTAGCGTACGCCCCTATTGGCTGCAATCCAGCATCTACAAGACTTTTGTAGTACTCAGCGGCTTGTGTAAGCAATTCCCTTTCTTTGTCTGTCTTCGCGCCAGCGCGCCAGTAACGCGTCACCGTGGCGTTGAATTTCTCACATGTTATACAGATAGTGTTACGCCCTGTTACAGATTTTCTAAGCCCCGCGCTCCTAGAGTAGTACGGTCTAAACGATTCCTCAGGTAGTTGCTTACCACATTGTTTGCATATTTTCATTATATTCACACCTCCTACTTATATTATACGTTGTTTGTGTTTGTTTAATAACTGTTATTTATGTTATTTATGTTACTTGTGTTATTTGTGTTGATTTCAAAAAAAGCATATATATATAAAAACAAAAATATATTTGAAAAAATAAAATCAAAAAATAAAAATGTAACAAACACACACAAATAACACAAATAACAATAGTGCTGTTAAACTACAAATATACACTAAAGTAGAGTGAAGAGAACTACATACCATTCAGAAATTAAACTATAGTAAAAGGAAGCTTAATCAATATTCAATATTTGGCCAATTATCATTATTATATTATATCTCTATATATATCTTTATTTTTTCAGATTTCTGATTGGAAGGAAAGAACTTTGTTCGCACTGTAGAACTTATATGATTATAAGGATCACAGTAGCTATCCAGTCTTCAAAAACCCTCAGACCTGACGTCGCTCTGGATTTGAGGCGGCGCCGGGGCGCTGATTTGCACCTAACACAAGTCAAGTCTTTTTAAGGCCAAACAGCTCTTGTGCCGCGGCGAAGCAACAATGTCACGACTCACCGCCTCCCCGATCGTCGCTGTGCCGCCGCGAAGTCTGTAGCTAGAGGGCAGCCACGACCAGACAAAGTAATATTGTAGCTCTTCTTCGCGGCGGCGATGTGCCATAGCTGCAAAATAGTGCAGCCACGGCGAGGAGGGGTTTTTAGCGGACACCGCACGGTCGCGGCAGCGATGTGTTGGCTGGATTAGCTACTGAGGTCCACCGTGGTATGAGTGGCATCGCCCCAGTGCCGCCTGGCTGAGGCCGGGAGAGACCTATAAACGCGGCGGCGCCTTGCTCACGCTGGTTGTGACGCGGTGCGTTCCACAGGCCAGTAGGTCATAGCCGGGCCAAGCCAATCTTGGTCGCTGCAGCGGGGTATAAAAGGGCCCGCCGGGTGACAAGTCCGGCGGGCTTATAAAAGCGAGAGTGTGGTTAGCTATTCAGATTTGAGTTCGACGGTCAGCTTGCTACCTTCTTTGTAGCCAATCTGTTTGAGCGTCTGCTTTGGCACATACAGCGTGCCGATGTTTGGGGCATCCAGAGGTCCCTCAAGGACCTCTTTAAAGCGGATGGTGTTCTTCGTGTCTTTTTCAAATTCAAAGTTGACTTTCAGACTATTCATGCTTTGCATCCTCCTCGTTTTCTACTGACTGTTTGCCAGTTATAGTTATCGCTAGCTCCTTGCAAAGCCTGCGATGGTATTCTTCCTGGACTGATTTGGCTGAGCATCTATCACATAGCACACCGTTATCGCACGGCATGTTGCCGCCATATCCAAGGGAACAGCCACAGGTGTCTCTCAACACCTGCAGCCATATCTCTTGTCTAGATCTCATCTTCAGCTTCTTTGTTGTTGATAAGAGCTAATGCTTGTGCAAGCAAGCCTTTGGCATCAGCGGCTTTCAGGTTGTTGACCTCAACACCGTCAAGCATTGCTGCTAGCTTCTCTTTGGTTTCATCCACAACTACAGTTCGTGTGTCTTCTCGTAGAGCCTTAAGCTGCTCTTCAGCTACTAACAATGCTTGCCATCTTTCGTCCTCTTCGCTGAAGCCTTCTTTTGATTTCATAATGGACTTTTTTGACTGAACGTTTCTGATTTCCTTACGCAGTTTCTCTTGGTCGGCTTGTAGTGCTGCAAGCTCCTCAGCTGAATAATCAACCTTACCAGCGTTGCGGCGATTGCCGCCAGCTGATTTCTTTTTGCCTGTAACCAATCGAATGAGGTTCTCAGATATTGCACCAATCATCATTGAGCGGTAGTTATCCATTGTCATGACCTTGCTCTTGGCGCGGGAGCGTTTTGACTGCTGGCTTTTCAGCATACCGTCTAGTGTGGTTTCATCAAGCTCTTTGAGGAACTCAGCGTCAGCATCTGCTAAGTTGAAAGCCTTTGCAATGAGCTCATCCATTGCGCCGTGGTCTGATTTTGATTTTGCGATCAGCTCTTGGTATTCCTCAAAGTTGTCATTGACTGTCTTCAAGATGTCGTTGGCGATTGTTGATGCCAAACTTGTAAGCTGTGCGGTCCCTGCAAGATTTCTTGCGTTGTTAGCTGTCTCCTGGTTTTCTTGTTCGCTGAACAGATTCAACAATTCTTTAGACATGGTAATCTCCTTCCGTACTGCACTCCCATGCAGCTGCCACACTGCAGTAGTGGCCTACTTATTTGATTAAGCAGTTAATGCTCAACTCTTAATTATATTATATCATGCAACTTCGCAGCCGTGTATATGTTTTAGAGAGAATAATGCAGCTACTGCATCAAAATATGAAACTAAGCGATAGCTGCCGTGGTCGTAGTACAGCTAAGTCAGGCTGGGGTTTTAGCGGCCAACTACATCTTCGCCTTGTCGAGGTGGTTGCGGCGGTGGCGCAGCGAAGGCAAGCTGTGGCTGGGTTTTAGCGGCCAGTGTCGTCCCTGGCAGGTGGAGGCTCCGCGATGAGGTAATGCGCCGTCCGGCCGAGGCTGGGCGATTGCTCACGCCCGCTGAGGCAGGCTGCAAGCTAGTAGGTCATTGCCGGGCCAGGCCATTCACGAACTGCGCAGCCATAATAAATATTTCTATAAACTGACATAATCCGCGGTCATATATGATATAATATAATCATGGTCGGGAACGACTAAATAAAATATAAGAAAGCGAGATTCAGCCATGACTTATTTTGAACTACTATCAACAGAGAAAGATTACTACAACAAACTTACAGCCGATGAGCGCGTAATATATCGCGCGAATCAAGAGCAACTAGCAGCCATTAGTACCCGGAACGATTACAACGTGCGAGCGTATGTCAACGTCGCAAGATTAGTTAACGAGCTGCACAGACTGCACAGCCGCTACAATGAATACATGGAACTGTACGACACTGAGTTCGCAAAGCAGCATGACCTGGAAACTTTCGCTGAAGAGACATTCTCAGCAACAATCCAGGTCGGTACATTCTCAGCAGTACTGCCGCTGAGTTGCATGGACGAATGTGACGCGTTATACAGATACCTCAGCGAAGTAAAAATGATCCGCTTTAGTTGGCTGTGTGACAACTTCGACATCGCAGTACTGATCGAAACGTTAGTATCACACGATTGTCTATAATTCGTCAGACCGAGCGTAACTGCTCGGTTTTCTTTCGCTGTACATGCAGCCAGGTACAGGCAAGCTGAAGCTGGGTTTTAGCGGCCAGCTGCTATCTAGGCCGAACAGCGTTTTAGCGGCCCGGGGATAGCTCGGCAGAGCTGAGGCGACGCGGGCGACGCGGGCGACGCGGGCGACGCGTGCTCCCGCACGACTGTGGCTGTCCACATGCTGTAGGTTCTCAAGCGCTAACTGGCCGTGGCTGCCACAGTCCTAAAATAATTATTCATAAACTGACATAAACTGCAGTCCGTTATGATATAATAATAATAGGAGGTGATTATAAATGAATGAACAACAACGTACAGTCGTTGAAGACCTGATGAAATGTTTACAGTACTGTGAAGACCAACATGTATCCTCAGACGGTGAGATACTGAAGGACATGAACCACGAGAAGTTTACAGACATCTACAATGTCATACAAACACTTCTTGTAGATTAGAATCAACAGTGAAATACAACAGTCATTGACTGTTGTATTTCTACATTTCATGTAGCCTTGCATCACCAGGCTGAAGCTGGGTTTTAGCCGCGGTGGTGTTGTTCATACAAGCCGAAGCTCGGTTTTAGCGGCCCGGGGATAGCTCGGCAGAGCTGAGGCCGCATTGGGTTTTAGCCGTGGCGGCGCGGTCCCGTCAAGCTGCAGCTGTGTTTTAGCCGTGGCGGCGTTGCTCACGCAAGTTGAGGCTGACCGCCGGCTGTGAGGCTAGTAGGTAGCCACTCCATAGTCCGGCTGAGGCTGCACTGCGACCGCAAAAAGAAAAGAGGACCGAAGTCCTCCCTCCTACCGGTGCAACCGGAAGCCATACTTGTCATCATGTTTCCCGGCCGGCTCCCGTGTCACAGGCTCTACAATCGTGCCTGGGCCCGGGTCAGACCCTGTCAGTTCCCTGAACCAGGCCTCAGCCTCTTCGCGGGTGTCGGTGTGATACCACACCCAGTTTATTCCTCCGACTACTTCTCGCATTGCTTTTTCCTCCATTTCTTAAGTTCTTCGAATGTGAATGGTCTGCCGGTTTCTTTACAGAGTTTTTCAAACTTTTTCAAATCTTTGTAGTTCATTTCTCAGGTCTCCTTTCTTTTTGATTGACCGGGGCTTTGCAGCCCCGGTATCTGTCTTCTAAACCAGACTTTTCAGAAGTTCTAAGATTTTTTCTTGACTCAGTTTTCCGGAACTTTCGATTGTGTCTATTATTGTTTGAACATCGGTTTTTCTGACATATTCATTATTTACCGGTTTGATGTTTTCACGACGTTCGATTAACATTTTTTCAATTTTGACTGCTTTTCTGTATTCGTCGTTGTCGCCCTCTACAGTTGTCAACCATTTTGATAATGTTTTTTTCGATTGAATCGATCTAATTGCTTTAATCGTTTCGTCATAATCAAGTTGATCAACATCTTTTTGTTCATACATTGTGACGGGTTTTTCTTTCGGATCCAGAAGTTGTCTTGCTTCTTTTAAGACTTGTTCATACTTTATGACTTCAGTCATTTCAGATTGATATGAACTTTTTCCCTTCTGTTTTTTCAGTCTACATTTGACCGACTGAATTCTTTTAAGTTCAACTCTAAGCTTTTCTACATCATTCTCGAATTTGTTAGCAACTTTCTCAATTTCTTTTAAATTTGTCATTTTTTGACACTCTCGCTTTCTTTTATTATTATTTTCGGTCATTCGACATATGATGTCAAAACTTTATTCAATTGTCAAAGATCGTTTTAAAGACCGAATAATAGCAATTTTGCTCTTTCAGTTCAAAATTGATTTATTTATTATTTAATCTTTAATTATATTATATCAAGAATGAATAAATAAAGATATCTACGTTCTGCACAAAGATTATGAACTTTTTCTGTGCATTATATACAGGCCTGGCACCGAAAAAGTTCATAA
>ENA-UOOH01001581-UOOH01001581.1-fermentation-metagenome-genome-assembly--contig:-NODE-1581-length-21784-cov-9.031893_pt1 | contig 21784 bp, 15 predicted proteins | sample MGYA00245778_ERZ724025 | MGnify/ENA primary metagenome ERZ724025 (study PRJEB28704, sample SAMN03018313) | fermentation metagenome | biome: anthropogenic terrestrial biome; feature: soil; material... | reverse complement strand
CAATACCTTCACTATTACCTACAGGCTTACCGCCTTTTACATTGCAAAAGTGGAGTAATCCGCCATATTCCATATCCCAGCCAATTTCAAAAGCTTTTTTCGTTATGGCTGCAATCTTGGAAATGTATTGGGCTTTGTCTAACCGGGGCTTATCCAAAATATCCACAGCATCCATCATGAACCACATATCTTCGATGGTATGTCCGGGATTCGCATGCTGTCCTAATATATTATCAAAAAATTGATTATTATCTGTTATAATTTCATGAATCACATTATTTTGATCAACAAAATTACCAAGGATATCCTCCATAAAGCAACCCAAATTATTTTTCAGCTCAGCGCAAAATTCTTTATCAAATTTTTCTGCAGCTCCGTATATTTCTTTTGTTACGTTTAAAAAAATCATAGGTATACCATGGGTACGATAATTTGAAGACAGCGGGTAGGGTAGAGTATTAAACTTACCTGAATTAATCCTATCGATACTTGATATATATAGCTTTTTGCAGAACTGGTAGCTGCCACTGTCATTTGCTGCTTCTGCGTATTTACCAAAAGCCGCTATAACAAAGCAATCGGCATATATACTCATATCAAGCTCTTTATAACCATCGACATATTTATGTTTACCGGTTTCATCCATTAAAAACACGCAGCGCCAATCGTTTTCTCCTATTAGAGAATGCTTTTCTAAAAACTCTTTTCCTTTCCGGGCAATATCCAGGAAATCACATCTTTGTTTGCTTGTAAATGTGCCACAATCCATCATGGCAAGCTTTGAAAACATCCATACAAAACGACCTTGGGACCAAGTATACTTATCACGGCTTATCAGTTTACTTCCGTCGTTGGTGAAACAGTTAAAGTAGCCGCCATTTTCATGATCAATACATCGCGGCAACCAAAACGACAGTATATTATTAGTCAACTCATTTTCATAAAACCCTATAAGCTCTCTTATTTTTGAACGTTCCATTATGTCACCCTTTATGCGGTTATTTGTTTCAATATCAATATTTTAATTAAGTTACTTTTGATATTCATATGAATCCTTGATTTTTATATATTATGGGCAAAAGCAATTAAAGGAAGGTTAATATACTCTATGGTTTTCTGTTCTTGCTCATTTAAGCGCACTTCTTGAGCATTTTGGACGCACTCTGAGCACACTTTGGACGCATTTTTCGGTACTTTCACTTCGAGTCGGTCATCATAAAGAGCCACTTGAACTGTATCAGAGTCCAAACAACTCCTGTGTCAAACAGCATTTTAAATAGTATACTACAAAATAACTCCAAAGTGAACTACCCGCCACCAGACGTTTTTAAACCATATCGGGTGAAAATATGCGATTAGGTGGGGACATCTAAGCCTCGTTATAATTCATAGAACAAAAATAATATACGAACATAAAATAAGACAGGAGGGATAATGGTGAGAAAATGTCAGATTAGCGATGGTAAAATTATAGCGTTGTTCGTTGCGCTTATAGCTATCTTCATAGAAGAACTAGTAAATGATCCTGAAAAAACGGGGGCAATTGATGCCTGGATTGCTGTTCTTGGAGATATGTTATCTTCTTTAGCTGATACTAAACTACTAAATAACCAAGAAAAAGAAAAAGAAAATCAAAAAAATCTAATCAAAAAGCAAATAAATGAGTTGCAAAATAAATTAAATGAACTTTGACATCCCATGAATTACGAATTCACCGCAGTGGTTTTATCATAGCCAGATGGCGCTTCTATGACCGCAGCGAGTGAGGTTCTAAGATAATTCAACTTATTATTTAACCGGTTTTGTTTGTGTAAAAGACGGATTGGAAGAGACCGGTTACTTGACCTCAGAAACATTTTTTGGTGATATGTTTCCTATAAAACCTTGGAAAAGCTTGATTATTGTCGGTGGTGGACCGGTTGTTTTCACCTCTGGGCTTAGGCAATTAAATTTTTAATTTTTCCTATAAAGCGTGAAACAACGTTATTAGGGAACCGCTCTTCCACTTTTCCCATGATAGTTAGAACAATATTTGCAGGGAATAAATTCTCGTGAAGTAATATTAAAAATGCGAGTTTTCCTTGCACTATTCCAATTAAAAAGTATAATACATGCAAAAATCCAACGGCCCGTAGCATAATGCACTGTGTACAAATCCAAACTACCAAAGCCCACCCAAACACACTGCTTATGTATCCATAATACCTGGAATTGAAGCCCATCATGAGCGCTGAAAAAATGTTTCCAAGACCAATTACACAAAACAGCAAAATACCGGGGATCAAAAAACTGTCGAAAGGAGAGTTTTTAAGAATATCCACTGGAATCCCCATGGGACCTTGTGGGTTAGACCATGCAGCCCAACCACCAAACAGCGCACCTATCCCTACAAATAGATGTAAATAGAAAATCCAGCAATTGATGCTTGATAAAAATGATTTTTCGGTGCGTGTTGTATATTTTTTTAATGAATACTTCATTTTATAGTCCTCTTTTATTCTTTTTGTCTTTCATGTTATCTTTCATGTTATCTTTCGAGCGTGAAATATGATGCTTTCATGCAGCAGTATGGATAGTTCATGGGTAATTGTTTCTATTTTTTCCAAAGGGATGTACATTCTGTTGTCTGTGTTATGATAACCCTTCACTACAAGTATTCAAAATGCTTCTGTAAATCTGAAAAAATTTGATTAAAAACCAACAGTAGCTTATCGTTCGCTAAAATCAAACAATCCATTATTAATTTTAAAAGTAAATTTTTAACCGAAGAATTCTGTTTTGTAGCAAATGACACTATTGAAAACTTTCAAAAGTTCGAATTCCATAAATTTTTTATTATAGCCTCCTCCTTTCAAATTACCACCTTGCAATTATCTCAAAGTCCTTTTTTTTGTTTAAGCAGTACAATCATTTTTCCCGGATCGTCTAAATACTCCTTCATCTTTTTATCTTCTTCATAGTCCAAGTCAAACCCGGAATTATTACCATACTGTTTGGTAAAAATGCTTTTATTCTCTTCTTCTACTGTATCGGAAATTAATGCAATCTCCTCGGCTTCAAATAGCATTTCAAGAGTATTTACTTTGGATGATTTTATAAAACTTAAGCTCTCTAATGTATCATTAATAATATCTGAGTATTTAATAATTTGGTGCTCTTCAAAGGATCTAAAATAACGTTCCCTTTCATAGTTTAGATTTACGCTATATATCATTTCAAGTTCAGATAGCATTTTGGGATATGATAATTTTACACCTCTTTTTTTTGCGATATAACTTTCATAATCCTCATAAAAATCTTCTTTATAGTTAAAGCTCTCTAGTAGAGCATTGTAGTAAGGAAGAAACTCATCTGTTATAGGGATATACAAAATATTTTGAGATATCTCTTCTAAATCATATTTATTCTCAATGGGTCTTGATAAAAAGCAATTATTATTTTCATTTTTATTAAATAACCTACACCCAATATAAAATTCATATCTTGATTTTATAAAAAAAATATTAAATCCTCCAACTGCTTTATTAATTACTTTCATCAAAAAAATACAATCCCTTAACAAATCATTTTTAGCACATAACTCTGCTGCTATCAATCTACAAGGAATGACCCCTTTTTTTGTTTTTTTGTAAATATCCTGATAAATATATACAAGTCCTACATTCTCTATAAACTGTCTTTCCTCTGCTACATAAATTTCCTGACTATCACCATAAAGAAATATGTACTTCTCTAGCTCCTCAATACGACATTTTTGGGTATTTGAAAGTAATCCTATTTCGGTAAGCACAGTGGTTATATCATCCTCACCAAACTCTATTGCTTTTTGTAAAAACTTCTTTTTTATATTTCGTATGTAATCCAATCTTTATCCACATCCACCATTAATATAAGTATTTATTAATGCTTTCTTTAAGAGCAACCCCATCTTGTTCTTCATCAAAATGGTTTACATAATCATACATTTGTTTCAGATATCCATCCTCATCAATACATTGATCTACAAACTGTTCATGCAATACTTCTAGTCCCCCTAAAAAATATGCATTGTATATCTTCATATTTTCATTAATGAATTCTTTATCTGCTTCTGTATCCTCAGAAAATGTAGCTGCTCTATAAATTCTTTTTGCTGCATCAGGTTCTGATTCTTTATCAGCTAACATTAAAATTTGATAAATAAATTTTAATTCACTTCTACGTTTTGTTATTACTTCAGCTAACATACCTGCGCTTCCATCTATACTATTGTCAATCACCGATTTTCGGCTATATTGATAACCTATAATTGGGCATAAGATGTACGCATCAATGTACGCATTAAAAATTTTAAAGTTATCATGTAACTCACGATCCGGAACATTTCCTGCTAATTCACACAGGTCCTTCCAGTAATTTGCATGTTTCCCGGTTATTCTAAAATCCTTTTCAAACATCGTAACCCTCCTTACTTAATATGAGATGATGTTTCTATTTCTTTGCCATTTAGATCTCTATCTTTCTCAATAAAATAACTTTTTCCTACGTATTTTTGTAAGTTTGCGGCGGCATATTCCCAGTCTTTCATCATTACAGCCATTACAACTTGGTTTGCTGTGTTTGGCAATATCCTACATATATTGTCAATGTGAATTTCATCTATATTTGAAAAAGGAGCATCCATAACAAGTGGAAATACTTGACCTAATTTAATATTTTGATCATCTAGTATTTTATCTTTTGCCATCGAAACCAAACTTGCGATAAAAGCAAAGCTCTTTACTGCCTTTAATCCATCTGATTCCTCTGTTGTTACATCACTATATTTTACTCTATACTTGTCGTCAATCTGAATCGAACGCTCTCCGTGGTACATTTTTGCAAAGTTGCTATTTACCCTCTTTTGAAGTTCAGTCCTAACAATTTCCTCCTTGCCTTTATATGTCTCTTGCAACCATTCATAAACTTCTTGAGAATACACAATATAACGTGCGACATGTGCATTTTTAGTGCTACTTTTTGCATATTTGTCAATGGCATCTTCACAATTTTTGATATTAGTATTACAACCTCCTATATTTGATACACAAGCATCGTAATCAGTTTTTGCTTCCAAATACTTTGTAGAGGCGTCTTTTCTTTTTTTCTCTATTTCTTTTGCATCGGTATCATCAATAATAGTTTCCGTAAGCCTATTAAGTTCATCTTTTAATAAACCTATTTGGCGTTGATATCCTCTGATATCTTTATACTTTCCTTCAATATTTTTTTTATAATTTTCCGTTTCGGACAGATAAAATTCAGCCTTTTCCTTATATGTTTGAATAGCTGAGCCTATGTATTCAGGCGGAAGTATTTTTCTTTCTTCCATAATTTTTTGAACTGCTATCGTTCCAGAATCAAGTTTTGTACCACAAATACAATACCCCCTCTTTAATAAATGGTCTATCGCACCCTGTTCCATATCGGGTACGCGATCTATGTTCATGTCTAATTCTACAATCTCTTCTAGAATATTAAGACTTTTCTTAATTGCTGGCATTCCAAAAAAAGCATATGGTCGGTTATTAAATGCCTTTACCATATCATTTTTTGCTCTTTGAAGCTTTTGTTCTTCTGTATTAAGAGCCAAATAAACTCTATCTCTATCTATTTTGGCTTGTTTTACTTGTTCAATATTACTTTTTGCTAATTCAGCATTATATTCGTTTTCTTTAGATTGCCAATACTTCATTTGTTCATCAAGATTAGCTCTTTCCGATTCCAAGAGCACCTTTTTTTTCCTAAACGTCTCCAGACTATCCTTTGCTTTTTGAGCATTAGTATCCCCAGTAGTATCAATTTTTGATTCGAAAGCCTTTACAACAGAGGACAAATGATACCTAGCATTTTCTAGAATATCAAGTCTCATTAGTCCTCTCACTGCTTTAGACAAATCAGTGCGATTCGCTATACCAGAGATTCTTTCACCCACAAAGAAAAAGTAATCTGATAAATCTCTTGGAAGTACTCTATCCATAGATTCATTAATGTTTGAAGGATCAATTGATGTTTTTGTTTGACCATCACTCTGCAAATAATCTAAAGACAAATCTTCTTCTGGATTTTTATTTAGTATTACTACAATTTTCCCATCTTCTGTTTTTCTCTCATTACATACATATTTATATGACCTTTTCAGTGTAAATAACATATTATTATGGGTAAATGTTACAGATACCCATGTCTGTTGGGTTTCTCCTACATTCATATTTTCTCGTACATCGCTATTTAATAATATAGGATCATCAAATCCCTTTTTCCCCCCATATAAACACCATTCAAAAGCCCGAATAAGTGTTGTTTTTCCTGAGGTATTGACACCTATTAAAACTGTAACATTTTTTTCTGGCTCCGTAGAAAACTCTACTTTCTGTCTCCCAACAAATTGTCTAAAATTGAACATTTCAAGCCTATTAAGTATCACTTCTTATCCACCTCCTTTATGATTAATGCTTTGATTTTGTTTTCCATTGCTGGATTAGACTCTTTCTTTACGATATTGTCTGTTTCCATCTCTAAAATGCGAAGTTTAATAGTATCTAGTTTCTTTTCATCTAAATTCTGATTCACTGTCTTCTACCTCCATATCTTTATCAATAATCCTATATGCACATTTAATATTATTAGTTAGTTCATCAGACTCTCTTGAATTTAACGAAATCTCACCAAACTCTTTGATTCTAGCAAGTTCTCTTTTTGCATGCGCTCTTTCACAGTTATAATCTACACTATACGGGTCAACCTCATCTAATGGTTTTATTAGTGTTACAAAATCATAAATAACTGCAAATGGTTTGTCCTTGGCTAAACGCAGTACTCTTCCCCTTCTCTGAATATATTCTTTTGGATTTGTCGTACTTGCAAGAATAAATGCAGTTTTTATGCTTGGGATGTTAACACCTTCATCCAAACACTTAATTGCAACAATTGCTTGATATGGATTTGCTATTGCAAATTTAAGTTTTATTATTTCCCTCTCTTCAGCAGATTCCTTTGATGTAAAGTGCGTAACTTTCATGCCAAGTTCATTACCTAATATCTTGGATACTGCCACAATCTGTCTTTCTCCTTCTTCATCTTGTTCCGATGCATCAGAATCAAATGACTGTACCCTAGTTGCCCCACAATACACCAAAATATGTGTATCTTCTTTATGCTGTTGCATTAGTTCTCTTAATTTATCAAGTTTGCCTTCTGCTCCTGCAATAATTCTAGCTCTTTGCAAAAGTAACATTTTCCCTCTCTCGGATACTTTAACCTTTCCGTACCTATCTTTATGGTACTCTTTAGATATTATATAGGAAATATCCCTGTAATCAGTCATTTCTTCTTCATTAAGATAGACAACGATAGGATGGTAGTGATATGGGGTTAGTTTTCCTTCATCTATTGCTCTTTCCAAATCATATTCTATACATTTTCCTCCAAAATATAGCCTTAAACATTCAGTTCCCTCCTCGTCACCATGGCGGTCTAATGTTGCTGATAGAGCTAAACGATATTCAATTGCTGAATAAAGTTTATTTCTAAGATTTGATGAGCCAAAATTATGCGCTTCATCTATAAGTAAAAGAGTGTCTTTGCCTAGATTATTCATTTGTTCGGTCACGAACTTAGAAGAGTATGTAGCGTTGGTTGTCACAAAGCAAAATGTATCTATAACACCAATCGAGAAATCTAAAACATCATCCTCAAGTCTTTTCTTCCAATTTTTTTGTTTTGAAGTTGAATAGCCTATTGTAGGATTCATATTGAATAATTCTATATCTTCAACCCATTGTTCAACCAGATGTTGATATGGACATACTATTATAATTGCAAGTCTTCCTATTTTTTCATATAGTTTTGTCACCGCTCCTAGTCCAGTATATGTTTTGCCAGTGCCTGTAGCCATGTCGAATATTCCCTGATAATTCTGTTCTTCCCACTTTTCGATTGCGCTCTTTTGATAATCTCTAAACTTGAAGTTATCAGGCACGTGTGGGATTCCTCGTTTAATCTCAAATTCTTCTTCTTTTTCTTCTTCGTCAATATTATAATTAACCGTTGGTTTCATGTTGATCTTAATTCTATCTTTTATTACTTTAGGGAACTCAATAACTTCCAAATTCTTATCCTCATTATTCCACAATAAATTAAAATCAATCCGTAGTTCTTCCGCATAATGCTTAGACTCTCCCCAGGAAGTAAATACAACAATCGATTCATAATTATTATAGAACGCATTTATTGTTTCATTTAGCGAGCCTGTAAATACTATACTATTACCACAATCATCTTGAAAAATTCCAACTTTTTCGTGGTACATTCCTTTTGATTTACTCGGAGGAGTAAATGCAACTTTTATATCCAGATACCCATCTTCAATTAAGTGAGCCAATAAATTTAATCTTTCCTCTTGAAAATAATTCTGAGGTTCTATGTATCCTCTGAGAAGTGCGTTTTCAATAATCTTTTTCTTTTCGTAACCTTTTTGAATTGCATCAACATCTTCCGCACTCAAATATGGAGAAACAATAAACTGAATTTTCCCATTATTTTTTATAATCCCTGATATTCCTTTAGTCAATTCTATCAAAGCTGTTGAAGAAAAAAAGCCCACTGAACGCTGATACAAAACAGCCTCCTGCAATATAGGGGTGTAAAATTCATTTACAATATTGTTTTTATATGTCTTGTAATGACTCAATAGACTCAAATTTTCGAATGACATTCTATCACCTTTCCTAACAAATTATCTTGTATTCCATATCTTCAAGAATCGTTTCATACTCATTATTTTCTATTTCAACACATACACCACAATAAGCTTTATCTGTAACAGGCGTTGGAACTATTTTGCACCATATCCCTGAGTTTTTTAATCTTTCTTCAGCTTCAAAAACATTGCTTGTGCTAAAAAAAATTATATACATAAAATCACCTACATTCTTTTAATACTTTAATTAAAAAGTCTATTTCCTCTTTTTTGTTGAATTGGCTTAAACTCACTCTTACTGCTCCCGTTTCAACTGTTTCCAGAGCCTCATGCGGTAAAATTGCACAATGCATACCTCCGCGGGCACAAATACCATTCTTATCGAGTAACTCAATGACATCATTTGATTTGTACCCTTTTACATTAAATCCAACTGTACCTACCTTGGGAAAATCTTTATCATATATTACGATGTTACCTAGTTCCTCTAGCCCATCTATTAAATTCTCTGTTAAATCATTTTCAATACTTTGTATTTCGTTAAAATTTCTCTCACAATATTCTAATGCACTATTTAGCGACCAAATCGCTGGCATATTCAATGTTCCTGCTTCATATCCCTCAGGAAATATGTTAGGATTCACATACAAGTCTCCCAACATGCCTGTACCTCCTTGAATTAGTGAAGGCCACTCTGGTTTTCTGTTACAGCATAAACCTCCGACACCGGGTAACGCCATAAGATCCTTATGACCTGTAAAAGCCAAATAATCTATTTTTTCTTCCTGCATAGAAATATGTATTTTCCCGGCTCCCTGCGACGAATCTAAAAAGGTAGTAATACCTTTTTGCCCCATAAAAGAAGTTAGTTCTGGAGAATAAACAACCCTTCCTGTAAGGTTGCTTACTAAAGTTGTAGCGAATAAGACAGTGTTTCTATTTGCATACTTTTCGAATATTTTCACTGGGTCAAGTTTTAGATCTTCTCTTGATATTATTGAATATTTGATAAACCCATCCTCTTTAAGTTTATGCAATGGTCTTAAAACAGCATTATGCTCATAACATGTTAATATTACATGATCCTCTTGTTTTAAAAACCCTTTAAAAAACAAATTTATTGCTTCTGTAGAGTTCTTTGTAAAGATAACATTTGCTGATTTTAGACCGAAGAAACCCGCAACTCGCTTTCTAGATTTATATAGCATCCTAGATGCTTCAATGCAAAGTTGGTAGCTACCTCGACCGGGGCTTACCCCTATTTCCCTTACATAATATTCAAAAGCTTTATATACTTCCTCTGGTTTATATTTAGTTGTAGCTGCATTGTCAAAGTAAATCATCATTCTCCTTTTTGCCTGAAACCTTTTCACAGATAATACATCCATTATAAAATTTTGCAATACATTTCTTACAGTGGTGGCATTTTCCTTCGTCTACTATATACTTGCCGTGTATTGTATCAATTGCACCATATGGACAAACCGAATCACATGCAGAACATCTTATGCAAAACTGGTATTTACGCATTTGGCATTTAATTCTATTAACCAAATTAGTTATGTCAATTCTTTCCTCAGGAAGTACTTTTATAACTGGAGTTCCGAAAGTAATAATTATCTCAAAGCATTTTCTATATACATTAGATTTGTCCTTATCATATACTGAAATATATGTAGCATCTTTTTTTTCAAGAATTTTCAAATCTCCTAGTGGTTTTAAGAATTCTAAAACGTCTTTATTGAGTTTTTTTTCAATAATAATATTCCTTGCATTTTCTGATAGATTACATACGGTATCATTTATTGTTATATTTTTAACTTCTAACCCGCTCGCTCCCCGCCTTACTCTCCATCTTCCCTCTTCATAATAATCATCTGGATCAGTTTTACCTGTTTTAATTGCAAATCCGTACACCGTCTCTTTCCATTTGTTCATTAGATCCGGGTAATAAATTTCTGTTAACATCGTTGACCAATCAGAATTATTAGGGCAACACCAACATCCAACTCTCTTATATCCATATTGGTAACAATCATTAATAACTATATTTTTATACATAATATATAACCATACGTCATAATCAGCCCATTCAATAATTGGCATTGCATTTATCTGTGAGGATATTTTAGAAAGCTCCTGAGTTCTTTCATATGTTTTTCTTGCAAAAGACTCACTATGCCTAATACCTAAAAATGATAAGCTATTCCCTGGTAGATTATCTATTTCTTTATATAAGTTACTTGTTTTAAAAATAGTGCAGCACCAACGTTCATGCTGACTTGGTGGTCCAAATACTTTACACAGCTTAAAAAAATCATTTCTTGTCTCACTTGGTATCATAGGAATCATGGGATTTTCTTCACGAAACTTCTTATTAACATATTCATATGTTTCTGGGAATTCTAATGTTGTGTCTCCAAAAAAATGTATTATTTTGTTGTTCTGTAAAGCATCACGCACAATTCTACTAACAACTGTCGAATCTTTTCCTCCCGAAAATGATATCGTAGGAATATAATTATCACCTTTATACGTTAAGATAGTATCTACTATATACTTTTCTGCTTCGTAAATACGACTTTGTATGTAACCGATATTTGCTTCAACTACACCCATGTAATCTAAATAATCATGTTCGAGTTCAATATTACTCCTTAATTCGTCAGCATAAATCAAATGCTTTTTTTCTTTATACCATTCTCGATATGGTATTCGATGCATCTCACCGTCATAGAAATATTTACTGAAACCAAAATACCATATTTTTTTATCAATTAAACTTTTACCAATTATTTTACTAAGTAATTTTTTTTCTTGAATAAAGACAGGGTTACATACAGTACCCTCGGAAATTTTTACAGTTTTCCCGCTACAAGTACATTCGTGCATTTGTTTATTATAAATTGGTTCATTACATTTTTTACACCAGTAAACCACTTTTAACTCCATTCTGTTACATAGCTTCAGATAATAATCTTGCAATTACTTGTATTCTTTCTTCATAACTTATTCCTTTTCCGAAGTTATCCAATACACTTTTCATCTTATTTAACATCGTTTGACTATTTATGTCTAGATCAAGTTTGTTAAATTGTGTCACTTTTGAATCCTCACCCCTATACTGAATAACAATTCGAATTTCATTTTCGTTCATCTCTTTCTCAACTTGATAGTCTTCGAGTTGTTGGATTATCTTACTGAATTCTTCGCTAAAATCTTCTATTTTAGAGTCATTCCAATATTCTATTTCAAACCCTGAAACAAGTTGTGCCATATCCCTTACAAAAGCTTCATCTGATTGATTCAAATCCATATTCTTTATATATTCCAAAAACGAATTAGTATAATAATCAAATGATCTATGTTTTTTAGCAGCCCATTCGTTTTCATATTTATCTTTAGCCCATTTTACAACTCTTTCAGTATCATCAAATTTGAGAATATTCCTAATCACGTGTTCTACGTCAGCCATTTGTAGGGTTACGACATTTTCCAACTCCCTTTTTACATTTGTTATTTGTATAACAAGTTCTTGTGTATCCCTATTAATTTGTGGTAACACGTCAAAGAAAAAACTATTATAATCTTTATAGGAAATGCTCATAATATCTCTATATTTCTTTGAAACATAAGATACATATTTCTCTGTAGTTCTTGCACCTTTTGAGATTGAAGCAAAATGACGATTCATTGCTACATATAATTCTTTTAATCGGTTTTTCGACTGCTTATTAATATATCTGTTGAATAAATCCTCCAAATTATTAATATACCATATCTGTTCTGGCTCCCAGTTAGAAATATATAGCGTATAATCTTCCGGGCTATCAAAAGCTTTTAGTAATTCTTCAACAGAATAATCTCTTTCTGTTCCATGGAAATAAATCGAGACATTCTCGAAGCTTCTAAGTTCATATGATAATAAAATTGGCAAATATCCATCTCTTAATCCAAATGGTGGTTGTTTTAGTTCATAATAAAGAGTAGAGAAATTTACTGGTGCTTTCTCGCACTTTTTTAAGAATCCTCTTATCACACGTTGAACTGATCCTCCTGCAACATCACCATTTGGAAATTTATTTAAACTTTCAACTGTTTCATCTTCATATATTCTATTTTTAGATAAAACTGATCTTAAAATTGTATGTTCCGGAGACAACAGTGTGCAATTTTTTAGAAGTTCTTCATCTTCCATAATATATGCAAGAGCCTTGTTTCTTGCTTGTTTCATTGCCCCAGAAACAACATTTTTATTAATCAAATCATTATTAACAATAATTGTATCTGTAAATGTTTGAAACATCAACTCCGAGGCAACATTTGAGAGTTCTTCGTTAGAATTAATATTAAGTTTCATACCGTTCATAAGTGGAATAATATTCTTATTGCCTAACAAGCGCCAATTATTAACTATTTCCGAAACTATTCCAATCTGTTCCTTGAGATAAATTTCTAACTCCTTTTCAACTGTTGGATCATTCTTCTTTAATTCTTCTCGTTTAGCATAAAAATATTTTATTGATATAAACCTTTTTACTTCTCTCTTAACTACTTCTGTATCTAAGTTCACCAGGAGTATTGTACGTTCAGGAACACCTTTTATTTCTATGTAATCTTTTTCAAAATAATCTTTATCTAATACAAATGCAATAATTCCATCGTAAAACTTTGGAAGTGCTCTGGTAAAGTTTTTTTTGTTCATCTCACTTTTTTGAACAAAAACAGGAATAAATATTCTTTGCATATGATATGCCAAATTATAAGAATAAGGATATACAACAAAACATGAAAATTCCTCATTCAAAGTATTTATAACCATTTCGTCGTTTATAGTATCTATTTTTTCATCTATCATAGAATCCAAATCATAAATACTACTATCTAAGAAATCATAATATCCATATTGACGCATAAACCTAATAATTTTTAACATTTCAAGTTTTTCAATGGCTGCATTAATTCTTTCTTTGTTACTATCAATAACATTAATTAATGTTTCTCTGTCCGCTATTAAAACAGTTGCATCTGAAACAATATTGATAACCGCCATAGCTTTAAGAACGCTTATTTCCATTTTCTTTTCTTCAATGGCACCTAATTTATTTAGTGCGTATTGAAATTTTTTATACACTGTATATACATCATTTGATCTAAATGACCTAATATTTTCTTCAAAGTAATCATATATTGCATCAAGACCTATAAAATGAAATTCATCATCATTCATCGCCTTTAATTGAACAAACAGCGAATTGTCTTCATCACTTGCAAGATAAGTAAAGAACGTTCTCTCATTTTGTGCTACCTTCTTGGATAATCTATCCAATGCATATAATGTTATTGGATGTAATGGGAAACCTCCTTCAAATGGATTTCCTCCGTCAGGTGGCAATAGAAATCCTTTAAAATCCCATGCTTGATTGTATAAATCATTCAAGCTTTCCTCATATTTAACTTTAAAATCATCCCATTCCTGGGTTTTAGGAATTATATATGGAATAAGCGATAGACATTGATCATATTTTATGTTAATAGAAGTCGGTTTAAATCGTCCTTCAATCTTCTTCCACTCTTCACTTAATTCTTTTTTCAATTTATCTGTATATAGAGACAATTGTTTGTGGGACACAAGTATTAAGTAATCGTTATATTTCGAATGATCGCAATATTCTGCTAAATCTTGTACAGCCTTAACCTTGATACTCTCTCCAAAATCCTCAATATACCTACCGAATTCATCAAAAACAAATACTATACCTCTATATTTTCCTTTTATTGCTTCATTTGCGAGTTCAAGATTATCTATTAGATTTCCTGCCTCGCTTACAAATGTCGCACCAAAAGTCATTCTTTTAAAGATTTCATCAAATGCTTTTTCGCTGCTCGCTTCAAGGTTTTCTAGACCAACTTGTAGTTCATCTATCATAATTCCAGACTTTTCACATATCTCAGTCAGTCTTTTATTTGACTCTTCACCCTTCTTCCAGTTTTTTAACAATGAAACGGCTTCATGAAAATAGCTTTTAAAGCATATATTTATATTGTTTTTATCTAACTCTTTTTTTAGAGAGTAAGAAATACATTTGTTAAATTCGGAAAAATCAGAATAAATAGGAACCACCAAGAATGGCTTTTCTTCCAGTGTATACTTTTTTATAAACTTAGCTAATTCTATGTCATATCTATTTATGGCTTGTATAAAAGTATCAAACCCACTACTATCAACATTTATATGTCCTAAAATTGCACAAAGAACCGTTAATAGATGTGATTTCCCCGTCCCATATGACCCATATAAAATCCTAGAGTGTATATCATTATTTTTCTCTTTAATACTATATAAGTATTCAGCCAATATTTCTGTAGTTGTGATATTTGGAATAAAACCAGCCAACTTTTCTTCATTTCGCAAATCAAAGCAGATATTAGCTGAATATTTATACTGTTTCATCTTTGTAATTAGTTTTGAATAATCCATAATTACCGTTCCTTACTCAAATAGTATTTTTCAATTAACTTAGAATAATCAATTGCTTTAAATTCAATAAATCTATTTCCAAAATTGTTGTTCAAATCAATATACTTTTTATTTTCTGCTTCTAACAAAGCTTCTATTAATTTAGAATACTTCATATTGTAATACTTGCCTATCTGCATTTTTTCTTCCATAAGCTTATCTATACTAACCTGTTTTCCCTCAAAACTTTCGTTACTATTATCCATAGCTATGGAGTATATCAATAATTCAATCGGAACCTCATTTTTGGTTAGCTGGTTCTTTTCAATTCGTTTTTTATCGTTTATATACAATATTTTTATTGGTGCCAGAAAGGGAAGTGTATCTTCATCCATGATATTTTTTAAATCAAATTTCTTGTCACTAATATAAGTATTTTTTAAACAATTGAATTCCTTACCGATGGCATCTTTTTTAATATTCATTCCGTTCACTGCTAAATATGTGTGCAGCCCCTCCGAAAACTCTTCTTTATCAATTGAATTTCCTTCCCATTCATTAAACAACCAATACCAGGCAGTAGCGTTTTCCCTATTTAATGCCAGTCTGCGATGCATCATCAATAGTGAGCAAACGTTCTGAAAATATTTATCAAAAGTATTTATCACATCATATATATCGGTTCTTTTTTGCTGAATACCTACCTGTGTTTTATTCTCTTCAGTTAATCCCATTGCAACAGACCAATACCTCAATGCCTTTATCATAATTCTACCTAACCCGATACTGTCAATTGCTTTCTGCTCATTGCTTGGAGTAAATATCATGTCATCTTCGTTTACTGCTTGTATTATTTTTGTGCCCCAGCCACTTCTCATATAAAAACTAGAATGTTTGTTTAATACCATTTCTTTTCCTTCCTGCACCTATATAAGCTTTTGGTACCTTATCAACACTTTTATACCAATAACTCATGCACTAAAAATTTCTGTTACCGGACTGGCTATGCTTCAGTGAGTAAGTTGTTTTTTGTCATGATCCACTCCATGTAGCATATATAACAAGGAAAATTGAAGTCACATGTCAAACTTCAAAAATAACCGACTGCTCCGTAAAATCATAGTTGTAAAGGATACAGAACCACCATACCTCTTAAATTTGATATAATGTCAAATTTAAAAAACAACCCAATCACATTTATTGTATTAAAGTTAGAGCTACATTTCAAGTCAATCCTGAAGAATTTAAAAAACTTATCAGGAAGAAAATAAAAATTAAAAAACGCACGGGTTTATCCGAAATGAATTGTGGCTTGCAGAGAGTATCAGGTTATTCTGTCATAAATTATTTTTAAGATAGAAACTATGGCGTTTTCTATTTTTTTCTGCAGTTCAATTTTAATTTAATCATGATGCACAAATGTGGGCAACTTGTTTAGTATGAGAATTGAAATAATCCATCTACCTTCTGACTGATATCCTCATACGGCTAGAATAATCCCCCTAGCCTTGTTCTTACCATCATCAAAATATATTGTAGCTTGTTTCTTTTTACAATATAATGTATTTGGACGGCAGTTTAGATCTACAATAGCGAGTTTATTTTAGTTGCATTATATGATAATAGTATATTTTTCTGTAATATATATTGAATTAGACTATAAACTTGGTATTTTCTATATACTATTTCAGCTTTCTATAAACTAACAGTATTATTATTAAGGAAGGGTATTTTGAGTGGACATACAAAATGCAATGTTAAGAAGAAAGTCTATAAGAACATATAATAAAGAACCTCTTTCACAGGAGCTAAAGCAAAAGATCATTGATTATATTAGCTCTATAGAAGCACCATTCAATGCGCAAATTAGGTTTAAACTCGTTGATTTGAATGCTATTGATTCGAACATAAAGCTTGGCACTTATGGGGTGATCAAAGGAGCAACAACCTTTCTGTGTGCAGCGGCAAAAAAGGAATATCGGATGGAAGAGAGTTTAGGATATGTTTTTGAGAAAGTAATCCTATATATTACATCACTGGGTCTGGGAACATGCTGGCTTGGTGGTTCATTTAGAAAAGCGGGTTTTGAAAAGGCAATAATTTTAGAAGAAGATGAATTTATTCCGGTAATATCGCCAATAGGTTATGCAAAAGAGAAAAGAGGCATATTAGACAAAGTAATGGCTGCAGCTTCAGGCTCTAAGAACAGAAAAGAGTGGGCTGAACTATTCTTTGAGAAAGACTTTTCCAGACCTTTAGAAAAAGAAAAAGCAGGTATGTTTAAAAAATGTTTGGATATGGTTAGAATTGCTCCCTCAGCATCAAACAAACAACCTTGGAGAATTATAAAGGATGAAAATAACTATCACTTTTTTGTTTGCCGATCACCGGGTTATGGGAAGATCATGAGTTTTGATATTCAAAGGCTTGATGTAGGTATAGCCATGTGTCATTTTGAGTTAGCCTTATATAAGCTTGGTGGCTTCGGAAATTGGAGCGATATGAGTCCAAATGTGTCTTGTGATAAAAACATAGAATATGTAATAAGCTATACTGCTAATGCCTGATTTTTTGGTACAGGCATTACAAGAAATAAGCAAAAATAAAAAAAGGAGTGTATTCCAAAATGAATATTATACAAGTTAAAACCATCAATAAAAGTATTGTTAAAAAGGTCATTCTTCTTTGTTTATGCTTATTGCTTTCTATGATGTTCACAGGATGCTTTAAAAAACCAAAGTCCCCACAACAGACTAGCATTAAAAAAGAATTTGATGTCAGAGCTTTGGTATCAAAATTAACTGAAATAAATAACTATAGCTATAAGGTTAGTACAGATTATTTCGCTGAAGATGGGGTGGATTTTGCGTCTACATATACATTATCGGGAGATCGCTTTAAGGAAATACGAGAAAGAGGAAATCAGACTGATCATTTATATATTGATCTTGGTGAGAAAGTGATGTATAGCTATAATCCATGGATGAATATCTGCACTAAGGTGCCCATGGATGATTACAATGAGGAAAACTTTTACAGCAGTAAGGATAATATCCTTTATACGATGCATATTCCGGATGATCTTGAAACATGGCATTATACTTTGATTAGCGAAGATACAGAAGTAGCCGGAGAATCCTGTGTTGCTATAAAAGACAGGGAATGGGTTGGGGAAAGAACACTTTACATCAGCAAAAACTCCGGATTTCCATTGAGGATAGAGTATGAAGAATTTACTGTAACAGTTACAAATATTGAAATTGAAAATGTAACCGATAACGATTTAACCGTGCCTGATGGAGCAGAGTATAAAGAAGACTGGCCTTCTTTGAGTTTGTTTTGACTGTGTGCAAGCTTTAAAGCCGTTCCCCAGCGTAGCTCGATTTATACTGCAGCATAAGTATAGACAATTGCATAGTGGATTATTCCATTTACACTAAAGAATGTTCTCTCCTGCGCTAAAGAATGTTCACTCCCCATTTACGTTAAATAATGTCCACTCCAAAAGCATTTACTATTGCATAGTGGACTATTCTTTTTACACAAAAGAATGTTCTCTCCCTTAGAAGCAGTATGCAGTTTATGTATATTGCGGTAGAAACGCTATATGCTTTCTGAAGGTGTTTGAAATTTATGCTACTGCAGCTCATTGTATATTGCGGTAGAAACCCATATTTCTTCGAGCTGCAGCGTGTTTTTTATTCTTATAACCCTAAGTGTTCCTAAATCTTTTATACCGCATGCTTTCACAGCCATTTCAAAAGCCTCTTCCTCATTTTCTGCGATGATTGGTATTTTAACCCGCTCCGTGAAAGTCGATGTGATTGCGTTTGTGTATGTAGCTTTGTAATCAATCTTTTCCACCAACGCTTTTGTGGTAAAATCCGCTAAGCCTATGCCGTAGGCGTTCCCTTTGGTTTCAGTCGTGAGATCTAGAACAATGATCCTTCCGATTGTTGGCTTACCGGTTTCGGGCTCTCCATGTATTTTTAACCTTCCTATAACATTGGTATCCATTCCCGTTCCACTGATATTTTTGCCCAATCTCTCCACGATGAGCACATCCAGTTGGTCTACAGGTAGCCTTGGCATGGATTCGCGTGCTTTTTGAAGGAGTCTCATCTCGCCTTGCTCTATATCCTCCGGCGAAAACGCTTTAAATTCCATAACCTTGTCGCGAGAGTTTTCCACAATACCTATTCCGGCTATGACCTTCCCTGTTTCAAGGATCTTTCTTGCAACAGGCGCAATATACTGTCGCAACCCTTCCGTGCCGAAGCTATGAATATTCTCTGCCTGCACCTTTTTTCCCAGCCCGATTGCAATCATTTTCATCATGCCGCTCTCAATATCGCTGTGAAATGAAGTATGCGGTTTTACTCGGTTTACGATAATAATACCGTCCGCTTCATATGCATTTTTGTCTATAACAACAGGGGTCTCAACGGACTTATTGTTTCCGTTTGCTGCAGCACAAAAATCCCCAACTTTTACAACCTCCATTGAAGAGATCACAGGTGCACCGATAAACTCAGGTGTTATGCCAAGCTCTTCAAGGATCTTTTTCTGCCCTTCGGCGGTAGCGCCTCCATGGCTTCCCATAGCTGGAACTAAAAAAGGCTCACCACCCATGTCCTTCACTTTTCCGGCGACGGCTTTTAGTATAAAAGAAATCCGGTCAATGCCCCTGCTACCGGCAGTGATGGCTATCCTCTGGCCTTTCTTTATTTTCAGGTTAAGATTGTCAATTTCTTGCTTAACCTCTCCTTCAATATCTTCAATATAAAACGAATCGAATTCCTGCTTAATTTTATGCATTTGAATTTCCATTACATTCACCACTCCTGCTTATCTCATTGCAGCATTCCGTACCTATAAAGAAATATATATCGCATACCATACAGGTGGCGGGTACTGATTCGGTTTTAAAGCATTTAGTAACTTACTGATGCAAAACATAAATAAAAAACAAGAATATTTATGTTTTGCATCTGTGAGTTCCTATATTGGGGTGTGGGCGAAGCCCACTTTGGATATATCTTGTACATCGAGATAAACCACTAACTTCACTTAGCATTATCCCTATAGCTATATGTAGCCTTTCATGCCATGAATTTATAGCTGTACTTTTCTTCTGTGTGCTATAATTTGGAATTATGTTTTTTATAACCCTTAAGTTAAAAACACTATGTGGCGGATATTTGCTTCGGTTTTCAGACAATTAGCACAGACCTTTCATCTCACATTAAGCCGTCGGCTGCACTTTGCATCTTCTCAATATCAAAACAGGTTACCTTCATTCAATTTGCCATCGGGATCAAATGCTCTTCTGACAATCTTCATCTCATTGATCCCCTCCTGCCTGTACATCATTTTGAGGAAGCTACCTTTCAGCTTGCCGATGCCATGCTCCGCAGACACTGTCCCACCGACATCAAGCACCTTTTCCGCCCATTTTCTGTACAGCTCCTTGCCCTTGCCGTATTCCTCCATGGTCTTTGGCAGAATGTTCACGTGAATATGATTGTCACCAATATGACCAAACATGACCGAATCAAATCCCTGTTCCAAAAGGTCAGCTTTATACATTTGCATAACTTCTTCAAGCCTGTCATCAGGAACTGCCATATCAGTCCCCAGCTTTGTGATATCCGGATCCTTCTTGCGCCTCTGATCGATCAACAGGTTTACCGCTTCAGGCACCGCATGCCTGAAAAGCTTCATGCTTTCCATTAATTGCGCCGTAGAAGCAACCCATGTGTCGGACTCACATCCACCGCAGCTCTCCGCCCTTTCAAGCGCTTCGCCCATGGATTCCATGACAGCGTCTTCATCATCGCCATGAAGTTCTATATAAACTGCACTGTTAAATTTCCTGTCTACATTGGTAAGATGGGAAAATGCCGCATTAGATTCCTTTTGGATTCTTAGAAGCTCTAAGGCATCGCCGTTAAAGTATTCGATGGCTGCAGGACAAAATTCCGTATCACCGGATTCCTCTGTAGTTTTGGCCGATTGCGCTTTTGATTCGTCTCCTCGGAGGGTTTTTACAAACTTGATGGCAAAGTCTTCCTCCCCAAAGAAAAACATCAGCCCCCATATCTCCAAAGGCTCCTTTAAGAGCCTGAGTTCAATCTGTGATATAATCCCCAAGGTTCCTTCGCTGCCAATAAACAAGTCAATTAAATCCATATCCTCCCGGATATAATACCCTGATGCATTTTTAACGTCAGGCATTGTGTATTGGGGCAGTTCCCCTTCAATGACTCTGCCGGTATCTGTTACAAGTCTGAAATGACGCCCCTTGGCTTTGTGTTCCCCTCTTCTTAGAGAAAGCGTGGAACCGTCTGGCAAAACAACTCGTAAGCCCTCGATATAATTACGTGTTGGACCATAATGGTATGAACATGCACCGGAAGCATTACATGCTACCATTCCTCCGATGGAAGCGGATGTTTCGGTTGGATCGGGTGGGAAAAAGTAAGCAGCAGAGTTTTTCATTATTTCCAAAGCCTTAAGTGATTGCTCCTGCCGACTCCCGGAATCAATATCCTTCCACGCTTCCGTATCAAAACCCTTATTTAAGATAGCCTTCCTGAGGTCGG
>ENA-UOOH01001577-UOOH01001577.1-fermentation-metagenome-genome-assembly--contig:-NODE-1577-length-21812-cov-17.425288_pt1 | contig 21812 bp, 15 predicted proteins | sample MGYA00245778_ERZ724025 | MGnify/ENA primary metagenome ERZ724025 (study PRJEB28704, sample SAMN03018313) | fermentation metagenome | biome: anthropogenic terrestrial biome; feature: soil... | reverse complement strand
TCGCCGTCGCCGCCCCGGAGTACATGGAGCAGAAGGCGACGATCGACGCCCTCTTTGCGCTCGCGCTCGGTCTCTACACCTACGTCAACCCCGTCCCGACCGTCACCGGCGGCCCGGACCTCGTGAAACTCCTCACCGAGGACCTCCCCGGCATCACCGGCGGGGTGCTCCGCGTCGAGACGGACGCGGAGGCGGCGGTGGAGGGGATCTCCACGCATATCGAGGCGAAGCGGGCGAAGCTCGGGTTGTGATGAGGTTCAGAAGAACGAGATCCACCGAAACAGAGTTTGGGGGTCGCGAGGCTTCGAAGTGTGAGCGAACATGGGAAGGCCTGCGGCCTTCTGCCCCGGTTGGAGCGTGAACACCGGGAAGTGTGGGTCGCGACTAATGAAGCCTCTGCTGGGCGCAGCCCCATGTCGAACGGATTAAATATTCGTAAAACGCACGAAATCGATTAGGAGCCCGGAAGGAGGTCGTGTCGGTTATGGAGGATGGCGCAGATGGGTGGAACCGTGAAGGAAACAGGTTATGCAAAGAAGGCCTCCATAGGGATGCAATTGAGTGCTATAAACGGGCACTCGTGATAGATCCGGACAATAAGGTGTACTGGTTCAACAAAGGGTCCGCCTACGAAGCTCTCGCACGGTATACGGATGCCGTCAGGTGTTATGGCAGGGCCGTTGCCATCGATCCGGGATATATGCGCGCATGGCTCGATAAAGGCCAGGTCCTCAACGATTCATGGCTGTTTGAGGACGCCTTACAGTGTTTCGACAGGGCGCTTGGGATCGATCCGGACGACAGGCTGGCCTGGTACAGCAAAGCGTTGACCCTCGTTCGCCTTGGTCGGTATGAAGATGTCATTGCGTTCCTTGAGGGGATTCTCACCGGCCATCCGGGCGATCCGCAGCTCTGGCTCTTTACCGGATTTGCATTCTGGGGTCTCGGTCGGTGCGAAGACGCGATTGAGCGTTTTGACCGGGTGATCACCATCGACCCGGGGTGCATAGATGCATGGACATTCAGGGGACTCTCCCTGTGGGGACTCGGTCGGTGTGAGGATGCGCTGGAGTGTTTTGACCGGGTGATCGAGATCGATCCCGGGTCTTCAGATGCATGGGACAACAAGGGATTGGTTCTCAGGCAACTCGGGCGGCGCGAGGGTGCAGTTGAGTGTTACGACCGGGCGACCGCCGCCGATCCCGGGTCCAAATCGATATGGGACAATAAAGGAATCGCCCTCAGCGAGCTGGGACAGTATGCGGATGCAGTTGAGTGTTACGACCGGGCGCTTGCAATCGATCCTGATTATACCGCCGCACTGCACAACAAAGGGTTTGCCCTTGGGGAGCTTAAGCGGTATGAAGAGGCCCTGATCTGCCTCGATAGGGAGACCCGGATCGATCCGGGCGATCCCGATGCATGGGTAGGCAAAGCACTCATCCTCAATGGTTTGGGACGCTACGAGGATGCCGTCGCGTGCTATGAGAGGGCGATCGAGATCGATCCGGGAAATATTCACATCCGGGCCAGCGAGTATTTATTTCATAAAGAATCCGGCCGATACGCCGCCGCACTTGAAGCGCTGGAATCCGCTATCCGGCTCTCTCCCCGTCATCCCGTGCTATACCGGTATAAGGCCGAAACGCTCCTGAAACTCGGCCGCTATGAGGAAGCCCTTGAGAGTATCGAGATTACTCTTACGCTTCGTACGGACTCCCCCGAAGCTTTTGAGATTAAGCAGAATATCCTCGAGAAACGTGGCCCATAGATCCGGCGTGTGTCTCTTGTTTACCGCCGGAGTTGCCCTGCGATCTTTTGCGCGAAAAGCCGCCGCTACGGCCCGACCGTCGTGATCTCTGCATATGAGATCGGGGGAGCACTGTCAGAGTCCCGGTCGTGCCGTGCAGCGGAAGTCGCCGGCCGGGCCGCGAGGCCTGCGTGTCTTTCTGAGCGCAGGGGTCACTCCAAGAACGCTGCTTCAACCTGACGAATGTCACAGGCGGTGTGTGCGTTTTTCCATATCCTTCTGATTATTGCGGGTGTCATTGCAAGCAGAAAAGTGGGACGCGTAGAGCGGGCCATAGACAGTTTCCATACCCTTCTGATTGCGGGTCTCATTGCAAGTCCTTTTCGTAGGAAAGGAAGACAAACATCCGGTTAAAGGTTTCCATACCCTTCTGATTGCGGGTCTCATTGCAAGTAAAACAGGGAGATAAAAATGGCTGAACCGTTATTAGTGTTTCCATACCCTTCTGATTGCGGGTCTCATTGCAAGTTCGAACGGGAGAGAAATAATTTCCTCTAAAGTTTCCATACCCTTCTGATTGCGGGTCTCATTGCAAGGGAATTCTCATCCCAGGATGCGATCATGGTTTATTGTTTCCATACCCTTCTGATTGCGGGTCTCATTGCAAGCTTTCCCCCAGATTTGTCGAAGGATCGAGACAGTTGTTTCCATACCCTTCTGATTGCGGGTCTCATTGCAAGAGTGCACTTTTCTCGAATAAATCCCTTTCTATCGGCTCCCGTATGCCCCGATTTCGCCCGACACTGCGCGTGTCTCCCGCGCGCTCAAGGTATAAGAAGACACCCGCAACTCGACTCTGCAGAATCGAAAACGGGGGTCAATACAGCCTCCGTTTGATCGTAAATTGCGGGTGTCTCCACCGGAGCTGGGGGTTTATAACGACACCCGCAACTCGACCCCTCGGATTCGAAAACGGGAACCCAAAAACCCGCCGTTTGATCACAAATTGCGGGTGTCTCCGGCGGTGTCGACCACGTGAAAGATCCGCGTACGATCCGCACTCCATCAAACTACGAAACCGTCCCGGTCCGGGTCCTCGCGGTCGTTATGGATGCTGACGATCCTGCGGACGCACGAAGCGCAGAGCGGTACGACCAGAACCCGGTCCTGCCTGTCCGTGCAGATTGCTCTGCTGCCCGCAACAATCTGCGGGACCCGTGCCTTCGGCACTGTGCCCTGAAAAACGCTGAACTGGATGCGATTGAGGCCGAGATACTCCAGGTGCTCGATCAGTCTCAGGCGGGTACGGTCGTCGCTGATATCGTACAGGACCATCACGACAACATCGGGCACTGCCGTCACCTGTACAGGAATGCCCGGTACTCGTGCTCCCCGTTCACGAACCCGGCGTAATATCCGGCCTGCCGCTCGATGATCCGGGAAAAGCGCTCCCTCCCGTTCATATACGCGTACTCGGCGTGCAATCGCTTCATAACGGCCGAGGCATAGGTCTTCTTCGCATGGGGATCGATGACGCACCCCTCTGGCGTGCAGGAGAACTGGTCCGGCCTGATCCGCCCCTGATGGACGGCGGTCAGGACGACCCTGTCGACGATGGGCTGCCGGAACTCCTCGATGAGGTCGTAGACCAGCGCCTCCTGCTTATTGTAAGACGAATGGAGAACGCCGTAGTACGGGGAGAGCCCGGCGGTAACAACCGCACGGCGAATCCTCGAGTACAAAACGCCGTACCCGTAGCTGAGCAGCGCATTGATCGCATCCTTCGGTGGATGATGGTTTCTACCCGTAAATCCGAACTCCGGGGGAATCGCACGCCGAAAACCACCGAAATAGATCTTCGTCGCCGCTCCTTCGAAGCCGAACAACACTCTCGGATCTGCAGCACGTTTGATGTTTCCGATCTCACGCTGTATCCCCTCAACCTCCGCAGTGAGGTTGATACCCATGCTTCTTCCGATCGCCTGCAGAAGTGCGGCCTTATTCCTGCATGCGCAGCGACAGATCTCCTGTGCGGTACGGAGTGCTTTCTTCGGAGGCATGTCTCTCTGGCGTTCGACGTTCTCAATGATCATGCCCTTCTGCAGGGGCAGGAAGTGCCCGAACGGCCTGCCATACCCGTCCATCACGACGACTCCCACATCGTGCGATGCCAGCAGCCGGAGTGCTCCGCTGGTGATGGAGAGGTCCCCAGACAGGACGATCAGGTTGAGATTCAGGGGCGATATTGTTGTCTTCTGTTTTTCAGGAGATTCGGCGTTCTTCTGGACGATACATAGCATCTCCTGCATCTTTTTGATATGCACCCCCCGGCCGGTCACGAGCAGGGTTTCCATACTGTTCTACACACCTCTGTGGCGATCTGACCGTTTCAACGACAAATATTCATCGGATGTTCTTTCATACGTGGCAATGTTCGGCCTCCGATGGTTCGGCGGAATCATAATACCAGAAAATCCGGTTCTTGTCGGCTGCTTTTTTCGGAAAGAGAAACCGGGTTGAGATACGGGTTGATACCACCACTCGAGTACGGATGCGGCCTGTAGGGCGTCTCCGAGAAGCGAGTCAGGCGATTGGTGCTGCCCGGAGATTGGCCTTCGCCGGCATCGCCCATCCGGGGCGGTTTCAATGAGGCCTGTCTTCCGGCAGACCGGCCGTGCTCTTTCCACCCGGCCAGTTCGTCCGCAAGAAAACGGTCGAGCGCCTCAAACGTCTCGCGAGGCCGGATGTGATTATGATAACTGCACCAGCTCCTCACGATGAGGTTGAGATTTCCGATGAGCGGATCCGGGTCAGAGTCCCTGTGGGCATGGATTGTGGTGCGGATCCGTTCCTGTACCCGCTCGACGGACCGGGCGGTCGGAGCGACGACGAGGTCTCCTCTGCTCTTGTTGAAGTGCCACCCGAGGAAGTCGAAGCCGTCGGAGACTCGCGTTATCTTCGTCTTCTCATCCGAGAGCGCCATCCCCCGCTCCGCGAGAAAGCTGGCGATCGTGTTCATGACTTTGTGCGCCGTCGCCTCGGTGTCCGCCGTTACGATGAAGTCGTCGGCGTACCGTGCCAGGTGAACCTTCTTTCGTTTGAACGCGGCGTTCAGGAGGTTTTCCATGCCGTCGAGAGCCATATTCGCAAGGAACGGCGAGAGCGGGCCACCCTGCGGTACGCCTGCCTCCGTTGGGGAGACTTCGCCGTGCTCCAGGTACCCGGCTTTCAGGACTTCCGTCAGGACCTTCTGATTCATCGGGATGTTCCGGCAGAGCCACTCATGGGATATGGTGTCAAAACAGTTCCTGATGTCCCCCTCCAGCACCCAGCCCGGGGACGACCGCCTGCCGAGGCAGTACCTGACGCAAGCGCAGGCATCTTTTGCGCTCCGGCCCCGCTGGAACCCGAACGAACACCGGTCGGCCCAGGTCTCCGCAACCGGCTGGAGGGCGAGGGCATAGAGTGTCTGCACCACCCTGTCGTCGAGCGTCGGGATGGAGATGGGCCTGAGTTCATCGCCGGTACCCTTCGGGATGTAGATCCTGCGCAGCGGGCAGGAGCGGTACTCGTCCGTCTCGATCGCAAAGACCCCGGCGAACAGTTCCTCCTGTGTCGTCCATCGCTCGCCGTCGATGCCCGCCGTCCGGCTGCCCCGGTTCTGTGAGACTGTATGGACGGCGAGCATGCGGGCGAGCAGGGAGTGGACGAGCGCCTCCTGGAGTTCTTCGATCTTTGCGAGGTCACGTTTTGCTGCGGCCTCCGCGATGGCGCACTGTGCCTGCTCGACCTGCCGCCGGACCCTTCCCCAGTCGATCACGCTCCAGAGGACCACCAGGCTCTCGGTGCCCGGCCTGTGGATATGGCTTGATTGAGTCATACCCTTCTTGTGGCGAGTGTCGGTGCAGGCGGGACCGGACGCGATGAAGGGCGTGGCGTCGCTGCGATGTTTCCATGCCCTTCTGGTTGCGGGTGTCACTGCAAGAAAATATGAAAGAGGAATGTAGAATGGGCGCGGCTTTGTTTCCATACCCTTCTAATCGCGGGTGTCACTGCAAGTAATAGAAACTGGATCATTGGAACTGACGGAAGAATGTTTCCATACCCTTCTAATCACGGGTGTCACTGCAAGGTAGAAGAGTCAGTGGTAACATTTGAGCTGTTCCGTTTCCATACCCTTCTAATCACGGGTGTCACTGCAAGGTAGAAGAGTCAGTGGTAACATTTGAGCTGTTCCGTTTCCATACCCTTCTAATCACGGGTGTCACTGCAAGTGCTCTCCAAAAGACATTGGATTGCTGCAGTATGCATGTTTCCATACCCTTCTAATCACGGGTGTCACTGCAAGGACTGATGGAAGAATAGTCTTCGCTTTCCCTGATTGTTTCCATACCCTTCTAATCACGGGTGTCACTGCAAGGGAGAAAGAGCTTCCATGTTCTCCTAATGATGTAGTTTCCATACCCTTCTAATCACGGGTGTCACTGCAAGGAAGGACTTCCTGAAGTGGGAGAAGAGATTCAGTTTTTGTTTCCATACCCTTCTAATCACGGGTGTCACTGCAAGAGTGCTCCTTTCTCGAATAAAATCCTTTCTATCGGCCTCTGCACGCTCCGATTTTGTCCGACACTGCGGGTGTCTCCCCCCACACCAGGGGTATAAAAAGACACCCGCAAACCGACCTCTCGGAATCGAAAACGGAGGCCATGATGGCCGTCTTTGGATCGCAAATTGCGGGTGTCTCCACCGGCGCAGGGGGTTTATAACGACACCCGCAATCCGACTTCACGGATTCGAAAATAGCGGCCAAAGCAGCTACCGTTTGACCGAAAATTGCGGGTGTCTCCAGCGGTGTGGATGACGAGGAAGACCATGGCTCCAGAGTCCGTGAACCGCCCCGCGGGACCGGTTGAGACTGCATCTCTCCTGCACCCATCGCAATCCGCCCGCCCCCGGAAGTGAACCCCGTCCCGTTCGCGTCACAGGCGGAACGGCAGCCCAAACGCGGCAGGATATTCCTCCGGCATCATCGGCTCGAGAAATATCGTTTCGCCAGAATATCCATTCAGGAACATTTCACAATATTTATGTACTCTCACCCGAACATCCTTCCATTGCCCTCCAATTCACTCATCATGAGTTCATCGCTGATCTCTGTCAATCTGAAGGCCGCACGGAACGCCGATCTCCCGGAATTTACCGGAACGGCCTTCAGGGGATGGCTCGGGGCCGTCCTGCGGTGCGCGCGCCCGGCGTGCCCGCCGGACTGCCCCGATGCCGACCGGTGCCCCTACCGCATGGTCTTCAAGGACGACGAGGTCGACATCAACCCCTATGCCCTCCTCGCCTTCCGTGACAACGGCGGGGTGAAGGGGTTCATCAAGGTCCACGGCGACAGGAGGCGGTACGTCCCGGAGATCCTCTCCCGGATCCACGCCCATGATAACGCCCGGCACTTTACCGGGAGACGCTTCAAAATCACCGGGATCTCGGCGAAGACGGTCGAGATCCCGGAGTTTCCTCTCGGCGACCGGACGACCGTCTCCTTTGTCACGCCCGTCTGCCTCGTCCGAGGCGGCCGGATGGAGATCATGCCGCCCCTCGGATCGATCCTCGCCGCATCAGCGAGGGCGTTCAACCGGGTGACGAAGCGCTTCGACGCCGCACACTACCCCTGCCGCATCCCGGACGGCCTCCTCAAACAGGATGTGCCCGTCCTCGACTTCGACGTCGCAACCGTCGAGGTCGCCCGTCGCTCGAGGGACGGGAGGATCCTGCGGTTCGAGGGCGTCACCGGCTGGATCACCTACGAAACATCAGCGATTCCGCCCGAAGCGGGGAACCTCCTCAAAGCCGGGGAGTACCTCCAGATCGGGAAACACACGGCCTACGGGTTTGGGGGCATTATTGTGACGAGAGCGGAAGCATGACCGGCAGAACAGCGCGTAACGGGTCGACAGAAACACAATCCGCCGATCCTTCCGGTGAAGGCCGGGACAGCGCAACGGCTCGACAGTGAGAGAAACAATAGTCGGCGATACCGGTCATGTTGAGCGTCTCCCGCAAAGCCGGTCGAACAAGCATGAGGAAGAAGAAAGGAGCGTGGTTCTATTACGCGAAGCATGCCCCCGTATCCCGACAAGTTGCCGGACGGTGGCTCTGACCCGAACGTCATCGAGAAAACATACACCATCGACGTGATCACCCCCCTCTTCGGCGGGGGTTATGAAGCAGGAACAGTCGATCCCGATATGCCCATCAGGGCGTCAAGCATCCGTGGACATCTCCGGTTCTGGTGGCGGGCGACGAGAGGCGCGAGGTACGATAACGTTAAGGAACTCCGCCAGCGGGAAGGGGAAATCTGGGGGTCCACGGAGAACCCAAGCCCGGTTGTTGTGGGGGTGGACATCGTATCGCGTGGGAAGACATACCCCTGTGCCTATGCCCCAGATGAGAGGAGCCCTCGGTTTGAAAACGATCACCTTCAATATGTCCTTTTCCCTTTTCAGGGAAGCAGCAGGCAAAACATCCCGATAGGGGATTGCACAGCAGGCATCTCGTTTCGATTAACGATCTCGTGCCCCGACAAGTTGTCCCGGGAGGTCGATGCCGCTCTCTGGGCGTGGGTCAACTTCGGTGGGGTCGGGGCAAGAACCCGTAGAGGGTGTGGAGCGCTGTGTTGCCAGGATCTCTCTCCTCCAGATTATGCAGGCATTGGGGATTGGTATAAACGGTGCCTGGAGAAATTCGAGATCGTCCCTTCCTCATCACGAAAGTGGCCCACCCTGCCTGACAAAATTCTGATAAAGAATGGAAACAGCGTCGACGCATTGCAGTGCTGGTCCGATGTAATCGGGCTGTTGCAAACATTCAGGCAGGGCAAGAACGTAGGCAGAAACCCGGGAAATAATTCTTCCCGTCCCGGACGCTCCCGGTGGCCTGAACCGGAGTCCATCCGACGGATTACCGGTGATAGAGCCCGTAAGTATCAGAGAATGGAACATATCCCTGATAATGCTGCCTTCCCAAGAGCGGAATTTGGCCTTCCCATAGTATTCAATCTCCCGGCCCAAGGTGATCCCGGAACACTCGAATTGTATCCCGTTGTTGGTGGCAGCGAAAAAACAAGGATGGCGAGCCCCCTGATACTACGTCCTTTGAAATGCAGCAACGGAATTTTTGCACAACTGGTCCTGCAACTCGCCGCCGCTCCGGTTCAGAAAGTCGTCCTGAAAAGAGAACGTCGTGCCCTACAGAGTTCCACAACAATACGCGGCACTCATCTAGCAACTTACAGAAATTCACCAATGGCCTCTCGATCTGGGGAAGGCTCAGCTCTCGATGCCTTCCTCGCATATGCAAAAGAAGACCTGCAGGGATTCACGGAGGTCCCCTGATGACTTCCTACCTCTACGTCCTCTCCATCGGGCCGGTACAGGACTTCATTGCTGCCGCCCGAAGGACACGGGATCTCTGGTTCGGATCGTACCTGCTCTCGGAGATCAGCAGGGCCGCCGCCGGAGCGATTGCTGACGCAGGAGGGCTGCTCATCTTCCCGGCTTTGACCAAAGGTGCCCAGGAACTCCAGACGCCAGTGCCCGGTAAGGAACTTGAAGCTTTTAACGTGGCCAACATCATCCTGACCGAGCTGCCTGAAGGGGTAGATCCGCAAGAAGTAAGCAAGGCTGCACAGGCTGCGGCCAGAGAGAAATGGCTGGGGTATGCAGGCGGCGCGAAAGAGAAAGCCTCCCGATTGGTACAAGACGACATCTGGGATGAGCAGATCAACGATGTCATCGAGTTCAATGCGGTGTGGGTACCTCTCGAGGGTGGCTATGCTATGTCCCATAAGAGACTGATGCGTCTGCTTGCCGGCAGAAAGTCTATCAGGAATTTTGAGCCGGTCAGAGGAGAACATGGCGTACCCAAGTCCTCCCTGGACGGCGCACGGGAAACTGTCCTGATAAAGAATAGAAAACCCCACGGCTACCTTGCGCTCCAGCTGCGGCTCGGTGAATCTGAACAGCTCTGTGCGGTAGGCCTGACCAAACGGCTCGCCGGCGGACGGCCGATCCCGTTCCCCTCCGTCACCCGCGTCGCGCTCGATCCCTGGATTCGTAGGATCAAGGCCGAAGGAGGGGATGCAGAAAGATGCCTCACGCAGATCGGAGAATTATGTGAAGGGGAGAACAGCTACGCTTCGGGTACAGGGAGCCTCTACCAGGACTTTCCATACGACGGTCAGGTCTGTTACCTCTCGCGACTGATCAAATTAAAGAACGAACTTAAAAAGGTTCTGAAAGATAATCAACCAGCGAACAGTCCCTGCGAAAAAGATCTGCAGAGTCTTAACGAGATTGAGGCCAGCCTTCGCAATCTTCTGAAGATTGTGGGAGAACCAAATCCCTACCTCGCAGTTCTCGTTGCGGACGGCGATCATATGGGGAGAGCAATTTCACAGATCGAGTTAGTGAACGAACATCGTGATTTCTCCAAACAACTTTCAAAATTTGCTACAACAGCCAGGACTATCATCGAGAGTCAAGACTCCCGTGGCGTCATCGTGTACTCGGGAGGAGACGACGTCCTTGCCTTCCTCCCAGTGGATACCTGTCTGCGCACGGCCCGGAGACTCCATGAGGCGTTCGGGGAATGCAGCAACGGCCTCACCCTCTCCGTCGGGATTGCCATCGGTCATAAGAACGATCCGCTGGAGGACCTTCTCAGTTACGGCCGTGCGGCGGAGAAAGCGGCGAAGAGTCCCGACACTACAGCAACCAAGCCGTATATACCGATACCCGGTACAGAAAGGAACGGTCTGGCTCTCCACCTGCACACCCGAAGCGGTGGGAACCCAATGAAAGTTCGCGAGCAGTGGAGACCGGAAGACCAGAACGGAATGGACGAACGCCTTGCGACATGGGTCGCTATGCACATCAACGACGCCATCCCCGACAAAGCAGCCTATGACCTGCTGATGATGGCCGAAGAATATCAGGGATGGACAGGCCCTGTTCCAAAAGATCTCCTGGAAAAAGACGTGACCCGACTGTTTAAACGAAAGAAAGCGCGTCACGGTACCCGCGAGGTCGCGGAAGAGGACATCGCAAAACTGATGGAGAGCATCAATTCAACCGAAGACCTCCAGCGGCGGGCCAAAGAGCTGGTTATCGCCCGGCGCATTGCCGTAGCCGCGAAAGGAGGTGATGAGATATGAGCGAGTTATTCCTCTCCATCACTCCGCACGACCCGATCATCGCACGGGATGCCCGTCCATTCGGGTTCGGTCTTCGGATGAAATCACTGGACTGGCCTTACCCCTCGGTCCTTGCCGGTTCGGTGCGGACGATGTTGGGCAAGATGAACGGCAGCAGATTTGATGGTGAAACTGTTAAAAAATTAAAAAATGTGTCCGTCTCCGGCCCCCTTCCCTTCTACAACGGCGGCATCTACCTCCCTGCACCGGCTGATATCCTGGTTGAGGAGAAGAAAGATGGCAGCCGGATCACTCATGCCGTTCGGCCGATGGCGATGAGAAAGGGTGAGGGTTGCAACCTGCCATATAAAGATCTTTTACCGGCGATGCTGCCTGAAAATGTCAGTGAAGGGTTCAAACCTGCCAAGATCGCTCCCTTCTGGTCGATGGAGATGGTGATGGCCTGGCTCAAGGATGGCGGGATGCCGTTCGACGCCCCACCCAGTCCGGATAATGTCAAAAAGGCACAGGGTTTTCTTGACTACCCCAAGAAAGAATCGAGAACGCATGTGAAGATCAAGCGTGAATCAGGGACGGCCGAAGATGAGATGCTCTTTGAGACAGTAGGACTGGACTTTGGGGCGAAGGGCATCCAGATCGCTGCAAGAGTGGACACAGGAGATTTTATCTGGAAGAATTCATTCCATCCCCTCGGCGGAGAGAGACGCTTGGCATACTGGAAGGCTGGAAAAGACCCCGGGTGGAGTTGTCCTCCTGAGATTATGGATGCCTTCAGAGAGAAACGCCATCTCAGGATGGTGCTGGCAACGCCTGCAGTATTCTCCGGCGGATGGCTGCCCGGGTGGATTGATAAAGGTACATTTAAAGGCCGCCCGCCTGGTGCACCGGATAGCATCACCCTCAGACTGGTATCGGCATGTGTCAATCGCTGGAAACCGCTCTCTGGGTGGAGCCTTGAGACGGGCAGGCCAAAGCCGATACGAAGACTCGTGCCGGCAGGTTCCGTCTACTTCTTTGAAGTTACGAAGGGCAATCCGGCGGATCTTGTGGAACCACTCTGGCTCAGGCCGGTGAGCGATGCCATGGGAGGACAGGATTACGGTCGCGACGGTTTCGGGCTTGCCCTGTGGGGAGTATGGGATGCCGGGAACGAATCAAGAACGGATGAATGAAAACGGAGGTGTAAGATTTGACTGATAATACGAAGATGTACTGGCTGCAGACGATTACGCCGCTCCATGTAGGGGCAGGAAAGGGTGTCGGATTTGTCGACATGCCCATCATGCGCGAGAAGATCACCGAATGGCCACTTGTGCCGGGGTCGGCAGTGAAAGGCGTCATGAGGGATCACTTCAAGCAAAAAAAGACCGACGAAACTGTAATGGATATTGTCTTTGGCAGGTTGGCAAGCGACGATTCGTCCAACGCCGGTTCGCTGGTGCTCACCGACGCTCACATCGTCTGCCTGCCGGTGCGCAGCCTGTACGGCACGTTCGGATACGTGACAAGCCCGTTGGTTCTGGAGCGCCTGAAACGGGATCTGGAGGCGGCAGGATACGAGAAACTTCCAGAAACACCGTCTCCTGGAAATGAACAGGCATATCATGCCAAACGATCCTCGCTCATTCCGGAACAAGAGGAAGGATCTGGAAGAAAGATCTTCCTTGAAGACCTCGATTTCACTGCTGTGTATAGCGATGCTGCAAATGCATGGGCAGAAAAACTTGCCGGGATGCTCTTCTCCGAAACGCAAGAATGGCAGACGATCTTCAAAGAGCGGTTCGCCGCTCTCTCCGATGATTGCTTCACCTTCCTGGCAAAAACCGGGACAGAGGTGGCGGCTCATATCAGGATAAAAGATGAGACAAAGACTGTTGATAGGGGCGGGTTGTGGTACGAGGAGTCCCTGCCCGGTGAGACGATCCTGGCGGGCCTTGCCTGGTGCGACCGGGTTTTCGGCAACAGCGGCCTGACGGAAGAAGAGATCCTCACCAGATTCTGCCCGGCCTCCGGTCTGAACCTGCAGATAGGTGGAAAGGCAACCGTGGGAAAAGGCGGGGTAAAGTGCTTCTTTACGGAGGGCTGAAGAAGATGCAGACCCGGCAGCAGAAAAGGGCGGAAAAAGCATATAGGTGCGTTTCGGGGAAGATGTCCAGCAAAGATGAAGATGAATACCTCCGGCTGGCAAAGAGTTTCCCGGCACTGGTACACACCTGCGGACTCGTGCAGGCCATCGCCTATGTGCACGCCAAGGATAACAAAGCCAGAACAGGGGAGACCTATCTCGATCATCTTTCCGGGGTCATGGTCATAGACCTGCTGGAAAATACTACACTGGAGGATAAAAGCCGAAAGGCCGACCTGATGGAATATCAGTTCCTCTCTCTGGAGGCCATCGAAGCCGCAACGTGGCTGAAACGGTATGCAGAAGCACTTCTTGACAGCAAGAGCTCGGGACAGCCCAGCGGTGCAGAAACATCCCCGGAGAGCAGAAGTCTATGATAGCCCGACAACGCAGAGACTCTCCCGGCGAGCGAAGACCCACGACGAATTCGGCATGCAGAAAGGCCATATTAGCGCTATGGCCAGATAAACCAGCCGATGCGGAGCTTCCCGGTGCCTCGAACGCTGCCCTCGTCAGGGACCGGTACCTGAGGGTGCCGATCAAAGATGAGGAGAAGAAGCACCCGGATTACCGGAAGGGGTTATTCAGGACAATGTGCAGAGCCCAGGGAAGAGCGCACCCAGTCTATCAGGAGGCGTTCACCCGCTACACCTCCTTACTTGATGGAGCACAGGAGGGCGAGTTCAAAACTAAAGGCAGGCTGATACTTGGTCTTGGAAACGAGAACGTGCTGGAAACGGGGATAACCCTTCATCACACCTACGGCATGCCGTTCATCCCCGGAACTGCCCTGAAGGGTCTTGCCTCGCACTACTGCGACCGGGTCTGGGGAGCAAAGGGGATCGAGTTCAAAGAGTTCAAACGGGGAGGGAAATACCACACGGCTATCTTCGGCACCTCGGACGATTCCGTCCGTTTCATCTTTCACGATGCCTGGATAACGCCGGAGAGCCTGAAGGACGGATATGGGCTTCTCCCCGACGTCATGACACCACATCATGGCGACTATTACTCGGGGGGTGACGACGCTCCCACTGATTTTGACGAACCCAATCCGATCACCTTCCTCTCGGTTGCGGGAACGTTTCATGTTGCGGTTTCCTGTGATGTGCCGGGAGAGGATGGCGATAAATGGGCAGGCCTCGTGTTCAGGCTGCTCACCGATGCACTCCGTGAGTGGGGGGTCGGCGGAAAGACCGCCGCGGGCTACGGGAGGCTGGTCCCGGACGGAAAACCTGACGGAACCGGTGTATCGCCGGTTCCCGTAGCGGCAGGGTCGGCTGGGTCCCGCCAGCACAGCAAAGGAAAGACAATAACGGTTACAAGGGCGCGGGATCCAAACCCAAAGAGAAATCGCCCGTACTTCGTAGCCGATGACGGCATCGGGGGATTTATTGAGATAGGCGACCGCGACTCCATTAAGATTGAGATTGGAGAAACGTGTGATCTGATCGTCTTCTCATTCCTGCCAGGTGATAACCGGTATTCCTTTGCCATACCGGGGTCGTGGGAGCCGGGGCAACACTGAATGAGGGGGTGAAAACGAGTGACAGTCATGGCATGTCTCGTGAGCCAGCAGCACGTCCCGAACCTTCTTGCGATCCGGGCTGTAAAGCCCGATTGGCTCGTCCTGCTGGTGACGCCGGGGATGAAGAAGAGTGATAAGCATACTCATCTCCTCAAGGCACTCGCCGCAGGCGGTCAGGACTATTCGGCAAACTATGAAGTTGTCGATGTCACGGATGAGAACTCCATCGCCGCAGTCTCCCGCGCACTGGAGCAGTCCCTGGAGAAGCACCCGGACGACGAGTGGATTGTCAACCTCACGGGCGGGACCAAACCCATGAGCATGGGTGCATATGTGTTTTCCAAGGACAAGGAGTTAAAGACACTGTACATCGCCGAAAGCGACCAGCACCACGCCGTCGATCTTCTGGACGGCGCTTCCACCGTGCTGGACCATCACATCTCAACAGCTGAGTTCCTTGCCGGGTATGGGTTCGATCTCCGCAACTCTCACGCACTGGAGAAGAGCGAAAAGGGTGCACGGAAATGGGTTAAGATGGCAGCGATGCTGACCGCGCACCACGAAGATGCTTCCCTGAGGCACATGCTCGGAAGACTCCAGAGCCTGAAGGAGAGAACGATGAAGGTTTTCCGGAGGGCGTGGGAGAGAGAAGGACTCATCCTCTCGGATAGGGACGACATTTCGTTGCACAACTCATCCCTGCGAGCCGCAATTGCAGAAGAGTTTGACCTGAATGAATCTAGGACAACGTTAACCGGCCACCTGAACAAGTATGCAGCGGAGTTTCTCACCGGCAAATGGCTGGAGGTCTTCGTCTGGGGTCTGCTCCTGCCTTTTGAAAATCGTGGGATATGGGACCTGCATCTGGGTGTGACCGCAGGTGGGAAAGAGCCCGGGGAGAGCAATGAGTTTGATGTATCCTTCATGCAGGACCAGTCCCTCTGTATCGTGGAGTGCAAGACCGGCGGGCAGGGTCACGACCCCGGGGCCAACTCGACACTCTATAAGATCGAGGCCGTCAAAGCCGGCCTCATGGCAATCCGGATGAAGACCTATCTTGCAACCACGTCGCCGAACGTGGTCGAACAGGAAACCGGCAGGATCAAGCCGTCCGTTGCGAACAGATGTAAGCTGTATAACTGCACGATCATCCACGGGGAACCTCTCAAGGAGATGGCGAAGTTATTCCTCAACAACGATCCGTCCCTTCACGAAAGGGTCGCGGCAACGTTCCACCTGAACCAGCAGGGATAGATCGGTGGTGAACGATTATGATCTACATTGTAACCAGGCACGAAGGGGCCATCGAGTGGCTCCGTTCGAAGGGGTATGACGGGAGCGTCCTCCCTCACCTTGAACACGAGCAGATCGCAGGAGAGAACACCTACATAGGCGTGCTGCCCATCCCGATGGTGAAGGCGATTCTTGATGCAGGCAGTCGGTTCCTCCTGCTTTCGCTTCCGGATGTGACACTCTCACAGCGTGGTGCGAGCATGACTCCTGAAGAGATGGATCAGGCCGGCGTCCACCTCATCGAAGTGAAAAGTATCGAGTTGGCGTCTCGGAAAAAAGCGATACTCTTCGGCGGTACCGACGGGCACGGCGCGACCATGACTGCCATCTCGGAGAGAAACCTCGAAAAAAGCGAGTATGAGGTTACGACAGTCTGTAACTATGAGCGTCACAAAATGGGCACCAACCTCGAGAAGAGCGAACTGCCAAAAGACTGCGGCACCGGATTTCCGGAATACTTCTGGGGGCTCACCTTCCTGAACAATGACTTTTCCGGGCTTCGCACAGGAGATATCATTGTCGTTGTGGATATTCCCCTCCCCATTCGGGTAAATCTCAGTTTTTCCGCCGCCGATGAGGCGATCGAAAAGATACGCGAATTGTGCGAAAAAGGCATCCGTACTATTCTCATCGACCACCACAAGCGCGCCATCATGCATTATGGGAAGGCAATTGAAGGGGGAGCGGAGGTGGTCTTTTCGCTCGGTGCCGAACAATACTGCCACTACGGCGCACCGGATGCATATTCTCGTTTCTGGGGAACGCTCGGCGCCATATGCGACCGCGACCCGTCGACGCTCCCGGTCGAGGATGATGAGAAGAAACCGTTCGAAGAGATGGAGCGGTACGCCGCGTGGATCGATCTGAAGAAACGGGATCTATCTTTTCTGCTTGAGACGATCAGGCATGATGAGAGGAAGAGTCTCACCAGCCAGGAAGTTACGCTCCAGCCCCCTAACTCTACAGTAGAGGAAAACGTCACAGTGGTCGACCGGTTGACTGAAGGTAAAGGATTTAAGGAGCTCGATGCTGCATGCGCACGTGACGATACCCTGTACGGGGTGGGCATCAACCACGATTGTTCGGCGATCCAGGTCATCAACTACTGGAAGAGACTCCGGCCAGAAGAAACGAACAGGGTCCCTGCACTTCCCGTTGCCCTCCGGTTGGCACAGCACCGCAATCCATTCGGACACGATGCCGCGCTGACGATCAAGCTGGAATCCCAAGATTGTGAGATAGCAAAGGAGCAGGTGAACGAAATCGTTAGAATGCTCAATTCCAGGGGAATGAAGAAAGATACCTCCCCGAAGAACAAGGAGGATGCCATCGACTATATCGCCAGTGCTTTCAGTGACGTTCCGACGCCCTATTTCCTCACGATGCACGGGTGGAGCCACGTTGAGGCGGTGCTTGATAGCGCCCGTATTCTGGGGTTGATCTCCGGCCTGACGCTAGATGAGCAGAAACTCCTCGACTGGTCTGTGTTATGCCACGATCTCGGAAACGGGGCGATGGCATATAAGGAGAAGTACGGCCTAATCGTTTCCGATAACGATGACGGCGCTGAAGCCCGCGATAAACATGAGCTCTACACGGTTCAGATTCTTGCGGAGTGGAATAGAGAGGGAATCTTTCAGAATATAATCGGTGAAGAGGACCTGAGAGTCATCTGCGATATGTGCTATCGGCACCGGAAGCGGTCTGCTCTACCAAAAGATCCCAGGGTCAGTAAACTCTGCTCGCTTCTCCGGGTTGCAGACGCGCTGGACAGGACCAGAAACCGCGCCCGCTATAATGACAATGGTGAGCCTTACTCTCAGGTGAGAGAGACGCTGCTGCCAGAATCGATAAAACATTGGGAAGCGCAACGTGCAATCGATGCGATCCGGCTTCATGTCAAAAAGGGTCATATCGCGTTTGAGTTTCTCGTTACTGACGTGGATAGTTCGAAGTTCATTATCGATGACTTCGAAAAAGAGCTGGCCCCCCTGGAAGGCATCATACCTTCGTGGGACGTTCTGGTAACAACTGTGCCGGAATAGGCAAATCTCTGTGCTTCCAGGAGGACTGTTCCCCGCACCGTTCCGTGAAGGAGGTCAGCGAGCAGCCCTTCTCTCCTTTTTGGGTGGGAAAACAACGGATGTCCTGCGGCTACTTCTGTTGTACAGAATAACGAGTGATGATCTCCTGGCCGCGTCCGGCGCACTGGATGGCTAGAGCGCGCGTGTGGGCACCCCGTAGGGAACCCTGACAATCGACTTGCCGCGAAATCGCAGAAACGTATTGTAGTTGGGGTACGGTGGTAAACATTGGCTTTCTGAGCGCGCTGATTGGGACCATCTCCCTGCCATAGAGTGCATACCTGCTGACCGGTATCCCAGTGGTTGATGTACGGTGGTGCTTTCACCTCAGTTTCCGGCGCCGGGAAAATCGCCGTCCACGAATTTCCTCTTTTCGCGCGGTACTTCCAATGCAACCTCTCATTCGCGAACAGATCATGGGTACCGGGGTGGTCACCAAGCGTTTTTCGGTATATCCCATCTCGGATTACCGTGCAAGTGTCCTGCTCATTCATATCAGATAATGGCAAGCAGGCGCACTGGGCGTAAATGATAGCATTTAATACTTTTGGATTGCTATTGGAGCATATGGAACGACCAAAGAAAATATCATTCATCTTTGGGGCTCTTATTCTTCTCTCCGCTGTTCTTGCGGTGCCGGTGGCTGCAAAGATCGTCACCTCCACTGAAGCGATCTTTGATGCCGATGGAACGACTGGGGAATTCGGTGAAGAGATCCTTGTCAGGATCACGATCAAACCCGGCGACGCCGAGATCCGTGACCTGCAGATCGATGTATCCGAGCGAGACGCCCTGATCGACGATGCAACGTTTAAGCACACCATCATTCCCACGGGTGCTCCGGTGAACGTGGAGAGGAACGGGCACACCTTCCAATGCGACCGGCTTGCTGCGGGAGAATCGATTGTCCTCTCCTTCAATGCGTATCCAAAGACGCTGGTACAGGACAAACTGACAGTTACGGATGTCACGTACTCGTACATCCAGCAAGGAGATACTGTCTCTGGGAAGGATACGATCTCCGTGGATACCAGCGGTTCGCTCTGGTTCCAGTATCTCACCGCCCGCGAAAATGCAACAGTGTCGTGGACGCTATACGCGGGAATCTTACTGATTATTCTCGCTATTGCTTTGTTCGGCTACCAGTTATCTCGGAAGAAGAAGCTGCAATCAGTAGCCGATTCTGAACGGAAAAAGATGTACGCCTTACTGGAAGACGTGTCACAAAAGTTCGACCAGGTACACGATAATCCAAGCGTACGGGACGATCTGAAGAAACGGATTGACCGAGAACTCAGGTCGCAGGAGCCAGCCGAGACTCCAAAAATTTCGATTCGGGGGAGCAAACCAGACTCCGGCCAGAAAAAGAAATCAAGATTTAATTAAGGATGGTGAACAGCAATGCAGGTACCAACACTGGTTATCGGAACCGGAATGGGCGGGATCAGGGTTATCCAGACGCTCGCTGATATGGCCCGGCAAAACGACGATCTCGAGTACTACCGGTTTATTGCGATTGACTCAAGTGAGAAGGATCTCAAGGACAGGATCAAAGACCGAAGCATTATCTCTACGATTGCGATCACTGAAACCGGTCTCGACATAGAGGGTTACATACGGGAGTGTCCATACCTCCCGGACGGTTCGAAGGCGAAGGGCGTCGGTGCAGTGCGTGACAGGGCATATGCCCGGTTTCTGCTCGACATCAACATGGTAAAAGTCAACCAGGCCGTTTCCGATGCTCTAGGCCAGCTCCGCGATCTCTGGAAGAAGCAGGGGACGACCGGGACACCTGAAGTCCTCATCTGGCTTGTCCACAGCCTCGGAGGCGGTACCGGGAGCGGGAGTTTCCCGACGCTGGCCGTGACTATCTCCCAACTAGCTAAGAACATTCTCGGCGATGTCGGGATCAAAACATATATTTATGGTGTCGGTATTCTCCCATCGGCTTCGAACATTCAGGACATCTCGTTCGCAACCTTCGATAGGAAATTCTTGGCCAACTCCTATGCGGCATTGACTGAACTGAACCTGCTTGCCGATCCAAAGGGCCTATCCCTGTCGCGACTTGCTCCCTCAGGAGGTCGGACTGATATTTCAATCTCCGAACGGCCTTTCAACAGGTACTTTCTCTTCGGTCTGAACGAAGATCAGATCTCGAAGATGAAAGACGATGAAGCCGATGAGGTCGAAGAGTACCTTAAAAGCAGCAACAAAATTATCGCCAGTATGATGTATGCTCTCCCCCACTATCAGGCCGGGTTGGAGAATCTCTGGCACTATGTGAAAAGTCCCTTCATCACCTTCAGCGAAAGCGAACTATCCGTTCCACTTACTGCTACGATGAAACTTGCGGAGGAGAACGACCGTCTGGGCAGGCCGCTTGATGCAGACGATGAGAGGAAGCTGACTGACCGGGCCAGAATGCTGGTCGATTTTTCGGCAGAGGCCGGGAATGAAAAACTTCTGGAGACGGCCTGCCGCTCAGTTCTTGCAAACCATGGGCTGCGGGGACTCGGCTATTTCATCGGGAAACTGCAGAATGAATTTACCAAGGCCGAGAACTCGCGACGGACAGCGTTCGAAGAAGAGGTGTCTGGCATATGGGAAGAACTTGAAGCCACAGAGTGGGCAGAAGATGACATCAAGAATTCCTCTTATTTGACCGCGTCGAATGACCGGTACGACAAGATCCGCAAGCTCATCGGGGCCAGGATTGAGGACAACCAGCAGACTATCGACTCGCCCATGCCCCGGCCATTCCTGAAGAGGCGGCTTGAGGCCAAGAACAACGAAATGTCTGCCTTATGCCGGCATCTGGAGGAGATGAAGGACCTCCTCGACAGTTTCCAGTCGCTTTTGAACTATATCAATAACGACCTCTGCAAGACCCTGCGCGACGAGATCGGCCACCAGTCAGACGGTGCTGCTGCTGTCGTTGCTCAGATCCGAACTCGGGAGATCCAGATGGAGGGACTGAAACGTTCAGTCTCCGACAGCGGATGGGGACGGGTCGTCAAACTGGGCGTTCCAAAAGAAATCATTGATACCCTCTCTCTCGTCGGGGAGACGAACGTGATGCATGTTACAACGGCACCGTCGTTTGTCTCCACGTTCGGTATCGAGAGAGAGCGGGTGGCTGGCCTGGTCGGCAACCGGATCGCCCAGGGTTCATCATTTGCTCTGAAGATCGCTATCGCGCCGACGGCTCGCGGCAAAGGGAGGGAACCCGTCTCCAAAGAAATCTTTGTCATGTGTAATGAAAAGGATGAACCCCTGCTGTCACCGTATGAGCACCTCTTTGGGGAATGGAAGAGAACGAAGATCAAGCCCGACCGATTCCAGGTAGGAAGATACGTCTTTATCAACTTCCTTCTAGGATTACAATTAGAGGATATCAGGGACTACACCTATCGGAAGGCGGAGTACGATACCGGGGACCTCTCCCGCACCACCGGGACCGACCGTATTGGAACGATCTTTGCCCACCCTGAATGGTTCCCGAATGATCCGAATGTGCAGGCAGCGTTTCCGGGATTGTATCAGTCCCTGTAAGAACTCATTCTTTTTCTCTGCCGGATATGCCAGCGAGGCCATTCAAGAACACCGCTGACAGGGATCCAGCGGAAGTGGGGAGGTCATTATCCTCCACTTGGCAGATCGTCTCCTCCACCTGCGGCGCCCCGGACCTCGTCAAACTCCTCACCGAAGACCTCCCCGGCATCACCGGCGGAGTGCTCCACGTCGAGACGGACGCGAACGCGGCGGTGGAGGGGATCGTCGGGCACATCGAGGCGAAGCGGGCGAAACTCGGG
>ENA-UOOH01001573-UOOH01001573.1-fermentation-metagenome-genome-assembly--contig:-NODE-1573-length-21847-cov-4.283453_pt1 | contig 21847 bp, 24 predicted proteins | sample MGYA00245778_ERZ724025 | MGnify/ENA primary metagenome ERZ724025 (study PRJEB28704, sample SAMN03018313) | fermentation metagenome | biome: anthropogenic terrestrial biome; feature: soil; material... | reverse complement strand
AATAGTTATGGCTATAACTTGTATCCTACGGAAAATACCATTTTGATTTCCAAAATCAGCAACAATACCATTGAAAATCTCATTGATCTTTCTTTGTTGACCCATGCCGAAGCCATCGCGGTGGTACCCGGTACGGTTGGGAATGGCGTGGATATCGAGAATTTGAACTGGTTTAAAGACATGAGCAATCTGAAAGTCTTGTCGGTGGCAGGTGCTACTCTCAGCGATATTTCTGTTGCATCAACCTTAAAGAACCTCGAAAAATTAGAACTGATTTCTTCCAAAGCAAGTGATTATACCCCTGTTACCGACTTAAATAAGCTGGTTTCTCTGGCCATTACAGATACCGGCATTGGTGATTTATCTTTCCTTTCCGATATGAATCATCTGTATGAATTGATACTTTCCGCTAACAAAATCACCGATGTTTCCGCGCTGAAAGATATGACGAAATTGGAAGCGTTGTACCTTGACGGCAATACCATTGCGGATATTTCTCCCTTGTCCGGCTTGACCCGCCTCAAAACCATGTATCTGAGCAACAATGCCATCGTGGATATCTCTTCCTTGTCTGCTATGACCTACATGGAACAGTTAAGCATCGCGGGCAATCAAATCGCCGATGTATCTGATTTGAGCAGCATGATCTATCTGACTTCCCTGGATTTGTCGGATAACAATCTGTCCTCCTGTGAATCTGTAGGCAAGTTGATTCAAATGCAGAGTTTGACACTGACCGGAAACCCGCTGAAGAGCTTTGCAGGACTGGAAAAAGCCATTGGTTTGACCAACTTGACATTCCAGAACGGCGAAATTTCAGAGGTATCTCCCTTGGTAGAATTGCCTTTGATTGCTTTGGATCTGACCGGCAACAAATTGACGACTCTGGAAGGTCTGTCCAATATGGATACATTGTCCTCCCTGAACGTGTCTAAAAATGCTATTACTTCCCTTAAGGGCGTGGATGCACTGACTGCCTTGACCAGTTTCACCGCCAATGACAACAAGATAACAGATGTGGCTCTTTTGGAGAAAGCCACCAAGTTGACGGATTTAAATTTGGAAAACAACCAGATAACCGATGTTTCCGCTTTGGCTTCTCTGAAGAGTCTGAAGAAATTGTATCTGAACGGCAACAACATTGAAAACATCTCTGTGTTGGATAGCATTTATAAAGATTTGGAAGATTCCAGCGGATGGCCGAAAGACTATAGTTCCTTCATTGAACCTGAAACTGAGGATGAGAATACCGAAGACGATGAAGCCGACGATTCCAAAGACGACAACACGGATAAAAAAGACACCGATGAAGAAAGCACCAAGCAAACACAACCATAACAATCAAAGGGTACTGCAATGGGCAGTACCTTTTTTTATACTCCCCCTGCTGTACCCATTAGCTTCTCAATGCGGGAAAGTAAGGTTCATTTCAATAAAATCGGACAGGGGCAATATTTGCCTTGGCGATGTGTACATCCAATGAAAGTTTCTCTTTTAAGACTACATACAAATAACGTATCACCGGATTTTCGGTATAAAAGTGTCCTGCGTCGATGAGGTTGACGCCATATTCTTTTGCGGTGATAAAATGATTGTGTTTGACATCGGCAGTGACCAAAGTGTCGAATTCCAAAACAGGGGCGAGATGGACGAAATCACCGCAGGAACCGCCGCCCACCGCAACATGAAAAACGGGTTTTCCCGCATCATGGTAACGAAGTCCGTCACATCCCAAAGTATCCTTTACGAAAGGCAAAAAGGAAGAAAGGGGACGGTTTTGGTTTAAATTGCCGTATAATCCTATGCCGTAAGGACCATGGGCATCTTCGCCGAGCGGTTCAATGATGCGCGTGTTTTCAACGCCCAGCTGATGAGCCAAAATGGAATTAACACCTGACTTTGCCGCATCCAGATTGGTATGCAGGCAAATGGCGGCGATGTTATGTTGAATCAGTTGATAGAGAATACTGCCGGATGCTGTGGCAGGATTGATTTGCTTGAGAGGTTCAAAGATGACGGGATGGTGGGAAATGATCAGTTCTGTCCCCATTTGCATAGCTTCGTCTACAACAGCACTTGTGATATCGAGAGCAAGGCAAATTTTGGTGACTGTTTGTTCTTGACTTCCGATTAAAATGCCTATGTTGTCATAGTCCATGGCATAGGAAAGAGGAGCGATTTGAACCAGGATAGAAAAAACGTCCGATACTTTCATACTGTATGGATCTCCTTCTATATTACTATCAATATTATATGTTAATTATATATTAAAATCGGACCGATGGTATACTAATAAAAGTTGGCTGCCGATGTTTTACCGGCAGCCGTTATGTCATGGGGTTACACTGACTTATGCTTCTTCTTCCACGATCAGTTCCTGGACTTTGTCATCATCATCTACAAAAGCACAGTTAAGTTCATCATCTTCTTCGAAAAAGGCTTCGGGGCAGTCACTGCAATCGTCTTCGCATTCATAGCAGGGGTCTCCGGCATGAAGTTCCTTCAGTTCCTTTTGCGCCTTGAGTTCTTTATAAAGCAAGTAACTGCCACCGATGAGACCGGCAACACCGCAGCCTAAATAGACTTTGGATAAACTCCTTTTTTTATCGGCATACAAAAAGAACAATACAAAGAAGGTGATGGATTGCACCATGAGAGAGAGGGCGACAATCAGTCTGGTTTTTTTCAGCATTACGATACACTCCTTTTATATAGATTATTTTTGAGACTTTTCTTGGGCGTTCCAGGCGAGGTAGGCGTTGATGAAATCATCCAGCCCGCCATCCATTACTTTAGAAATATCGCCTGTTTCGCAGCCGGTGCGATGATCTTTTACAAGGGTGTATGGCATAAATACATAGGAACGAATCTGTGCGCCCCATTCAATATTGAGTTTGACACCCTTAATATCGTCAATTTTTTCCAGTTGCTCCCGTTCTTTAATCTCCATGAGTTTGGATTTTAACATTTTTAGGGCAACCTCTTTGTTTTGCAGCTGGCTTCTTTCATTCTGACAGCCGACCACAATACCTGTGGGAATATGGGTGATACGAATGGCTGAGTCTGTTTTGTTAACATGTTGTCCGCCGGCACCGCTGGCTCTGTGAGCTTCAATTCTCAAGTCTTCCTCATTCAACTTGATGGTCAGATTGTCATTGAATTCCGGCAAGACTTCGACTGAGGTAAAAGAAGTGTGCCGTCGGCCGGAAGAATCGAAGGGGGAAACGCGAACCAATCTGTGGACGCCGCCTTCCGATTTTAAATATCCATAGGCATATCTGCCTTCTATTAAAACAGTGACGCTTTTGATGCCTGCTTCATCGCCGTCCAGATAATCCAGTACTTTCAGCTTGTAACCCCGTCTTTCCGCAAAACGGCAATACATCCTGTACAGCATCTGCGCCCAGTCCTGGGCTTCTGTTCCACCGGCACCGGGATGGATGGATACAATGGCGTTGTTTTGGTCGTATTGGCCGGACAAAAGCAGAGTGATCTTCAATTCTGCGGCGGCATCTTCCAGGTTATGGATGGAGGTCATGATCTCATCGGTCAAGCTTTCATCATCTGCTTCAATGGCAAGTTCCAAAAGTTCAGATATGGATGCGTGGGTGGTGGTCAGTTCTTCAAAACTATCGATGAGCTCGTTGTGTTCTTTTAATGCAGTCAACACCACCTGACTCTGTTGAGCATCGTCCCAAAATCCGTTTTCCTGGGAAAGACGATTCAATTTTTCTGCTTCCTCTTTCAATTTCGGCAGATTTAAGGATTCAGATAGTTCAAAAATCAAATCCTTGAGTTCTCTAATTTTTTGTTGTGATTGTTCTAGCAGTAATACCAAACAGGCATCCTCCAAAAAAAGTAAATTATACACTGTTAGTATACACTAAAATGGATTTTTTGTAAAGGGAAATTGTCAAATTTTCCTATTTTTTTGGATGACTATTAAAAATAATGGCAAATATATAGCCAAAAAGGATGACAGCTGCCAACCCTGCCGCCGCAGAGGACAAACCTCCCGACAGGACGCCCAGCAACCCTTTTGCATCCACGGCTTCCTTGACACCCTTTGCTAAATTGTGTCCGAAACCGGTCAAAGGAACGGTGGCGCCGCAGCCCGCAAAGTCAACCAGCGGCTTATATATACCAACTGCCGAGAGAAAAACACCCACAGAAACGTATCCTACCAGGATTCTGGCAGGGGTGAGGGCTGTTTGATCGATGAGGATTTGTGCTATAGCGCACAACGCTCCTCCGATGAGAAATGCATATAAATACTGCATAGTGCCTCCTATTCAGATCGGGTGATTCGAAGCAGATGGGCAATGCCCGGAATGGATTGTTTTTGCATCACCGTGATAGGACTCTGAAGAGAACCCGTGCCGATAAAGAGTACATCTTTCATTTTCCCTTGCTGCAATTGATCGAACACGTAGCTTCCCATTACCACGGCCGAGCAACCGCAGCCGGATCCACCGGCATGCATATCCTGTTTTTCAATGTCATAAATGAGAATGCCGCAGTCTAAATAATTGTTTTTCATGACAATACCATGGGTTTCCAGCATTTCACGAGAAATGGAATGACCTTCCGATCCCAAATCCCCTGTGATGATTAAATCAAAATCATCGGGCGTGAGAGTGGATTCCATGAAAAACCTCACCAGAGTATCGACCACGGCGGGGGCCATGCTGCCACCCATGTTGTTCACGTCGGTTGCACCGTAATCCACGATGGATCCCACCAAATATTGATTCAAATAGATTTGCCCGGGCGAATTGTCGAGCAGGAAACACCCCGCGCCCGTCACGGTGTGTTGGGCGGTGGGAGTTCGTTGAGAACCATATTCGATGGGAAAGCGGTATTGACGTTCCGCGGTACAGAAATGAGAGGAAGCGGCGGTAATCACTTTACAGGCATGTTCGGCTTCGATGGCGACGCCGCCTAAAATAAGTCCTTCCGCCGCTGTGGAACAAGCGCTGTATAGGCCAAAATAGGGGATTTTGGACTCCGCAAATCCAAAGGTGGAAACGGTACATTGATTGATTAAGTCTCCTGCAAAAACCAAATCTACTTCATCCGGACGGATTTTCCCTTTTGCCATCAAGGTTTCACAGGCCATTCTCACCATTTCGCTTTCTGCCTGCTCCCAGGTGGGCATACCGAATCTGGTATCTTTCCCGGACAAATCAAACAGATGGCCAAGAGGGCCTTTGGATTCATCGCCTCCCACCATGGTGGCCGCCATTTTCAAGGTGGGCCGCTTTTTAAAGGTTTGAATTCTTCCCATACGTCACCTCAAAATACTTGCGTAAACAGGTAGTAAATGATGCCGTAAACCACAGAAAACAACGTGCCGTATACGATGACGGGTCCTGCTACGATAAACATTTTGGAGCCTACGCCCATAATGAGTCCTTCGGCTTTGTTGTCCATGGCGGGGGATATGACAGAGTTGGCAAATCCCGTAATGGGAACCAACGTACCTGCACCGGCAAACTTGGCAATAGAATCGAAAATACCGACACCTGTCAGAAAACAGGCAAGAAATATCAAGGTAACCGAGACCAAAGAGCCAGTGTCATTTTCAGACGTGTGCAGAACTTTTTCGTACAGATCAAAGAGTCCCTGTCCCCCTGTACAGATGGCTCCGCCTACGAGAAATGCCAATAGGGTATTCTTCAAGCAAGGAGATTTTTTGGCATGGCTTTTGGCATATTGCTTATATCCGATGGGTTTGGTCTTTGGTGTGGGCTTAATGCTCATATCGGATCTCCTTTCATGTTTCGCATATAAACAGAGGATGCCCAAAAAATAGAAAAATATGTTAACAATTTTTATTTTTTGGATGAATAGAAACCACATGGAAAGAAAACGTATCAAAAAAGCAAAATATATTGATATTTAGAAATTGTTTTTCAAAAAAATATTTCTTTGCAAATGTATTGACAATGGCCATGAATGCAATATAATGGGGGTATTGATGGCAAAAATACGGGTTACGGAGGAGATTCAGTATGGATAAAATTCGTGTAGGTCTTGTGGGTGTGGGCAGAGGCACTGCCTATGGCAAAGTGCTGTATCATCATCCCCATGCGATGGTAACGGCTCTTTGTGATACAAATGAAACGGTATTACAGGAAAATGCCCCCGGGTTTGACTTGGGAGATTATCAGCTATTTACCGACTATGACAAGTTTTTGGATTCCGGTCTGTTTGATATGGTGATTTTGGGTACACCCATTCCCTTTCACGAAGAACAGGTGACCGCCGCATTGGCACGGAATATACATACCCTCAGCGAAGTGACAGCGGCAGATTCCGTGGAAGCCTGCATGCATATTTATGAATCGGTGCAGAAAAGCAAAGCCAAATATATGTTGGCGGAAAATTGCAATTATATGCATTTTGTTCTGGAGTGGAAGAAGTATGTGGATCAGGACTGTTTGGGTCAGATTCACTATGCGGAAGGGGAATATGTCCACGAAATCCGCGCCCGCGTGGTGGATACCGACGGACATAATTTGTGGAGAACCAAACGGGCTCCTTTGCATTATTGTTCCCACAGTTTGGGACCGATTCTCTACTGGCTGGATGATTATATCGTCCGAGGCACCGGTTCCGGCACATCCACCCATTCCCTCGGCAATCAGGGCATAGGTTCCATCGACATGCAGTGCGCGTTGTTTGAAACCGCAAAAGGCAGAACCATCCGTTTGCTCAGAAGCTCGGTTTCCCCTCGCAAACCCGTCTGGTGCGGCTACGGCCTTTACGGTACCAAGGGATATATCGAAACCGAAGCATATACCACCAATGAATTTGCAAGAGCCAAACGGTATTTCATGGAAACGGATGCCGATGTGGTGAAAATTGAAACCTTCGCTTCCGCTCCCAATGCCACCGAAGAAATGAAACTGGGAGGACACGGGAGCTGTGAATATTACCTGATAGATGAATTCATTCGCGCCATTCTGGAAGACAGAAAACCCGCCATTGACATAGTAAAAGCTTTGGATATGACCATTCCCGGTTTGATCGCTCATGATTGCGCCATGGAAGGCGGCGTCTGGAAAAACATGCCCGATTTCTATCGCCCATAGAAAAAACCGCCCGAAAAGGGCGGCGATACAACAAAACAGCCTGTCGGCATGCCGACAGGCTTGTTTTCTTTTAACCCATGATAAAATCGCCGAAGAAGGCGGGCACATGGTAATCAGGCTGTTTTGTTTCCACGGGGTTCCACATAACATAATGTTCCACCGGGGTTTCGTCGCCGCATTTGTACAGGTTGCCTTTGCATGCAAAGCCGGATTTAAAGGATAAGGGGTGTCCGTAGATCTTTTCCAAAATTGCTTTGGAAACGGTGATGGTGACCGACCATTTGGTGGCGGTCTTATCGGCAACGACCGGGGGCAATTCTTCAACCCGAATCAGTTCATCCAGACGCACTCTGTTGTTTCTTTCTGCACCGATGGCGGACAAAAGAGCGCCGTTGGAGTTCATTTCAAAATTGACATATCTGCCATCCACGGGATCAAAGCAGGCAAACCATTCCAAACAGCTGTCTTTGTAAACAAAATCATAAAAGTTTGTAAAGCGTGTCAAAGGATTGCTTTCATGACAGGTCAAACGGGCAACAAACGCCTCCCGGCTCAGATCATACACGATTTGCGCATAACAAAGAGGTTTGTATGTATGAAGCCATACGGTTTTGTCGATGGGGGCTTTTTCAATTGTGTCAAAATTCACCCTGTTTTGTTTTTGAATGATATATTGAGCAGCCATTTTATTCTATTCCTTTCCCTGTTTTTCATTGGTTTCATTATAACGGAAATCCCAACTGAATGCAATGAAAAATCCACCCCCAGGACAGTAGTTTACAATTTGTTCATTTTTTAAATAGGGAAATATGGTATACTTTCCTGTAAGGAAAAGAATGGCTGTGAGGGAAAACGATGTTTGGATACATCCGACCGGTGCAAAGCGAATTGAAGGTGAAAGACGCCGAACTTTACAAAGCATTATACTGCGGGCTTTGCCGCGTGATGAAAAAAGAAGTATCGTCGGTTCTTCCCTTGTCCATCAGCTATGATTATGTCCTGTTGGCGGCCGTACGGGCGGGACTGAGCGGGGAAACCTTTTGGGCGGAACACCAGATTTGCCCCTACAAACCCTATCGCCGCAAAAAAATGGCACGGCCTGTAAAAGCCTTGTCGGACACCGCCATCACGGCTTTGATTTTAACAAAATATAATTTGGATGACAAACTTGCTGATGGGGACATATCCAGATTTAAAAAGCTTTTTTTATGTATTTATCGAAATTGGATTGCACGGGCTTTGAAACGCAAGATAAAAAAAGACAACAGCGGAACTCTTGCAGGGGTTTGCGGCAAAGTGGAAGAAAAGCTTTCTGTTTTGCATGAGATGGAACGGGCGGGGGAAACTTCGGCTGATCGTCCCGCGGTTTGTTCGGGGGAAGTACTGGAAGCGGCAGTGGCATTTGGTTTGGAGCCGGAAGCCGAGGAAAAACTCCGGCTGATCGCCAGAGATATAGGAAGTTTTATTTATTGGCTGGATGCTGTTGACGATTTGGAGAAAGATGAAAAATCGGGTGCATACAATCCGTTGCTTTTGCAATATCATACGGCAAAAGAAGCACGAAAAGAAGCAAAACTTTTGGATATGATCATGGCGCAGTATACCGCGCGAATGGCAAAACTTGCCCAAACCATACAGTTTGGTCAAACAAGCAAAATTGTGGAAAATATTTTCCATCTCGGTTTGGGAGTGACCTCCAGACGCGTACTGGCAGGTGAGAAGGGAGCAAAACATGAAAGATCCGTATAGCATTCTGGGGGTATCTCCCGATGCCAGCGATGAGGACATAAAAAAAGCCTATCGGGCTCTTGCAAAAAAATATCATCCCGACAATTACAGGGGCAATCCTCTGGGGGAACTGGCCAATGAAAAAATGCAAGAAATCAACCAAGCTTATGATGAGATACAGAAAATTCGCAGCGCGGGCGGCGACACCGGAGGGGTCTATACCCGGGCGAGAACTCTTATGCAAAGCGGAAGGCTGGGGGAAGCCGAAACCCTGTTGGATCATGTCAGTGCAACCATGCGAACGGCAGAATGGTATTTTCTGAAAGGGCGCATCGCCCAGGAGAGAGGATATTTTGCCGAAGCGGCGGGTTATTTTGATACGGCTGCAAGAATGGATCCCTTGAATAGGGAATATACCCACGCGAAACAAACCATGTATACCAATCAAAACCGGTACGGCGGGTATCGTCCTGCCAATCCCGATGTCAACGCCCAGTGTTCCATGTGCGATGTATGTACGGCTTTGTATTGTGCCGATTGTTGCTGTGAATGTATGGGCGGAGATCTCATCCGCTGTTGTTAACGATGAAAAATACCAAAAAGATCGCTTTTGGCGGGATTATCAGTGCGCTGAGCGTGGCTATTCTGGTGATAGCCGCTTATATCGAGATTCTGGATATTTCTTTGGTGGTTACCGTGTCTTTGGGCATTGTGTTCATGGAAATCGAATACGGAACAGGCGCCTCCATCAGTTGTTTTGTCGCCGTTTCGTTCTTGAGTTTGCTTTTGTTACCCAGTAAGATTCCGGCGCTATTGTATATCTGTTTTGGCGGTTGGTATCCGGTTGTGAAAAAATATGCGGAACGATTGCCGCGGCTGTTGGAATGGGTCGTGAAAATGGTTCTTTTCAATGGGGCTCTGGGAGCATACGGGTATGTAACCATTGCCGTTTTGGGATTGGTTGAACCCGCGGCTGTATTGAAAATTACCCTTTTGATCATGGCCAATGTAGCTTTTGTGGTCTATGATTTTGCTTTGACTCGATTGATTACTGTATATGTCCGAAAAATCAGAAACCGTTTGGGCATAAAATAAAGAGGTGCGGGGATGTTTGAAAATATAACATTCGGCTTTTATGCAATCCTGCCGATTTTACTGATGATGACGCTCGGGTATCTTTTTCGCCGAACCAGTTTCTTGAAAAAAGAGTTTTTCATTGGCTGTGATAAGTTGGTTTTTTATGTGGCACTCCCGCTTTTGCTCTTTGAACAAATGATGGAGGCAGAGTTTCAAACCGTATGGGATGAAGACCTATTGTTGTTTGTCACTGTTGCCATTGTGGTGGCTTTTATCGGCATATTATTGCTGGGCCCTGCTTTGATTGCCAACAAAGTGGATAGAGGTGCTTTTTGTCAGGGAAGCGTCCGCTCTAATTATTCTATCATCGGGCTTCCCATGGCGAATAATCTCTTTGGTGCCGCAGGATATCAGACCGCTGCCTTGATCATGCCTTTTTTAATTCCTTTATACAATGCCTTGGCAGTGCTTATTCTTACGGTCAATGCACCGGGAGAGAAAAAGAATTTTTTAGTCGTAACCCTGAAGGTATTAAAAGGCATCGTGATCAATCCCCTGATTCTTTCCATGGCACTGGGTGCGGCGGTGAAATATTTTACTCTCCCCGTTCCCGATACTGCCATGAAGATAGTGGGTTATTGTGCTAATTTGACATTGCCGTTGGCTTTGATGAGTCTGGGTGCCACCTTTGAATTTTCGCGGCTGAAAGGGAAAATTCTGACGGCATTCAGTGCCTCCGTGATAAAAACCATCCTTCTTCCTGCCATTGCCGTGACAGTTGGGGTTTATATGGGATTCCGGAATCTATCTTTGGGTATGATATTCATAGTTTTTGCCGGTCCCACTTCCGTTTCCAGCTATTCCATGGCCGTGGGAATGGGGGCCAACAAAGAGTTGGCAGGTCAGATTGTAGTGTTATCTACCATTTTATCCATGTTTACCATGTTTATCGGCGCCTTCCTGCTTCGCTCGTTTGGCCTGATATAGATTATTTTTGAAGGGAAGTATACGTATGACATTAATGGAAAAAGAAATCAATGAACAGTCCCATATTTTGGATACTGTTCACGAAGCAAACACGCCTACCATTCAAAAGCTGGTAGCGAAAATGAAAGAAAAGAAATGCCGTTATGCCTATTTTGCCGCAAGGGGCACTTCCGATCACGCCTCCATTTATGCCCAATATTTGTTTGGTACTTATGCGGGTCTCCCCAGTGGTTTGGCCTGTTGCTCCATTCTCACAGCGTATGAAGGCAATTTGGATCTTTCCGATGCAGTGGTATTCGGTGTATCCCAGTCCGGAAAAGCAGCAGACGCCCTTGCCGTGATGGAACATGCCAAAAAGCAGGGTGCCGTGGTTGTTTCCGTCACCAACTATGCAGATTCTCCCATGGCGAAAGTCGCCGATTTCTCCTTGTTGTGCAATGCAGGGGAAGAAAAAAGTGTGGCAGCTACCAAAACGTTTACTGCCCAGATGTATGTCATGGCGCTGGTGGTGGCAGAATACACCCAGAACAGTACGTTGCAAAACGCATTACAGCAAGTACCCGAAGCGTTGGGTCACTGGCTTCCCGCTCTCAATCAATCCATAGACAGTTTTGTTTCCCGGTATCGTTATAGCAACGATGGATTTTCCCTGGGACGCGGTGTGAACTATCCGGTGGCGTTGGAAGCTGCCTTGAAACTGCAGGAAACCAACTATGTGCGGATGAAAGGTGCTGCCGTTTCCGATTTCTATCACGGTCCTTTGGCGCAGGTTGAACCGGGAACGTTTGTGATTTTATTTGCTTCCCATGGTCCTGTGTACAAAGATGCCGTGGCGATGCTTTCAAAATTGGATGAACTCGGGGCGGAAACATTGGTTGTCACCGATGACAAAGATCTGGCTGCATCCCGCCAATTGTCCGTACGTACCCCCGATGTGGGTACGGATGCGGCATCTGTGTATTTCAATGCAGTATTTGCCCAGACTTTTGCCTGCAAATTGACGGCTGTGAAGGGTAGAAATCCCGACGAACCCCGCAATTTGAAGAAAGTTACCATTACAAAATAACCGAATTCTATACGGAGGCGGTCGATGAAATTCAAAAGATTTATTTCCATTTTATTTGTTTTTTTACAAACGGCGGGAATGATTTGGATGGCACCGACCGCTTTGGCATCTTCTTTGCACCTGGTATCCGTGGGAGACAGCATTCCCAACGGATACGGGCTTGCAGACCCGGAAACGGCCTATCCGGTTTTGCTCGCCAACCGGCTGGCTGCCACGGCGGATTTTTTGACGGAAGACGGAAAAACCAGCACCGGAATGCTGGCGGATTTAAAGAAAACGAACTATAAAAGCGCCATCAGACAAGCCGATGTGGTCCTCCTGTCCATCGGAGGCAATGATTTTTTATCTCTCTTATCCTATACGGAAATATCCGAATTTTTTCGGGGAAACCCCGAGGGATTATATCAATTGGCCAATGGCGGAGTAGCCATCCTATCCGAAAATTTCCCTAAGATCCTGGGGAAAATCCGCACACTTAATAAGGATGCGGTCATTGTGATTCAGACCGTTTTCAATCCTTACGCTGTCTTTCAAGCATTCACCGTTTTGGGTATTGAGCTGTCCTCTTTTATGGACACTCAAATCGAAAGGCTCAATGACATCATCCGCTCTTATGCGGAGGAAGAAAAAGGCATCTACTTGTGCGATGTACACGATCAATTTCAAAATGCCAAGGATGATAGCTTTGTCAACGCCGCTGCCAATCCTTTAAATTTGGATCCTCATCCCTCCTTACGGGGGCATCAGGCGATTGCCGATGGGATATGGGAAGTACTTTTGAAAGCGGGAATTGCCCATCCTGATGATAAAGGGGCTTTTTTACAGGAAATTATGCAGCCTGAGGAAAAAGAGCCAAAATCCGAGCCCGAACCGGAGCCGGAATCCGAACCGGAGCCGGAATCGGAACCACTGCCGCAAGACAGGAATCAAACCAATGTGGAGCAAGACCCTGCCTTGCTCTATAAAATCGGAGGCGGTGCGCTTCTGGGACTGATTGTGCTTGGGATTCTGTTTGACCTATCGAAAAGAAGAAAGTAAAAACACTGCGGTTTGCCATCCAGCAAACCGCAGTTGTTTATCTTAATAGATCAGAATAAATCAGAAAAATGTACGCACATACTGTCTGCCTTCATTGACGACTTTTTCCGTATCCTGGGCAATGACCAATTCTTCATTGGTGGGGATCACAATCACCGTGACTTTGGAATCGGGGGTGGAAATGATGTTGTCTTCGGGATGATCCTTGAAGGTCAGGTTCTTTTCGATGTCCAGTTTAATACCAAAGAAATCCATATCATTGGTGGCCATTTCGCGGACGACAGCGGTGTTTTCACCGATACCGGCGGTAAAGACCAACACGTCCAAACCATTCATGGCGGCGGTATAGCTGCCAATATATTTTTTGATGCCATAGGTCAAAATTTTGGTAGCCAAGATCGCATCGGGATTACCGATAGCCATGGCACTGCAAATATCGCGCATATCGCTGGAAACCCCCGAGACACCTAGAATGCCGCAGTTCTTGTTCATATAATCTTGGGTTTCAGCGGGAGACATGCCCAATTTATCCATAAGAAAAGGTACAATGGCAGGGTCCATGGAACCGCAGCGGGAACCCATTGCGATGCCTTCTAAAGGGGTAAATCCCATGCTGGTATCAATGACTTTTCCATTCTTGACAGCGGAGATGGAAGAACCGTTTCCCAGATGGCATGTAATGATTTTACAGTGATCTTTGTCCAGACCCAGCACATCGATGGCTTTGCTGGAAACATAACGGTGTGAAGTTCCGTGGAATCCATAGCGGCGGACGCGATATTTATCGAAAATATCTTTGGGAATTGCATATCGGTATGCTTCTTCCGGCATGGTCTGATGGAACGCGGTGTCGAAAACCAACACCTGAGGCGTTTTCTTCATGACAGCCATACAGCCTTCGATTCCCATGATATGGGGCTTGGTATGGAGGGGAGCCAGATCGATACACTTGTGAAGATCTTCCATCACGGTTTTGTCAACCAGCACGGCTTCGGAGAACCAGGGACCACCGTGAACGATGCGATGACCAACGGCGTAAATCTCTTCCATGGAATGAATACAGCCCAATTTTTCATCCAACAGCATACGGATAACCGCATTCATGGCGACTTCGTGATTCGACATAGGGATATTTTCCGAATACTTGTCATTTCCGGCGGCTGCGTGGGTGATTTTGCCGTCGATACCGATTCTTTCACAAATACCTTTTGCAAGCACTTCCTGGGTTTCCATTTCAAATAGCTGGTACTTTAAAGAAGAACTGCCTGCGTTTACAACCAAGATTTTCATTTTTTACACTATTCCTCCGGATAAATTCACATGATGAATAGATTATAATACACTTAATTTGAAAAAGCAAGGGCGATAGAAAAAAAGATTGACAACAGGTTGGGGGAATGTTAGAATATATGTATATTTACGTGTTTTTTATCCATACAACGGAGGATGAAGATGAAAGGGATTGCTGTAGTAGCCGAGTGTAACCCTTTCCATATTGGTCATCAATATCTTGTTACCGGTATCAAAGAGAAGTATCCCCACCATGCCCTGGTAGCCATCATGAGCGGGAACTATGTCCAGCGGGGAGACTTTGCCATTGCGGATAAATATATCCGTGCCAAGACCCTGATAGAGGGCGGTTTGGATTTGGTATTGGAATTGCCTTTTCCTTTCAATGTGTTGTCGGCGGAGGGGTTCGCGTTTGGCGGCGTTTCGGTGGCAAAACGGCTGGGGGAGATTGCCTATTTAGCCTTTGGCAGTGAGTATCCCGATGTCGATTTATTTATAAAAGGCAGGGATATTTTGTTTTCTCATGCATTAGAGCAATCTTTGTCGAATAAAATTAGAATGAATCCAACTTTGCCATATGCTGTCTTGCGGGAACAATGTTTTTATGAACAGGCAGAAGGCTTTCCTTCGGATTTTATCCGTTCTCCCAATTGCATACTGGGGCTTTCCTACATGATGGCATTGAAAAATACGTCTATTACCCCCATTCTTTTTCCCCGCAAACAAATTGGACAGGAGAAACATGACGGAGTATCCGGACAGCATGTACGGCGGTTGATCGTGGAAAAGCAGGATGGCTGGCAAGGGTTTCTTTCGCCCCAAACCAAGGAAATATTGGATCACGCCGAAGAGCAGGGACGTTTTCCTGTTGTAGCAAAAAATGTTGAAAAAGCGATGTTGTACACCTTGCGGAACGGGGATGAAGGCAAAATTAAAACATATTACGGATGTGCCCCTCTGGCAAGCCGCATTTGCAGGGCAGCCAAGCAGGCCAAATCCCTGGAAGAATTGTACGCATTGGTTTCTGCCAAGCAATACCCCAGGGCACGGATTCGGCGGGCAGTTTTAGCCGCTGTGCTGGGAATCGGTGAAGAAGAGGCGAAACAAGAGCCCGAGTGCACGGTGGTTTTGGGTGCCAATTCAAAAGGCAGAGAGTTTTTGCGGCAAATCAAAAAAACGGCGTCTGTTTCTATTTTTACCAAGCCTGCCCACGCTGTGCAAAGCGGCAAGATGTTGCCCTCGTGGCTGCGGGCGGAGGCCTTGTATTCCCTGGCGTTTCCTAAACCCCGGGAAGAAGGATGGTATATGAAAACATCCCCATATTTGATAGAAAAGGAATCAGTGCAATGAAAACGACCATCATCGATTCGTATCAACATTTTGGTAAATGCCTTTCATTGGAAGAGGGAAAACTAACGTTGTATGTGACGTTGGATCGGGGTCCCCGGATTATATACGCCTCTTTTGACGGCTCAGACAATATATTCTACAACGAGCCCGAAGGGGGATACACTGTCACCGATGAGAAATATCAATCTGTCTTTGGAGTAGGAACCGGCTGGCAGATTTGCGGCGGTCACCGCTTCTGGATCAGCCCCGAAGTGTATCCCTATACATATTATCCCGACAATGATCCGGTGAAATTTGAAATCAAAGGGAACAGTGTTCAATGCATGCCTTCTGTACAAAGGGTCACAGGTTTGCAGACCATTTGGAATCTGACCTTTGCTTCAAAAGGTCTGGCACTGACCCATACGGTGAAAAACTGTTCCAACCGTCCCGTGCAATGTGCCGTTTGGGCATTGTCGGTGATGGCTCCCGGTTCGGTGGCAAAGGTACCCCAATCCAGAGATGCCAGCAATCCCTTTGTCCCCAATCGTTGCATGTCATTTTGGCCCTACTCCAATTTGGCGGATCCTCGGTATCATATGGAGCCCGATGCTTTTGTATTAAGGCACGATGGCACGGTACCGGGAAAATTCAAAGTTGGCATGATGAACACGGCAGGATACATTGCCATTTCGGTCAACGGTGTTTTGTTTACCAAAGGGTTTCTGCCCAAACATCCCACGGCGGCGTATCCGGATTTCGGAGTTTCTACGGAATTGTACACAGATGAGAGATTTTTAGAAGCGGAAACCCTGGGTCCCCTGACCGATCTGCACCCGGGTGAAAGTACCCATCACACGGAGTATTGGGCGTTTGCCGAAATGGGAGGAAGTGTATGAATCGATTTTTTGTCCTATGGATGGTTGTGTGCTTGCTTGTATCGATGGTTGCTTGTGGCAATGACGGTTCGGACACCCTTGGCGATGAAGGCATCAGACCCGGCAGCGGCATCAAACCCGACGGCGAACAGAACAGCGACCGGAATATAGACAAGAATACCGATCAGGAAGAAGAAAAACAGGATTCGGGAGAAAACAAGGATCTTGAAGAGGATTCCCAAAACAAGCTGGAGAAACCGCAGACCGGCGGTGACGCTACGCTTTCCCAAAGCGGTTCATTCATCAGCGGGAATGCGGACAAATTGTATTTATATGTGGAATGGGCTGCTCAGCAAGATCAGCAGGACAGCGAAGTGACCATATCGGTGGACGTCTATTTGGTCCATTATGCCTTGACGGTCAGAAGCAGAAGCGGCAATATCATTTCCGTTCATGAACAGGTGTATACCTTTTCCACCCCGCAAATGGTATATGAAGACAATGTACTGACCCAAACGCAGTTGGCAACGTATGAAATCTCTGTTCCCCGGGCCGCCCGGGAGACTCTTGAGGTAGTCTTGAAAGCCCGGTGGAAGTTTGCAGGAACACTTAACGAGGAGTATATTGACTGGATTGAAGCCGAAAACACCGTTTTATTAGGGTAGATTCTTGATAGGAGGTATTTACCATGTCTAAGAAAAATATGATCATGCTGCTTTCTTTGGCGGTACTTGTGGTTGTGGCAGTTGTTCTTGTGGTTCTTGTGGGAAACCATGCAAACACGGAAGAGAAAGATCATTATGATGTATCATCCAAAACAGACAACGACAAATCCGATTCCGGTGAAAACAACCAGGACGGCACGGATGTTTTAGATGATAGCCAGATCGAAGATACCACGGAATACGGTGATAACTTCGGAGAAATTCCCGGTTCTTGGAATTCGTTGGTTCCATAGACAACTATTTGGATATACAGAAAGGGGGGACGTCATGTATTTCGATATACATGCCCATTTGTATCAATATCCTTACCCCTACCCCTCCACCATGGGAAACGGGTATTTGTTTCCCAATGAAGAGCAGTTGATCACGTTGCATGATGCGTTGGGAATTGATCGTGCGGCTTTGATGGTACTCGCCAATGCGGAAGAGTATGTACCTCAATCCGTGGGGGAAATCATGGATATTGCCCTCAAGTCCAACGGAAGGTTTGTGCCTTTTTGTAACGTAGATCCCCGTTTGATGGGGAATCATGACCATTCTCCTTTGGATATGTTGTTAGACCATTTCAAAAACTTGGGATGTAAAGGCGTGGGAGAAGTGCTGCCTCGCATGGAGTTTGATGATCCTAAGATGCGTAACTTGTATCGGTGTACCCAAAAAGTGGGTTTGCCTTTGCTGTTTGATATGAATTCCAATCCCAATCGTGCCTATGGACTGTATGATGATCCGGGCTTGGTGAAATTACACCGTTGTCTGGATGAATTCCCCGACTTGATATTCATTGGACACGGTCCCGGATTTTGGGCGGAATTCGGCACGTTGAGAAAACCAGAAGACCGCTTTTCTTACATAACCTATCCTATAGACGGAGAAGGGGAAATTTGCAAACTCATGCGGATTTATCCCAATTTGTGGGTGGATTTGTCGGCAGGCAGCGGGTATACCGCCATCAGCCGTGATGTGGAGTACACCCTTGCATTCTTCCGGGAATTTTCCGATCGCATTCTCTTTGGCACTGACATTTGCTTTTCCGATCAGATTCCTCCCCAAGTGGCTTTCTTGAACGACCTGCGGGAGAAACAAAATTTGGATGAGACAACGTTTAAAAAAATAGCGTTCCGCAATGCGGAACGGCTGTTAGGACTATAATATGTGTTTTTTCTCACGACTGTTCCAAAAGAAAGATATTTCCTCCAAAAAGTATCGATTGCAAATGGCGCGCAGTTTGAATACCAAACTGCTGCGCTATGTGACCGAGCGTACCGATGCAGGGGAAATTGTCATTGGTAAGGATGGACATATCTCGGTACGAAATGACATTCTCAGTGTGTATGGCCGCGCCGATCCATTGTTCCAGGCCCATTGCGAGGATGTAATGGCGGCGGAGCTTATGAGTCATGACGGTGTTGTGCTGGAAGGATTTGATCTTGTCAAGAAATGCCACCGGAAAGTGGTTGCCCACTATAAATATTATCGCAAGTAAAGAATACCGCCGGAAAAGCCGGACCCGTATTCCTGGGGCGTACAGACTTTGATGGGTTCGTCAAAGCAGTCGAGGAGCGCATCCAAATCCCACTGAGAAATGGAAAGGGGATTGGAATCGGGGTCATGAAGTAGCACGATTTGGCCGATAAGGGCACGGGCCCGCACCGACTCCAACAAGTGACGGTAATGGCGCAGGATGCTGGCGATTTGGTCATAATCCATCCCGGAGATATCAATGATAACGGTATGTTGAAACGCTTTTTTTCGAAAAATCAGCCATTCAATGAGATCCCTGCCCAGATACACAATGCCGATAGCGGCAAAAAATCCAAACAATATTTCAAAAAACAATAATAACATAGAAAAAACGCCACATCCTTTCCCTGCAGTATATGCGAAGAATGTGGCGTTTGTGTTGATTTTGAAAGAAAAGCAGACAGAAAAGAATAATATCGTTGTATAGAGAGGGATTTACATTTAGTTCAGATTGGATGTTAAGGCATCCAGCAAATCACCGTTTTTATTTTGGGATAGTTCCCAAATGGAAACGCCTGCAAGTTGATTGGTATTCACATAATGGGCCTTGGCGGATATGGATGCGGCATCCTCATAGGTAATAAAGGCAGAACCGTTAAACAGCCACGGTACCAAGGCTTCGGCATGGCGACATTGAATATAACTTAAATTGTATAAATAATTAGAAACAATTTGATCATATGTCATAGAGCTACCGCCGGTATATCGGCTGTACAGACCGTTGTTGGTTTCCGTTGCACCCTTATAAACATACCCGTAAAACGGGACGCCAAGTACGATTTTAGAAGGTGAAAATCCTGCAGAAATCCATGCGTTCACAACAGAATCCACACTGAGTTTATATTGCGGGGATGTTTCTGAGGGGCTATATAATGGGGCATTGAAGTCGGTATAGGAATCCCAGGGGCCATGCAGATCATAGGTCATGATAATGGCATAATCCACATACTTGTACAGCAAATTCAGTTCCGTGTTTTTTATGTAAGTACTGCCTGCACCGCCGGCGAAAGAAAGGGAATACTTTTTTCCGTCTATCACCCCTTGCGTATCTAATTTTTCTTTTATGGTTTGAAGCAAAAGGGTGAAATTTTTTTCATCTTCCGCTCTTTTCATATTGGTGGAAAGTCCCCCGCTGACGGGATATTCCCAGTCGATGTCAACGCCGTCAAAATGATACTGTTTGATAAAGGCAACCACGCTGTCTGCAAAGGTGGTACGGCTGGCATTCGTCAGGGCAACATCGGAAAATTTTCCCGACCAATCCCATCCGCCGATGGAAATGATGGTTTTCAGATGGGGATAGGTCTTTTTCAATGCATACAGCTTTTCAAAGTTATCCCGATCAATTGTCGGATCACCCAAAGCGATCTTAAAATCATCTCCGATTTTTGCAAAGGCATAATGAATATTGGTGAGCTTGGAGGCAGGAATGCTGAAAGGGGTATATCCGCTATACGCCGACCAGCTTGCATAATAACCCGTGATGATTTTGGTATCGGAGGGAATTGTGGGTTGTTCGGGTGTTGTCGGGTTTTCGTTTTCAGAGGGGACATCCGGATTGACAGTCGTGACTGTAAGAAGATTGCTGGAGGGGGAAACATGGTTGTTATAATCAATGGCTTTGATAAAAAAAACGTAGGTTGTGGAGAGTGCCAGGTTTCGTATGGTACAGCATGTGGTATTGTTTGAAGCTACATATGTAGAGTCTTGAAAGATCTGGTAGGAAGCGACGCCTTTCTTATCATACGAAGCAGTCCATTTCAATGTAACGAAAGTTTGATCCACGGTGGACACAGTGAGATTTTTGGGTGCTGTGGGTGCTACACGGTCGTTTTTATATTTTGCGGCTTCTACGCTCACATAATGGGGTGTAAATAAAAAAGTAAGGATTAGGCATATACTCACAATCAATTTGAGGGATCTTAAGATCACAATTTTTTTCATGCAACCACTCTCCTTTTTTTCATTATAACGAAAAAACAGGGGAATTCAAAGGGGTAATGATTGGTAGACTTTCCATATATTGTATAAAGAGAAAAGAGCTGATATAAGAAAAAAATCAGCCCCTTTGGGATCGTGGATATATCGAGTGTTTGTATGTTGTTAAACAACGAATTAACATAGAGACAAATAGATATTAGGAAGTAAAAAAACCGCTTGAATACCCGCCGATCAAAGCCGGAGGTGCATCCGGATTGAAGAAGTATGCAAGCAAAATTTGTGACAATTATGTGAAGAGTGTGTATGAGTATCGTGATTTTTCGGAACAATCATTGACAAACCATACTTCTTTTTGTATAATAAACCATAATGGTATGGTCGGGACTACCGACATCATATTGGAGGAAGCTTACATGCATAACAAACCCCTCGCGTTTACCGGGAAAAAATCCTATATGAGATTTCTATTTCTCGTAGTGGGGATTTTATTATTTATGGCTATGGTTACCCCTTTCATGGTTTCGTGTAACAATCTACAAGTAGGCGACAGCGTGTTTATTGGCAAGTATCCTTTTCATAGAGACGGCAGTTATAAGCAGATTGAATGGCTGGTGCTCACCATCCATGATGGAAAGGCATTGGTAATATCCCGATATAATTTGGATATTAAACCGTACTATACCAAGCATGACGAAGTAACCTGGGAAACCAGTTCTATACGGAAATGGCTTAACAATTCTTTTATTGAAACTGCTTTTTCGGCAGAGGACCAAGCAAAAATTGTGGAGACCACCTTGATCAATGCAGACAACCCGGAATACAGCACGAATGGCGGACAAGATACCGTCGATAGGGTTTTCTTGTTAAGCATCGATGAAGTGAAAAAACATATGCCCTTTGAAATAAATCGAGAATCGTTTTCCACTTTATATGCGAAAGAACAGGGTGCCTATGTGAATGGGAAAAACGGTAGCAGCTGGTGGGCATTGCGTTCACCCGGCGCCGATGCCTTATCCATGGCCACCATAAATGATGGTAAAATCTCCTATGAAGGGGATGGGGTGGACAGCACGGATTATGCGTTACGCCCTGCGATGTGGATCGAAGTGAAATGAAAGGGGCTGTTGCAATAACACCCCCCAAAAAAGAGGCCGTGCGACCAAAAAAAAG
>ENA-UOOH01001572-UOOH01001572.1-fermentation-metagenome-genome-assembly--contig:-NODE-1572-length-21864-cov-75.495300_pt1 | contig 21864 bp, 19 predicted proteins | sample MGYA00245778_ERZ724025 | MGnify/ENA primary metagenome ERZ724025 (study PRJEB28704, sample SAMN03018313) | fermentation metagenome | biome: anthropogenic terrestrial biome; feature: soil... | reverse complement strand
CAAAAGCAGACAATTTTGAGAGCGAACTGATTGTTTTTGCGCCGCTCAACCTGCTGCCGGCTGAAGGCAGCCTGCCAGTCTTAGCTTCTTTCCCTTCACCCGTACCAGAAGAGTATGATCTTGAGGTTCAAATCGATTCCTGGCTGCCAACCATGCCAGACGATAACCGTTACGCTGAGACTAAGATCACTGCCAGCCAGATCAGTCTATCAGATGACAGCCTCCTTGCTTACGTGAAAGGTCAGATCAACCTGGAAAGCGATGGACGGGATATCGCCTCTCTGTGGCTGCTGGCGACAGCTTATGACGAAGACGGACACCCCATCGGTCTCCGCCGTTGGGAAGCCAGATTACCACTGACGAAGACAGAAAACCTTTTTTTCAATACCATTGTCTATTCCCTGGGTCCTGCCATCCATAAAGTGGAGTTAACGGCAGAAGCCAGGTACCAGAATCCGTGAGGTCATATGCGGTCCGAACTCTTCCCCGAACTTGATATAAAAACCTATATCATGGGCATTATCAACCTGACCCCCGATAGTTTCTCGGGAGATGGGCTGCTGAAACAGTCGGATGTTGAGTCTGCTGCCCTGGCGCAAGCTCTTCGTTTTGTTCAAGATGGCGCAGATGTCCTGGATATTGGAGCGGAATCGACACGACCGGGTTCGCGCAAGCTGGGGGCAAATGAGGAACTCGAGCGCATGCTGCCCGCGCTGAGCCTGATCCGAAAGGAACTGCCTGATGCTCTTATTTCAGTCGACACCTACAAAGCCGAAACTGCCCGAGCCTGCCTGGGGTTGGGTGCGGACATCATTAACGACGTCTGGGGTTTCCAATATGACCGGCAAATGGCGGGGGTAGTGGCAGAGTATGACGCCACGGCTGTCTTGATGCACAACCGCGAGTCTGGCACGCGAACAGTCAGCAGCGACCTGGGTGGACGCTATGAGGATGTGGAATATGAAGACATCGTCAGCGAGGTTCACAGTTGGTTGTCAACATCTGTGGAAATCGCCCATGCAGCGGGAGTAAGCGACGACAAGATCATCATTGACCCGGGTATCGGCTTTGGTAAGACCATTGATCAAAACCTCTTTTTGCTCAAGCACATTGATGCGCTTCTCGACATGGGTTATCCAATTTTGCTCGGTGTTTCAAGAAAAGGCTTTATCGGACACACCTTAGATTTACCCCGGGGCGAGCGTTTGGAAGGCAGCCTGGCTGCAAACGCCTGGGGAGTGATGAAGGGGGCTTCGATTTTGCGCGTTCACGATGTAAAGGAAACTGTGCGCCTGGCACGCATGCTCGATGCCATACGAAACGCCACAGAATAACTTCAGTCATTGCGAGCCTTCGAAGAAGGCGTGGCAATCGGCCTTTGAACTTTTCACAAGACATACAGAACGGTGCAAGACTCCGTTCCCCACATAGGCACGGAACTATACAGCACTGTTTTCGTCTTAATCCCAAGAGAGTAAAACTATCCTCCTCTCTTTGGAGTTAAGATGAAGAAGACTTTCTTTTTCCTTTTTCTGGCGCTCGCAATCACGCTTTTTGGCTGCCAGCCGTTAGTACCGACCGATACCGCTGAACTAGACCAGTTGCGGGAGCAAAATCAAAACCTTTCGCAGCAATTGCTTGAAGCTCAACAGCAGGTCAACGACCTCCAGGCGCAGGTGAACGCGCTTTCCACCCAGGTAGCCCAGCTTCAACCCACACCCGTCCAGGAAGGTTCCAACCAGGGTCTGGCGGCGACTATTCTGCCGCTTTTACAAGCGAAAGATTACACCACCCTTGCAACCTTCATTCATCCCCAGGCTGGTTTGCGATTTTCGCCCCAACTTTTTATCCACACCGAAACCGACCTGGTCTTCACCCGTGAGCAGGTGGCAAATTTTGGTTCGAATAGGGCTATTTACACCTGGGGAACCCATGCTGCCAAGGGTGACGCCATCGAAATGAGCGTGGGCGATTATTGGGACGTATATGTGATACCTCTGAATCCAGGTCAGGATTGGGTGATAGTTGGGAAGGGTGAAGAATTGCCTTCCATTGCGATTGACAATTTTTTCGAGGTGTATCCCCAGGGTGATTTTGTGGATTTTCTAAAACCTGGTACTGCAGAGGTTGGAAATCTGGACTGGCAACTACTGCGTCTGGTCTTTGAACAAGCTGCCGATGGCGCCTGGTATCTTTCCGGAATCATTCACGACAACTGGGTGCCGTAAAAATCACTGTGAGGGAGCGGAACTAACGAGACAATCAGCCTTTGCATTGAATATCAAAGGAATTTTTTCCTTGCTGAGAACGGAACGCCCAATGCGCGTTCCCTGCGACATTTAATTCCTAAAAAAGGATTTCCTTACACGACTGAATCATGGAAACAAAAAGCCGGGTCCAAAAACTGAACCCGGCCTACGGTTGCTTCGCAACTTACTTTATGCTTCGGTGAATTCACCTTCAACCACATCGTCATCATCACCGCTGGGTTTCTGCTGACCAGGCTGTGGGCCAGCCTGTCCACCAAATCCACCTGTCGGGCCGCCACTCGTGGGACCACCACCCTGCTGATAGGCTGCATTACCAATTTTTTGCATGCTTTCCTGCAGTGCATTGGTTGCATTCGTTATGGCGCTGACGTCCTCACCTGCCAGGGAACCGCGCAAGACCTGGATCTTGGCTTCGGCGTCGTTGCGCATGGCAACGTCCACCTTATCGCCCAGTTCCCGCAGGGTCTTTTCTGACTGGTAAGCAACACTGTCGCCCATATTTCGGGCTTCAATCAACGCTTTGCGGCGGTCGTCTTCAGCCTTATTCTGGTTGGCTTCACGCACCATCCGTTCAACATCGCTTTTGTCGAGGTTTGTCGAAGCAGTGATGGTCACTTTTTGCTCCTTGCCGCTGGCCTTATCTTTGGCAGTCACGCTCAGGATGCCATTGGCGTCGATATCAAAGGTGACCTCGACCTGTGGAATACCGCGTCCCGCTGGTGGAATACCATCCAAGCGGAAACGACCAAGTGTATTGTTATCGCTCGCCATTGGGCGTTCACCCTGCAGTACATGGATATCCACGGCTGTCTGATTATCTTCAGCGGTACTAAAAACTTCAGTCTTTTTGACCGGAATCGTAGTATTGCGTTCGATCAAGCGGGTCATCACACCACCCAGGGTTTCAAGACCCAGAGAAAGTGGAGTTACGTCCAGCAGCAAAACATCCTTGACGTCACCAGCCAGCACGCCGCCTTGAATGGCAGCACCAACCGAGACAACTTCATCAGGGTTGACACCCTTATTGGGCTCTTTGCCATTGGTCATTTTCTTGACAAGTTCCTGCACCATGGGCATACGGGTTGCGCCCCCTACCAAAACGACTTCATCGATTTGATCAATGGTCAAATTGGCGTCTTTAATGGCCGCATCAAAGGGTATGCGGGTCCGCTGGAGCAAATTTTCAGTCATTTGTTCAAACTTCGATCGGGTAAGCTTCAAAAGCAAGTGTTTTGGTCCATTAGCATCGGCTGTGATGTAAGGCAGATTGATCTCGGTCTCGAGCACAGAGCTGAGTTCGATCTTTGCCTTTTCAGCTGCTTCACGTAGACGCTGCAGAGCCTGGCGATCTTTGCGCAGGTCAATGCCTTGTTCTTTCATGAATTCATCAGCAGCCCAATTGACAATTACGTTGTCCCAATCATCACCGCCCAGGTGAGTATCACCGTGGGTAGCCTTGACTTCCACTACACCGCCACCAACTTCGAGCAGGGAGACATCAAACGTTCCACCACCCAGGTCAAATACCAGGATGATCTCGTTTTCTTTCTTCTCCAACCCATAGGCAAGGGCAGATGCAGTCGGCTCATTGATGATGCGCATCACTTCCAGACCGGCAATCTTGCCGGCGTCTTTGGTTGCCTGGCGTTGACTGTCATTGAAGTATGCCGGGACCGTAATAACAGCCTGGGTCACTTTTTCGCCCAGGTAAGCTTCGGCATCTGCTTTTAGTTTGCCAAGGATCATGGCAGAAATCTCTTGTGGGGTGTAGGTTTGACCAGTAACAGGCACTTCAATACGTGCATCTCCGGTTGGACCTTCAACCACTTTATATGACACCATTTTGCGTTCTTGTTCAACTTCGCTATAGCGGCGCCCCATGAAGCGCTTTACGGACGAAATCGTGTTTTCCGGGTTTACTACAGCCTGTCGCTTGGCGGTGTTGCCAACCAGGCGTTCCCCGTTTTTGTTAAATGCTACAACTGAAGGTAATAAACGCGAACCTTCAGAAGTCGTGATCACAACGGGTGATCCGCCTTCGACAACGGATACTACGCTGTTTGTTGTTCCTAAGTCAATTCCAATAATTTTTCCCATATTCACTCCTCATCTGATAATTTCAGTCTGTTTTTTTTATGTACATATACTATAACGATTGAGTGCAAGAGAAATGTTAATATCGGGTTGGAAATTTGTTGACAGAAGACAACGGAGGGACTAAAAGTCCCTCCGTATTATCCTGATCATCAGTAAAAAGTACGTAATCTTAAGCTAGTTTCTCAGTGCTTCTTTCCAGGCGCCAATGACTTTTCGGTTTCGTTTTTCCAATGTTTGGGTCATGAGCTGGATTTTGGCAATCACATCCTCAAGATCCCATCCTTTTTCTTCAATGGTACCTTTGACAGATCTCAGCGTCTCGGAGGTGAGTTGGGATTGCGAGAGCATATCCACCAGATGCCAGGGGGAATGGGCTTTCCCTAAAACTTCCGCAGTGATTTTTTCGAGCTTCTTCAGCACTTCTTGCATCATGCGCTGACCAGTTTTCAAATCCGCAGCCTCAATGTAGACACGGTTGATCGGCTCGGTACCGGAGGCACGCATGCGCAAGTAATAGTGGTCATTGCCAGTTTTATCCGACAGCTGCATCTCAACCAGTTCGTAGCGGATGCCGCCGAGGTAATCGATCTTTAGTCTGGCGATCTCAAGATCGGAAGCCGGAAGTTCCCGTGGCATATCCAAATAATGGTCAATAAAGGCTTCCTTGGCTTCCAGCGGTGCGTCCACATCTGCACGCCCGGCATTCGAGGTGGGGTTATCGGAAGTGCCGTAGGAAGGCCACAATCCCGGCAGCCGGATCAGTTCTTCCCAAATTTCCTTGAGACTGTGCAGGGGTTTTTCCGGGCGGGTGCCATAATAGGCGAGCATATCCAGGATCAGCAAGTTCGCCCATGGTCCGTCTTTGTCAGTGACGTGCCCACGCGTCGTTAGCCCGCTGGATTCCTCCCCACCGATCAGGATGCGATCACGCCAATTTTCTGGAAGCTCCTTAAGATTGTTATAAGAGCTATCCATTCGTCGGATTTCTTCAATATATTTGATCCCAACCGGTACAGCAAAAGCATTCTTTAGCGACCGGGTGGCGATATCCCCAAAGCGAGCCTGATAGATTTTTTGGCCGATGTAACCTGGCAGTGCTCCAGTTGCAGGTTTGTTGTCTTCGTTGCCGGGGATCATGCCTGCCAGAACTTCGATCAGGGGGGAACCTGTTTGAGTGGCAATCACGCGGCCAGTCAACCCCCGATCAACACCCAGGTAGCGGATGAGCATCGGCAAAATCTGGTTCGGGCGGAAGTAGACACCACCCTTGTCCACAATGCCGAAGCGATCAGCATCCGTATCCATACCAAAACCTACCTGTGCACCGGTTTCAACTACGGTCTGTTTAAGCAGCCAATTGAACGGCTCTTCAGGGTTGGCATAATCCTGTCCGCCCAGGTCCGGGTCGACTTCAGCATGCACGACGGTATAGCGAACACCAGCTTCACCCACCAACCGAGTCAGGTAGCCCCTGCCCGAGCCATGCATCTCGTCGATAACAATCATCTTGTCACTAAAATAGTGCCTGATGCGATCGAAGTCTATCGGAATGCGGGCGTTGCCCTTGCCATTGTTCTTGATCCACTGCACGTACTTATCCAATGGGTCAAAACCTTGCACCAATCCACGTGCGCGGGCATCTTCGACATCAGACTGTCCACCGCCCTCATCTACCATCTGCAACTCATTGATGCGGAAGGCAATGAAATCGGTCACATTGGTCGGCGCTGGGTACCCCAGGCGCGGATTGAACTTGATGCCCTGCCATTCCGGCGGGTTGTGGCTGGCTGTAGCAATGATCAATCCTGCAATCTCATCTTTGGGGACGACTTCTGTTTCATAAAACACCAGGGCTGGCGTGGGCACATCCCGATTGCCGATATGCAGGCGGAAGCCGTTGGCAAGGCAGGTTTCAGCTGCCCAACGGGTGACCACGTCAGAATTGCGACGGGTGTCATGCCCCAATACTACGATTCTTCCTGAAAGGTCTTCCGCCCCAACAAAAGCAGGGACGTTGCTGTTATTTAAAAAGTCGCAGATCGCTTGTACTACCTGGCGCGCGCGTTTTTCAGTGAAATCATTACCCCAACGCCCGCGGACACCCGAAGTGCCAAAACGCAGATATTTGCGATCGTAAATTTCACGCAAGAGCCCCTTCTTCCCTGCCAAACCGAGCAGGATCGGGTCAGCTGTGCGCAGGCGGAAAGCATAGAGCTGCTCAAAAATGTTACCGACCTGGATCACGCGGTAGGGCATGTAACGGTCAGGGTTCACCTGATCGTTCAAACTATTGAGCAGTGGGAGAGTCTCCAAATTAATAGCTTCGCGCAGAGAATCGAAAACCGGGTTTTGCAGGTAAAACTTAGCCAGTTCGATCGCTTTTCGTCTTAGGTCTCCGCTTAGGGGAATGTATTCACCCTCAATCTGCCGCTGGTAAGCAACACCCTTCTCACCTTTGCCCTTGTAGAGCTCCAATCTGCCCTGGGTTCCGGTTGCAGCCAGGGTTAAAAACAGGCTGAAAATGCGTGACGAAATAGCCAGGTCATCCCCGACCAGGTCTGGTTCTTCAACCAGCAAGGCCCTGACTTCGTCCAGGTAAGCGGACATCGCCTCTACGGCTGGAACCCAGGTTTGGGGTTTATCAGCTACCAGTAAGTCGCGATTCAGACGGTTGAAGTGAAAGGGGAGTTGTGATTTAAAGGTTTGCGTGGTCATTGGATTGCTCTCCTAAGTTTTTGTGTGATCAGGGTCTGGGCATTAAGCCGCCCTGGCTGACATTCAGGACTTCAATTTTTGCACCTGATGGAGTGTTAGTGAGTTTCTGAATCAAGTCGCAGACTTCCCAGGCGACGGCAGCGAGATCCTGCGCGCTACTGCGTTGATCGGTCTCGAGCATCAGTCGATATTTTGGCTCAGTGCCAGAATAGCGGGAATTCAACTGGACGAGTCCGGGCATTTCATCTTTCAATCGTTCAAGACGCTCCTGGAATCCAGGCAGCCTGTCCAGGTCGATTTTTGAAGCAACATTACACGAAGCCACCACCTGGTTGAATTTCTGGATGTGTTTTGCCAGTTGTGACAGAGGTTGCCCGGGTGTATCTGTCAGTATTTTCAGGATAAAAAGCGCTGTACGTATGCCATCCCCTGTACGATGGTCCTCATCGTAAAGGATAATATGCCCAGACTGCTCCCCCCCCAACCCGAGCTTGCCATCAGCTCCATTGAGCTGAGCAAGGTTCAACAGTTCTTCGGTAACATATTTGTCTCCGACCGGAGTTTGCAGTAAGGTAAATCCCTTTTGAGTTGCAAATTGCTTCAAAGCACCGTTAGCCATCACGGTTGTCACCAGGGCATCACCCAGCAGCCGACCCTGTGCATGCAGCTCTTCGGCCAGCAAAGCCAACATGTGATCGCCATCGATCAGGGTACCTTTTTCGTCCATCAAGATCACCCGGTCAGTATCACCATCGAAGGCAATCGCCAGATCTGCTTTTTCTTCGGCAATACGAGTTGCTAAAACGTCTGGCCGCGATCGCAAATATTCGGATCCACATTCTACATTGATGCGGCTGCCGTCGTTCTCGGTATTCAGAGCCACCAGGTTTGCACCCAGTCGGCGAAAGACTTCTGCTGCAGCTTTCCAGGCAGCTCCATTCGAACAATCCAGCAGGATTTTCAAGCTGCTCAAGTCAAGTTCCGGGAAGGTCGCATAGAGATCCAGTAGATAGGCTTCGAAAAGATGCGGGCTTTCTTCACCCATGCATTCTTCTTCAAAATCTGATCGCTCTTCGGTGATCTCTGCCAGGTTTTGCTCAATCGCTTCTTCCTGTTCCTTTGATAATTTCATACCTTCATTATTGAGGACTTTAATGCCATTTTCAGCTGCGGGATTGTGCGAAGCAGAAATCACCGCACCGGCATTTGCACCGACAAAACGAGTGAGGTAGGCGATGCCTGGCGTGGGAATGATGCCAAGGTCCAAAACGCGGGCGCCGCTCTCGCGCAGACCGGTTGCCAGTGCGCGCTGCAAAATTGGGCCGGATGTACGCGTGTCTCTGCCGATTACAAAAAGAGGTTGTCCTTTGGTTTCCTCAGCTACCGCTTTGCCAGCAGCCAGCCCTAATCGATAAACAAAGGCCGGTGTCATTGGTTCCTCACCAAAAGTTCCCCGAATTCCATCGGTTCCAAAATAATGATTTGAGTTCATAATTTTTTCGAGATCCTTTTATTCGATCACAATATCTGCCACAACGGGTAGATGGTCGGAGATTGTATGTGCCAGGGGGGAGTTAATAATATGAGTCTCATAACTGACCAAACGCCTGGAAGGGAAAAAGAAAAGGTGGTCAACAGCACCGGCACTGACATGTGTCGGGATTTTCTCTTGCGGAGCAAGATGGACAAACTGATGATCACGCTCGAGCATATCTTTCAGGGAATACTCTTCAATTTCAGCATTAAAATCGCCCATAAGAATCAAAGGCGATTCCTGCAACAGCACATGCTCTTCAACCAACCCAAGTACGCGGCTCATCTGTTGTGAGCGAGTGAGCCTGGCGGCGTCGACTACCTCGGACCAAACATGATCGCCTCTTTCACCCACCAATGTAGTCAGGTGCAGGTTCATCACATAGGGGAATGGGTCTTGTTTCAACCGGGTCAAAATCACATAGCGGGGGTCAGTATCGCGGGTCCCTTCATAACTCAGAGGTGAGAATATCGGTACATTACGGGGAACACCAACTTTTGTCGGATTGCCCAGGCGGGCAAACGGTACCCGGGAAAAGACAGCGTTTCCTTTTGACCAGTCCCACCAATCGTTAAAAAGACCGTTTATCATCAGATCTTTTTTGATCTGCATGTGTTTTTTCATCGAGAGGGTTTCACCGTAGAAGTGATTATCAAAATTTCCGTCGATCTTGATACGTTCGATCATGCTGTGCAGCCCACCATCGGCATCGATATATTGGGCAACTTCCTGGACACCAAGGAAATCTGGCTTGATTTCGTTGATCAGTTGTGCCAAAGCCTGGGATTTTCCAGTAGATTGTTCTGGTGATCCGGTAAAGTTTTTAACTCCACCACCGAGGTTGAGAGTCATGACGCGCAAATTGAGCATAGTATCTCCGACTGCATTCTAATTAAAGGTGAATTATACCAACCATCCTGCCAAGCGGACTTCAAGGATATGAAACCTTAATTCAAACTGGGTAGGGCAACTCTAGTACGAATTCTGCGCCATGCTTGGGTGAATTACGTGCAAACAATTTTCCCCCATGGGCTTCGACGATACTCCTTGAGATCGTCAAGCCAAGCCCCAACCCTTCCACACTTCCCTGCGAAGAAGGTTTCACGCGGTAATAACGGTTAAAAATGGTATCCAATTTGTTCTCAGGAATCCCAGGACCCTGGTCAGTAATTATGACATCCAGCCGATTGATCATTCGCAAGACACGCACACGAACCTCACCACCTTCAGGGGAATATTGGAAAGCATTTTGAAACAAGTTTTCAAAGACACGTTGCATGAGATGGGTATCAATATTGATCAGATAGTTTTCATCGCGCTTATTAAAAATGAGGTGTAGATCCTTTTTGGCATAAATACTCTCGAAGTAATTTACGATCTCCTGGATATATGCCTGTAATTCCACTTCTTTCTTTTTTAATGTAAAAATCCCTGCAGCTGATAGAGTGAGCAGGCGTAAATCTTCAACCAGGTGGACAAGCTGATTGTTTTGCATTTTGAGGAGAGCAAGCCCCTCTTCATCAAAGGGGTAAACCTTATCTTCGAAGGCTTCAAGGGTAGCTTTTTGTACGCTCAAAGGTGTGCGCAAGTCATGGGCGATATCCATGAGCATGTATTTTTGAACCCGTTGGTTTCTTTCAAGCTCATATGCCATATCATTGACCGCCTCACCAAGTTCTGCCATTTCGCGGTACGGCTCCAGTGAAACACGTAGATTCAATTCTCCTTTGGATATCTTTTTGACCGCCTCAATGGTTGTTTTGACCGGTCGGAGTAAGATGCGTGTCATAATCATTGACATCACAACTGCGATGATCAAGCCGATCACCATTGCCCAACCAGTTGCCACCAAGGAGCCTTTGATAAGCTCTGCGTCCATGGTTGGCAAGACACTTTCAGGGCGACTGCTGGAATATAGATAGGCGACCTTTTCACCGCTAACGATAACCGGCGCACCAAGTACCAAGGATGAGCGCCTTACGATATCACCATATTGCGCTTCGTTTTCCGACAGTAATATCTTGCCATCGATTCCGACCAAAGTTAAACCGTAATGTGAATTTTTTTCATCGATCGATTCGTCAATCAGCTTTTGGATATCGACCTGGTTTACACCATTCCAACTGCCTTTGGTTTGATAGTAATCTTCAAAAAAAACCTGGAAGGGCATGCTATCTTTAATCTGGTTTTCCTGCACGTATTTGACCATGGTAAAACGTAAAAACAGGATAGCCGTCAGAGAAGCTACTGTCAGAGTAACGAGAGCTACAACAAGGTAACTAAGCCTCATCCGATTGCTCATTTATTTCTCCGTCTGCCCTGCCCGATAGCCTACGCCGAAAACGGTTTGAATATAGCTGGTGTCCGGATCGAGTTTTCTCAATTTTTGGCGAATATTCTTAATATGGATATCGATCGTGCGCTCGTAGCCTTCAAAGCGACCGCCCTGTGTAGCTTCCAATAATTCCATACGGGTAAATGCACGGTCGGGTTCGGTAATCAGCTGGCTTAAAAGTTGAAACTCCGCGGGAGTCAGATCAAGAGGCTTTCCGGCAACTGAAGCCGTATGCCCGCGCAGATCAATCTTAAGAGCACCCAGGCTCAGCCGATCCGACTGTGTTGCCGGACGGTTCAGCCGCCGCATTACCGCTTTAACACGTGCAACAACTTCCCGTGGCGAAAAAGGTTTAGTGATGTAATCATCCCCTCCCAATTCCAGGCCGATCAGGCGATCGACTTCGTCGACCCGGGCAGTAATCATAATCACGGGCACCTGATCTTTCTTGCGAATTTCACGCAGGAGATCCAGCCCATCCATATCCGGAAGGTTTAAATCCAAAAGGATCATATCTGGATTTTCTTGCTCCCAAATTTTAAGACCCCTAGTGCCAGTGAAAGCCGAGAAAGGCTCGAACCCACTGTGACGAAGATAATCTTGCAGAATTCGGTTCAGATTCTCTTCATCCTCAATGATCAAAATTTTCTGCATTTTCTCCCTAGAATTTGTTAAGTTAGTTAGCAGCATTATCTCACACCAAATTCATCAAATCTAAATAACTTTTGAGTAAATTCTGAATACTGTAATTTTATTATAGTGTCATCGTCACAAAGTGTGATGAAAGATAGGAGAAAAATGAAAAAGAAAAATTTAGCAATGGCGATCATCATCCTGGTACTTGGTGTGTTCGTTTTCGGAATCGCCGGCAGTGCATATGCACAGACTACGACACCAGAAGGTGAAGAAACCCTTCCGGCGCCTGAGGTGACACGCGCACCTTGTGCATGTGATGCCGATGGTGACGGTGTTCCCGATCAACTGAGGCTGCGCGATGGAAGTGGCCTAGGCAACCAATTTGGAATGGGCATGATGGGCCGTGGTGCTGGTTTGGGTCAGGGTTTTGGACCTGGCGACGGCACATGTGATGCTGATGGCGATGGCGAACCCGATCAGTTGAGACTGCGTGACGGCAGTGGCGAAGGCAGCCAGTATGGTAGGGGAATGATGGGCCGTGGTTTTGGCACGGGTCAAGGTTTTGGACCTGGCGACGGCACTTGTGATGCTGATGGCGATGGCGAACCCGATCAGTTGAGACTGCGTGATGGCAGTGGCGATGGCAGCCAGTATGGCCGGGGAATGATGGGTCGTGGTGCTGGCATGGGCCAAGGCTTTGGTAACGGACAAGGTTGGGGAGAAGGTACTGCACCTGAGACCTGCCCTTGCCAGGGTGACTAAGTTCGCCATTACAATCCATTATTAATTAATAGGGGATGAACAAAAAAACCGCCTTGCAGATTCAAGGCGGTTTTTTGTTGGAAATCATGAAAAACGACTGCCCTATTTTGTCTTGACACCTGGTCAGATTTTGCCTATAATAACAACTTGCCTTCCCTGGTAGCTCAATCGGCAGAGCGGGCGGCTGTTAACCGCTAGGTTAGAGGTTCGAGTCCTCTCCGGGGAGCTGAGGATAAAATACTCTGCGAGTGCAGAGTTTTTTATTCAAGCGGTGATATAATTACCGCAAGCAAATGGTCCTGTAGCTCAATTGGCAGAGCAAGCGCCTCTTAAGCGTTAGGTTCTCGGTTCGAGTCCGAGCAGGATCATTTTTTTGTTTAATCACACTGTTTTACTCGTTGAAAGTCCACTTTAGAGCTCGTATACAATATGATTTTACCTCAAAAAATTACGATAGGCGTTCGTACTTAAAAGGGCATATGCATTATTTAACATTTGGGAAATTGTCGGTTATCTGATACTCAAGTGGTAGAGATCCGTTAATCTGGGTTACCAAGTATGGTGGTAATATAGAGATTGGTAAAAAAGGTGGGCTTCGTGGATGGGAATGCCTATAATTATGAAATTCACTGGTATGAAAGTCAAGGAAAACAGTACGACGAGAAGTATAAAGGCAGGAAAAAACAATGAAATTACGTTATCTTGGACCAAGTTTTGGCGTTGACAGCCTAACTGATGGAAAAATATATGAGTGTTTAGGACTTGATGCCGGTTTACTCAGGATCGTTGACGATAGCGATGAAGATTACCTGTATTCTGTCGTTCCTGGTCCAATGTGGGATGCAAGCGTTCGAGAGCGCTGGGAAGTGGTCGAGGACGACGAAAAGGGTACCTTAACCAAGTTGTTTGAAGAGGTGCGTATCTCTCTTGAGAATGAAGCGCGAACCGTTATAAAACCAAGAGTTGTCAATGTGCTAGAAGAAGATTATTAATTCGGCAGAAAGGAATCTGATTTATAATACAGTCGCACGTAGTCATTGCAAATGAATCAATCCACTAAGCTATGAGCAAACGCCTCTAACAAAGGGGCGTTTTGCATTTTTCAAGACATGACAACCCCCTTATACTGAGCTCAAAAGCTTGATATCGTCTATCTCAACGGGTTCCAACGGTTCAATTGGCACCTTGGGGTTTTTCACCTTTGCAAACGGATTCTTCCAATCCTTGGGCTCTATTTCGTGATCGTACCAATTCAGTAGGGTTTTGAGATTCCGGTATGCCAGGTTCACGTCTCCTGGATTCCGGCCCTTATCTCCCAGGTATAGCAAGAAGGACCTCAGTATAAGGGGGGTGATTTCCTGGACGGTAAATGGCTGGTTTCCTCCACAGAATGACATAAACGCACTAAATTCCGTGTGTTTGTCAAGTTGTATTACCGTTATAATCCTTACAAACAGCAATCGTGAGTCAATGATGGAAAATTCACAGAAGATCGTCAAGCAATATTACGATCAAAACACTCAATATGAATGGGAGCGGTTTGACCGTCATCCCTTTGAATTTGCGATCACTACCAAATTCATGGAGCGCTACGTAAAACCTGGTGATTCCATCCTGGATATTGGAGGGGGTCCAGGTCGATATTCCCTCCATTTTCTCAAAAAAGGCAACCCGGTAACCCTGGTTGATCTTTCGGATAGCAGTGTAAATTTTGCCAAAGATCAGGCGCAATGTATGCACCTTCCACTGCAGGCACATGTTTGCGATGCCCTGGATGTACGCGAGCAAATTTCCGGTCGCTTTGACCATGTTTTTTTAATGGGTCCGCTTTACCATCTATTGAAAGAAGAAGACCGTGTCCGCTCTGTTGAAACTGCCCTGGCTATGTTGAAACCGAATGGGATTCTTTATGCCTCTTTTCTGATGATGTTTTCTGGATTGATTTATCTTCTCAGTCGAGACCCTGAAATGATCCTGAATCCAAACGAGCAGGTCTGGCTGGATGCTGTTCGTTCAGAGACCTCCTGGGGAGGGGATGCATTCACCAGGGCTTTTTTCATTGATCAGGATGAGATCGTGCCTTTTATGAAACAGTTTTCTATAGAAATTTTGCACTTTTTCGGTCAGGAAGGCATCACATCAGCCAATAACGATTATCTAATGCAACAATCCGGACAGGTTCAGTCTGCCTTGGTCGATCTGGCACTTAAGCTTTGTGAAATTCCGAAATACATCAGTCACTCTGAGCATGCCATGGTAATCGCAAGAAAAATGGATAACGTATAAATCGTATTTCAATCTTGAACCAGGTGAGTTTAGGCCGACCATGACAGGTCGCCCCTACAAAGAATCTGCGTGGAATTCAGATGATGTATTATTCATTCAGAGGTAATCATGCAAAAAACCAAAATTAAATACTATTACAGTCAGTCAGCTGCCAACCGCGGTATCGCCCGCAACGAGAGCCGGGGATATCGTGTCTTATCTGTTCAAACCATCGACCGGGGTTGGTCGCTGATCAAGACCGGCTGTTTGGGTCTGATCTTTTTACCGCTGGCTCTGCTGGGCAAGAAGAAACCAGTCATCCAGGTCACTTACCAACGCTAACAATATGGGTGATGCAAATTCTTTTAATACTTGGGCACAAGAATATGACCAGGATGTAATAAAGAGCGACCAGGAGGAAAGTTTTCCGTTCTCCGGTTATCGGCAAGTACTCGATCGGATAGCCAGTCTTGTGCTGGCGCGCCAACCCGGTCGATTATTAGATATTGGAACCGGCACGGGTATTTTGGCTGGACGTTTCTACCAATCAGGCTGGCAAGTCACGGCTGTGGATTTTTCTGAAGAGATGCTAAATCAAGCCCGCCTTCGTATGCCAGATGCGGAATTTATCCTGGGCGATTTTTCCGCGGGACTAGCCGACCGAATGGCAGGCAGGTGTTTTGACTTCATCGTGATGACTTATGCGCTTCATCACCTCAGATACAAAGAACAAACCGATTTTTTGCGTTCACTGGTGCCATTGCTAAAGAATGAAGGCAAAATCCTAATCGGTGATATCGCTTTTGAAACTCAGTCTGATCTTGAAATTTGTCAAAAACGATTTCCGGGGGATTGGGATGAGGAAGAATTTTATCCAATACTCAGTGATATCAACGGGAATCTGCCAGGGTTAAAAACAGATTATGAAGTGATCTCGTTCTGTGCTGGAGTGATCCAAATTTCCAACCCCACGGTTAGATAATTAATCCCAGATCATGAAAATGATCCATTCATAAGATTAGGTCCATACAAGGCTCCGTTACATCGGAAGAATTTCGTACAATGAAGGTAAGGATAGTGATCATGAAAAGAATCCAACCTATTCCTGGTGACGAAGTTACCCCCAAGGCGCTTTATATCAACCGGCGCGAGTTCCTGCGCGCCATGGGCATCACCACAGCCGCACTACTGGTTGCTGCCTGCGAGCCAGCGGTGCCGGGCACACCGATTCCCGGATTTGACTCCGACATCGTCACGGCGAAAGAAGAAGCCCTAGATTACAACAATTTTTACGAATTTTCTCTCTCTAAACACGGGGTTGCGGAAGAGGCTGACGGATTCCAAATCTCCCCCTGGAAAATCCAGATTGATGGTCTGGTCGCCAACCCGCAAACCATTTCGTTTGATGAGCTGCTCCAGCGTTATGACATTGATGAATATGTTTACCGTATGCGTTGTGTGGAAGGCTGGTCAATGGTTTTGCCCTGGCAAGGTTTTCAATTAAACAAGCTGCTTGAGGACATTGAACCTCTGCCCGAAGCGCGCTACTTCCAGTTTCAATCCGTTTATCGCCCAGATGAAATGCCCGGGCAAGTTTCCTTGGATAAGTATCCCTGGCCCTATTCAGAGGGATTGCGTTTGGATGAAGCCATGCACGATCTGACCATTTTCGCGACAGGGCTGTATGATGAATCGCTCGCCAAACAAAACGGGGCACCGATCCGGCTGGTAGTGCCCTGGAAGTATGGCTTCAAAAGCATCAAATCTATTGCCCGGATCAGCCTGGTGGCTGAGGAACCGCCAACTTTTTGGAAGAGCATCGCTTCCAATGAATATGGTTTTTACGCAAACGTCAACCCGGCGGTCGACCATCCCCGCTGGAGCCAGGCAACCGAGATCCGTATCGGAGACAGCCAACGCCGCTCAACCCTGCTATTCAATGGGTACGATGAAGTGGCAGATTTGTACAAGGATATGGATTTGACCGTGGAGTATTAGCGCGATAGTTTATAAAAAAAAGAAAACGCGAAGGGCGAGATTGGAAGCATTGCTAAAGGACGATAATCGGAAAAGTGTTGTGTTTCCAATCCCCCTTTACGAGTTCGACTCTATCGGCGGATTGAGTATAGTTAAATAGTCATGTCCATTGCTATCGATATTTCCTAAATCTAGATCTACATTTATCTGATTACTGATCATTGATTCTATAATCGATCATATTACAATTTTTCTGTTAAACTCAATAGACGAGGTGTTCCGTGAAAAAAGTGCTCGTCCTGTATAAATCGAAAACCGGCTTCTCCGAGCGTTATGCTCGCTGGATTGCCGAAGATCTGCAATGCGACCTTGCCAACCTGGTTGATTTCAACAAAGATTCCCTTTCCCAATACGCCCTGATTGTCTATGGTGCTGGGGTTTACGCCGGGCAGATTCAAGGCATCGGCAAGCTCAAACGCTGGATAAAAACTTTCCCGGACAAGACATGGGTGGTTTTTGCCACCGGCGCCACCCCTTCCAAAGAAAAATACGAAGATCTACTCTTTCAAAGCAACTTCCGCAAAGGTGAGGTCAGACCTGCCCATTTTTACTACCTTATTACCGGCATCAATTACGAGAAAATGAGACTGACCGATCGCCTGCAGATGTGGTTTTTCACTTTCCTTACATCGAGAAAAAACGGCAAACCCGGGGCTGGCAAACAAACCTCGATCGACCTCAGCAATCGCGTTTATATTGAGGAATTACTGCGTTATATTCGCCTGAAAGCGAGGTAAAGATGAAACTGGAACATGTCGCTCTCTACGTACAGGACCTGGAGGCGATGAAAGATTTCTACGTCCGCCACTTTGGAGCCATACCCAACCAGAAATATCATAATCCAGGCACCGGTCTTCAAACCTACTTCCTCAGTTTCAACGATGGTGCCCGGCTTGAGCTTATGCAGCGTCCCGCCCTGAGCCCCAAAGCACCCGGCGAGTACCCGCTTGGTTATGTGCATATTTCATTCAAGCTTTACACTCCCAAAAAGGTCGACCAGCTTACCAAAACATTGCAGGAGAGCGGGTGCCCCTTGCTCGATGGACCGCGCACAACTGGCGATGGTTATTATGAAAGTGTGCTGGCTGACCCGGAGGGCAATCTGATTGAGTTAGCAGCGTAAGCCATGAACATGCGTACTGAAAAAGAAATGTTTGATATGATTTTGGAGTTCGCCCATCAGGATGAGCGCGTTCGCGTGGTGGCAATGAACGGCTCGCGCGCCAACCCCAACATTCATCCGGACCAGTACCAGGATTTCGACATTGTCTATCTTGTAACTGAAATGGATTCTTTCCTTGGCGATGACAGGTGGTTGGATGTCTTTGGAAGCCGAATCATCATGCAAAAGCCCGACATAATGGGAATCACCCAACCGGTAGGTTTCAGTTTCAGCTCCTTCGCTTACCTGATGCTTTTTGAGGATGGAAACCGCATTGATCTGACGCTGCTCCCGTTGGAAAAGCTTGCATCTTACCTGAAGGAGGACAGTCTCCTCCAAATCTTGCTGGATAAAGACGGCCGTGTGCCAGCCCTGCCCCAAAGCAACGACAAGGATTACTGGATAAAACGCCCAACTCCGGGTATGTTTGACGATTGCTGCAATGAGTTTTGGTGGCTCAGCACCTATGTTGCCAAAGGTCTGGTACGAAGACAGATCCCGTATGCCAACGCTCACCTGAATCTGATGCGCAACGAACTGATGCAAATGTTGAGTTGGCAGGCTGGCTTTGAGCAAGGCTTCAATTTCAACATCGGAAAAGACTACAAATATCTTCAAAATCACATCCTGGAATCAGATTGGGCTCAACTTCTGTGTACCTGGCGGATGGACAGCCCAGAGCATACCTGGCAATCTATGTTCGAGGTGTGTGACCTCTTCCATAGAATTACCGCTGAGATGGCTCCGAAATTCAGCTTCCTAGTTCCAGATTATGATCAAGCAATAAGAAAATACGTGATTAGTATTTTTAAAAGTAATGAACTACAATCCTCAATTAATATCTCTTCTCAGACCTTAGAGCACAAAGGATAAATTATAAGTAAAATGACCTTAGGAGAAGTTAGTGGAAACAAGTCAAAGCATCTTCGTTCAAGAAAAAGAAACTTTAGAGCTTACATTAGCATCATTAGATAAACTGATAAGAGAAGAATCCTTTGAACCAGGGAAAACGAACCTGCGCGATTTATTCAATCGAATAGGCGTGAGTAGTTACGATGTGTTTGTGAGTTCTTTGCCGAATCTTCAAGCTAAAAATAAAGCGCGAGTACAAATGAAGAATTCCCCATATTTTGGAAGGTTCGACATCTATGAGAATGGAAAACAAGAAAAATATTATGTAGGATCCCGCTCTGAGTTACTTGAAAATATTTGCATCCTTGATTGGAAATCTACTAAATCAAGGCTTTATTATGAAGTTGAATCAGAAGGATATTTTGATTTAGAGACTTCTGAAGAAACCCGAAGAATCCCCGTTTTTCAAAAGTTCAATATAAAGATTCTGAATTCAAAGTTGCAGGATGTAATCATTGTTTTTTCAAAAGATCCAACTAGTTTTGATAAAGACATAATCATTAGGCCTGCTCTCAATTATCGCGATATTCAAAGAAAACCAGCGAAACAAGTTTCTCAAAAGGATGCTCCATCAATCTCGTCAAGTATCAACAGGGAGCATATAAAAGATGACATTAAGTCAAGTAAGATTACAGCAAAACCAACTGAAAAGAAAATAGAATCATCCACTAACAGACCGACCTCAACGACTACAAAACCTAATCAATTTTTAACATCAGAGTTGGAGTCGCGAGGAGATCCGAAATTTCACACGATTTACAGGACTTTTCAAGCTGAACAATTTCGCATTGTCAGATTGCCTTCGGACCGAGTTTTGATAGTAAACGGTGTAGCAGGCAGTGGGAAGACTTCCGTTGGTTATCATCGCCTTTCGTATCTGTCATATGAAGAAAGAACAAAAGCATTAAAGTCAAACAAAATGCTTGTTTTCGGTCCAAATAAACTTTTCTTAAGTTTTATTAGCGAGCTTTTGCCATCTCTTGAAACGCAAGGTGTTTACGAAACGACCTTTGAGGATTGGGCTCTTGTTAGATTAGGGCTTGGGTATCAAGACACAAATGGACATACTATAAGAAAAGTAGTAATTACGGATAACACAAGTGACTTATTCTTATCATCGACAATTTCGAGTCAAGAAAAAAAAGCGCTATGGAAGCGTTCTCGACTAAAGGGTAGTATTAAGTTTGGGAAGGCAATTAAACGAATCATTGAGAATGGATTTAATCCGTGTCCTATCCAAGTGGATTATAGATTCACGATCTCAGAAGAAAAGACGAACCTCTTCACGATTACAAAAGAAAAGTTAGATACTTTATGGAGTAGACTTCCTCAAAAACTCACGGTTGAGAGGAAATTTAACGCTTTCAGTGAAGCAATAAAGGACCATATAAATTCGGAGATTATTAATATTTCATCCAAGGATAGTGTTAAGCTGAACCTATCTAACGATATTAAATCCTTGACTTTCGACGGTGTATCACGGGTCGTTAATGATTTTCTTACCCTATATCCGATCACCATATATTCTGAGATAATCAATAATAAGCAAAGTTTATTCTCTCAGTTTCAGGGATTCAGTAAGTCCGAACTTGGAATTTTGGGTTCTTTTAACTTTGATGATATCAGTATTGACTTGGAAGATCTAGCAGGAGTACTCTACATAAAACTTCTGATTAGTCCGGTTGGATACGCAAAACAAGATCATATTTTGATTGATGAGGGTCAAGATTTCTCGCCACTTCATTACGAAATTTTTAAAGATATCAGTCAAGGACAATCGCTGACAATTCTTGGAGATATGGCTCAAGGAATTGTGGCTCATCGCGGACTTCACAATTGGGATGAACTTAATGGCATTTTTGATAATATTCAAAATATGGATTTACAAATTAGCTATCGAACAACTTATGAGATAACTAATTTGGCAAATGAGGTGCTCCACAAGGTCCATAACAAAGAAGTGGTTTCAGCAATACCTTATCCGAGACATGGAAAAAAACCCAATCTACTGGTTGTCACGACGGAAGAGAAACTTTTTCTTCGTCTAGCAGAAGAGTTATCTACTGCTAACAAGTTAAGTAGCTCAAACACTGGGATATTAACAAAGAGCGAAAAAGATGCTGCTGCTGTTTTTAGATACTTGTTAAATAAAGGAATCAACAGCAGGCTAATTTTAAAAAGAGACCAAACGTTTAACCTTCAAAAGGGCATCACGATTTTACCAATAAACTTATCTAAAGGTTTGGAGTTTGAAAAAGTTATTATGTTCAATGTTTCAAAGGCGAATTATGACGATTTCGTACAGTACGATGGTAGACTTCTATATGTTGGTATTACAAGGGCACTTCACGAGTTATTTATGATTTCCCTAGGAGAACCAACAAGATTCTTGAAGGAATCAAGATTAATAGATGTATATAATGAAAGATAAACCTCTACCTGGATCATTTTTTTCGAGAGTTTTTTCAGCTATTGCTTGTTTTATGTACAGAGTGTGGTTAATATTTGCTGATCGTAATATAGAATTAAGTACAGATCGTTAACCCGAGTTATTGAGAAACGAGGAAACTATGAGCAAATCATCCAGTTGGCTTCAAGGAGCTTTTTTAGGCGGTTTGATTGGTAGTGCATTGGTTTTAATCCTGACGCCTTACACCGGTGAAGAATTAAAAGCACGCATCAATGACTACATCAATAACGTTCAGAACGAGGTGCAACAGGCTGGGGTTGAAAAAAGACTTGAGCTGGAAACTGAGTTGGAACTGCTTCGCTCCGGTAAGAAATTGTAAGGGTTGTCATTCTGAACGCAGTGAAGAATCTTGCTTTCTATTATGCTATCACTGCGTTCATCACAATTAGATTCCATCGAAGCACACCTCGTGTCGGTACCCTCAGGATGACAAGTGAAAGGCAGATCGCCACGCTTCGCTCGCGATGACGAGTTCATGCTTCTGGTGACAAGTGCATAATCAGGTGACTTTACTGCCACAAGTTGGTAGTTCTTTTACGGATACGGCGTAGGGGTGAGGTAAGGCGTGGCGGTCGGATAGATCACTTTTATCGGCGTAGGAGTGGGGGCAATGGGCACTTCAGGCGTCGGGCTCACCAAGTAGTCACCAACGCCAGGGGCTTCTTCCAC